>JABUBN010000457.1_pt1 | contig 12019 bp, 15 predicted proteins | sample 7240341 | NCBI WGS metagenome assembly JABUBN01 (sample SAMN07256345, study PRJNA390944) | subsurface metagenome | isolation source: Methane hydrate marine sediment | place: Pacific Ocean: Eastern North Pacific, ODP site | reverse complement strand
CACTAAAACCGATTGTAATAGGCATTATTGGCGGTGACGGTATTGGACCTTACATTACGAAGGAAGCGAAGCGGATATTGGAGTTTCTATTGGAAGACAAAGTGAATAGCGGTAAGGTCCGGTTTAAAGAGATTGAAGGTTTGACCATCGAACATCGTGTAGAGGTCATGCAGACGATACCGGATGACGTGCTTGAGGAAATCAAGAACTGTCACGTGATTCTAAAAGGACCTACGACGACACCCAAAAAGGGCGACACGTGGCCAAACCTCGAAAGCGCAAATGTCGCATTAAGACGAGAACTGGACCTCTTTGCCAACGTGCGTCCGGTAAAAGTGCCGGAACAGGGGATAGACTGGATTTTCTTCAGAGAGAATACCGAAGGCGCTTATATCCTCGGAAGTAAAGGTATAAACGTCACCGAAGACCTCGCCGTGGATTTTAAAGTCATCACGACCCAGGGTGCCGAGCGAATATTACGGATGGCTTTTGATTATGCAAAACGAAACGACATCAACAAAGTAACCGTCGTGACAAAGGCAAATATAATAAAAGCGACTGACGGTAAGTTCATCAGCGTGGCAGAACGGGTCGCTGGAGAGTACCCAGAAGTTGAATGGGACCACTGGTTCGTGGACATCTTCAGTGCAAAACTCATTGACCCGAAACGGAGGAAAGAGTTCCGCGTCGTTGTGCTTCCTAACCTGTATGGTGACATTATCACGGACGAAGCAGCGGAATTCCAGGGTGGCGTGGGCACCGCAGGCAGCGCCAATATCGGCACACGATACGCAATGTTCGAGGCTATTCACGGTTCTGCACCGAGGATGGTAGAAGAAGGAAGAGCAAAGTATGCAAATCCATCAAGCATAATGCGTGCTACGGTAATGCTTCTCACACATCTCGGGTTCGTTGGTGAAGCGAAGAAATTAGAGATGGCTCTTAACGTCTGTGCTCGTGATAAAAAACACTTCATAACCGGTCGTTCAGAAGGCGCAACGTGCTCGGAGTTCGCCGATTACGTGCTGGAAACAATTCAGAATAATGAAATTCGCAGGCTCGCTATCAGAAGCAGATAAGGAAAAAGCATCGTACGAAATAATAGGCGTACCGTATGATGGCAATGCCTTTAAGAAAGGGTCGAGAGAGGGACCGAAAGCGATAAGAAGGGCATCTCAACGGCTTGAAACTTTTTTGTGGCACGAAAAACATGAGTTGTCGGATTTGCAGTATTACGATTGTGGCGACATAAATCTTGACTTTGGTCAAAACCAAAATTTAGTGTTCGATACCCGCAAGGAAAAAATATTCATCGGTGGCGACCATTCCATCTCTTTCCCTCTGGTTAAGCATTTTTTCGATAGTGGAGAGGTCGAGAAGGTAATGGTTATAGATGCACATGCCGATTTCCGAGACGTTTATAAAAGTAAGAAACTTTCTAACGCCTGCGTGATGCGAAGGATAGCGGAATTGGTGGGGTTTGAGAATATAATTGAGATAGGCGTTCGGTCTTCTTCTGAGGAGGAGTATGCGTTGATAAAAGACAAAGTAAGGATTTACGATGCAGGGATGGTAAGAGAAAAAGGTGTGGAACGCGTATTGGAAGAAATAGAAAAGGAAGGAGTAAGAGAAGAAAAAACGTATCTTTCTATTGATATTGACGTGCTCGACCCCGGTATAGCGCCGGGTGTGGAGAATCCCGAGCCTTGTGGGATGTCGCTTGAAAGTTTGATTGCTTTGATAAGAGGGATAATGGAGCAGAAAAACGTGGTTGCGAGTGACGTGGTGGAAGTGAATCCGGGATTGGACAACATTAACGGAATTACAAGCATTAACGCCGCAAGGATTGTATTCGAGCAATTAAATGCAAAATGCAAAGAGCAAATTTGAAAATGGAGAAAGGGGAAAAAATAACTGACGAAATAAGATTCCTTGGAACCGCAGGTGCGAGATTTGTAATGATAACGCAGTTTCGCTCATCTGCGGGAGCTGTTCTCAGTCTGAAAGGCACTAATATCCTTATAGACCCGGGTCCTGGCACGCTGGTCAGATTCGCATCCAGCAAGCCGAAGCTCAAGCCTGCTAAGCTGCATGCCATTATCTTAACTCATAAGCATTTAGACCATTCTAACGACGTAAACGTGATGATAGAAGCGATGACTGAAGGTGGCTTCAAGCCCAGAGGTGTGCTTCTGTGTCCAAACGATGCCCTGGCGAATGAGGGCGACGCCGTTGTTTTGAACCGTTATAAAGGACTTTTGGAACGGGTAGAAGTGCTAAAAGAAGGTGGGACTTATTCTGTTGGCAAACTCGAGATAAACACGCCTAAAAGGCACGTGCATGGCGTAGAAACGTATGGACTGAACATAAAGGTAATGGGTGAAAATAAGACAAAAGTTTCTTTTATCGTGGATACGCTCTATTTCGATGGGTTGGAGGATTATTACGATGGAGAAGTGCTCGTGATGAACGTAGCGATGTATAAAAGTAGAGAAGGCGTGGACCATCTTTGCGTGGACGATGCGAAGAAGATTATAGAAGCGAGGAGACCAAAGGTTGCAATACTCACGCATTTCGGCATGACCATGCTCAGAAACAAGCCCTGGGAGATAGCAAAGCAGCTAAGCGACGCGACAGGTGTGGAGGTAATAGCAGCACGCGATGGTATGAAATTCGAGCTGCGTGGAATTTAAGTGCCATCACTTCTCCTTAGCCTGAACCCTTCTTCATCCGCATACCACTCTATCAACGGTCTTATTTCCTCGCTATACCAGCCCTTTTTAACAAACCCGGGGTATATCGGCAACCTTTCCCGTAATTCAAAAGGAGCAACTATTTTCCTCAGTTCTTCCTCTCCCGGCCACGGTGATTCCGGATTTATATAGTCTATGGTCTTCTCCGAGATCCCACCCAGGTCTGATGCACCAAGTTCTATTAATTCCAAAGGCGAAGTCAAATTTGGCGGGACCTGTATTGCTACCTCCTCTGGCAATATCTCTCTCGCTACACGGACAACTTCCTTCAGTTCCTCGAAACTTGGTGGTTTCTTATTCCACATAGCCGTGAAAGGCTTGGGGATGAAAGGCTGGATAATGACTTCTTGTATATGCCCGTATTTACCGTGCAGCGATTTTATAGCCTCTAAAGAGCGGATGCAGTCTTCTTTTTCTTCCCCTATGCCTATCAACAAGCCGGTAGTGAAAGGTATCTTAAGTTCTCCAGCTTCCGCTATCGTTTTCAATCGCTCCTTTGGGTTTTTCCCCGGTGAGTTCTCATGCGCTTCAAGCTCTGCTGCGGTGGTTTCGAGCATCAAGCCCATTGACGCATTCCCTTCTCGCAGCTCCTTTAGCTCCTCCTTACCCAGCACGCCCAGATTGCAGTGCGGAAGCAAGCCATGTTTTATCGCAAGTTTGCATAGCTCCTTCGTGTATTCGAGCAGTGAGGAATAACCAGAGTAAAGCATATTTTTTTTGAAAAAAGAAGAAAGTGGGTGGTTTGATAGCTCTGGCTTCTCACCAGCGGTAAAAAGCGCTTCTGTTGCTGCTCCTTTGGTTTTTACGAGGGTTAAAAATTCTTTCTTCTGTATTATGTAAGCATCTTCAAGGCGACGAGCCCGGAACCCGCAGTAGTCGCACGCATTCCGGCATACGTTCGTCACCGGGATGAAAACGTTTTTTGAGAAGGTTACACATTTGGTTTTCATTTCCTGTTTCCTCTCTTTTGACTCATTATCATTGAGTTCTTGACTCTATCTTGTATCTTTATAAACCTTCTATCCAATCAAACTTTTATCATAAAGAGAGTGATTCCGATGAAAGTCACGATAATAGGTGGAGCAGGGGGGATGGGAAAATGGTTTGCCTGGTTTTTCAAAGAAAACGGTGTTGAAGTGCGGATAGTAGATAAAAGCGATGGAACAGAGACGGTAGCAAAGGAACTGGACGTGCAATTTTTAAATACCGATGTTTTAACGCTGGCGGAAGGGGCGAGAAGAGATGAGGTTGTGGATACAGACGTGTTGCTCGTCTCGGTGCCCATAGACATAACAGGGCGTGTGATAGAGCGCGTGGGACCGGAGATGCGCAAGGGTTCGCTGCTGATGGATATAACGTCGGTGAAAAAAATGCCGGTGGAGACGATGGAGAAATGTACAAACGAAAGTGTGGAAATTCTTGGCACGCATCCTTTATTCGGTCCTTCTGCAAAGAGCATGCGAGGTCAAACAATCATTTTCGTGCCTTTAATGAAGGGTTCGCTATACGAAAGAATATATAAAATGTTTGAGAGTAACGGTGCGAGGATTGAACTTTTAACCGCGGAGGAGCATGACGAGATAATGCCGGTCATCCAGGGGCTGGTACATTTTATTCTCCTCTCATTTGGCGTCACGTTAAAAAATCTCGATTTTGACGTTGAACGGTCGAGGAAGTTTATGAATCCGATGTTCGAGATAATAATGGATTTCGTGGGCAGGCTATTACATCAAGACCCGCATCTATACGCACTGATACAATCGAATTTTGAGATGGGGAAAATACACGAATCCTTTTTATCGGTTGCAAATAGGTTACACGAGTTGATATCGGCGGGTAAAGTGGAAGAGTTCATGGATGAGATGAGGGTGGCGAAAAAACACTTTGGCGATACAGAAAGAGCAATGGTAGATTCGGATAGGGTGATAGAGGAGAAGATAAACCGTTCTTTGGAAAAGAAGAAGAAGTAAACCTTTTTAAAGAAGAGATTGGAAGAACTGAGCAAGTAAAGTTTGGAGTGGAAGGAGTTATTTTTTAGAGCGCTATGCAACAACCATCGGTATTAATATGGAACCCAATTTTACAGCGAGAAGAGGAAAAGGAGGAGGATTTGGATGAGATAAAAACGCAGCTAAAGGGGATAGAGTCGCAACTTGAGGAGATGGAAAGAAGTATCAAATAGATATAAGTGTGTAAATAAACGTTAAAAATGGAAAAGAGCGTTAAGATAAACATAAAATGCGGAAAATGCGGCAAGCCAATATCAGGGGATGTTTACGAGTTCAGAGGTGTTGAGCTGTGTGAAGATTGCTATATGGATGAAGTAATAGCTTCTCAGCCGAAAAAATGCGTGATGAAATGAGGGCAAAATGGGGATTCCGGTGAGAATGCCAAAAATTGAACCTTTTGAGATGTATGCGGACAAATATGAAGAATGGTTTGAGAGGAACAAATTTGTTTATGAATCGGAGCTTCGGGCAATAAGAAAGCTATTACCTGAGAAGGGAGAAGGGATTGAAATTGGCATAGGAAGTGCTCGATTTAGTGCACCATTGGGTATTAAAGCCGGGATTGAGCCATCGAGCAAGATGGGGGAGATTGCTCGTGATAGGGGACTTGAGGTTGTTAAGGGAGTAGCAGAAACGCTTCCTTTTGCTGATTCAAAGTTTGATTTTGCATTGATGGTCACCACGATTTGCTTTTTGGATAACCTAAAAGCTGCGTTTAGGGAGGCATCCCGAATATTAAAACCCGGTGGATGTTTAGTAATTGGATTTATAGATAAGGATAGTCCAATAGGGAAGTTGTATCAGCAGCATAAAGAAGATAGCGTGTTTTACAAATTAGCTGATTTCTACTCGGTGGAGGAAGTTATTTCTCACTTAAAGCGAGCAGGTTTCAAGGATTTTAATTTCACACAAACGATTTTCCATAATCTGGCAGAGATCAGAGAGGTTGAACGAATAAAGGAAGGTTATGGTGAAGGGTCATTTGTTGTGATTAAGGCAGTGAAAGTATAAAATGAAAACAGAAGATGAAAAGGAGAAACTAAGATTATTGCTGGTGTACTGGATTGCGCATAACAAAGAGCATGCACAGGATTTCAAGCGATGGGCTGAGAAAGCAAAAGGGTTTGATGAAATTGGCACCGAAGTCTATGAAGCGATAATGGAAGCGGTCGAACACATGGAAGAAGTGAACGAATGCCTTTTTAAGGCTTTTGGTGATATAAAAAAAGAATGATTAAAGATGGGATGAAAAAGTTGAGCAACAATGAACAGAAAAAGATTTTGGGATTAATGGATTAATATTTTGGGCGGGGTTCGGAACTCTGCGGATTTGCTCCGCGAATTCTTGCTTCGCTTTTCTTCCTAAGAAAAGGTTTCTCGTGAAATATGGGGCTCTGCCCCATGACCCCGCAAGCCCTGTAAGGGCTTATGTGTAATCTTGTGGTTATAATTTTCGGAATATTTACAGGAAAAGTTTACCTGAAAGACGAAGAAAGCAGTGCTCCTCCTACCGCACCTATATATTGTGGATATTTCGGCACAATCACATCAAATCCCAACACGTCGTTCATCGCTACCGGCACGCCCTCCACCAATGCCGTGCCGCCAACCTCTATCGCCGGCTGTCTGAGGTCTATCTCCTGTAACAACTGCTCTTTTACCTGCTCCACTACCGAATGACAAGCGGCAGCCGCAACGTCTTCGCGCCTCGCTCCACTTGATAATGCCGATACGAGGTCCTGAATGCCAAAAACGATGCAATAACTATCCGTCTTTACTTTATACGCGTCGCCTTCTAAAGCTAACTTCCCCATCTCTACCACATCTACACCCAGCCTACGTGCTATCATTTCCAGGAATCTTCCCGAAGCACCAGCGCATATCCCGCCCATCGTGAAATTATCGGGAATGCCATCTTTTGCCGTTATTATCTTGTTGTCCATGCCCCCGATGTCAATAATCATTGCTTCCCCTTTTTCTATCCCTGCAAGATACATCGCAGCCTTCGAGTTCACGGTCAGTTCTTCCTGCACCAGGTCCGCCTTGAAATGTTCACCTAACGCGTGTCTGCCGTAACCCGTCGTCCCCAACGCCTCTATATCCTCCCTTTTCACACCTGCGATTTTCAATGCCTTCGTAAAAACCATCTCACCCGTTTTTACCATGTCCTTCGATGGTGCCCACGTCGCCCCTATCACCTCATTATCCTGCATTATCGCCGCCTTTGTGGTTGTAGACCCTGAATCTATGCCCGCGGTAAGCCCCTCCTGCTCCTTTCTCTCCAGTATCCACCTTCTTCTCACTATCGTAATCAGCGCTTCCATTCTCGTCAGCAATTCACCCGCCTTTGTCCTTTCAGAAAAAGGGTACATAACAAGCGGCAATGTCGTCCTCTCCTGTATTATTTTCCTTATTTCCGTCCTAATAACCGCCCCTCTTGGACATTTGTGACACCCGGCAACGAATACCGCATCAGCATCACATAACCCTTCAACGACTGCATATCCTCTTGCCAGCGCCACACTTAATCCAAGGCTGGTCTTCATGTCATATCCAAATTCGTCCACTTTCGATGCTACATAGTCCAGGTCTACTTCGGGCACAAATATCTCTGCACCTATCTCCTTCGCAGCTTTCTCTATCTCTTTTTGTACGTTCCCGTACACCGTGCCGCAGGAAACCTGCGCTATTCTTATCTCTTCTTCCTCACCTTTTTCATTCTTTCTTGCGTTCCCCATAGTTTTAATATATCGTCGATTTTATTTAGATTTTTGTATGAAAAAAAACATGGGCGTAAAAAAAAAAGAAGAAAAAATAAAAAAAATTGTGTTTTATGTTTTCCCCTACTTTATGCCGACATTTTTAGAATTGGATGTGGTTCCTTCGTCTCGATTTCGTGTTCTGCATGGTTAGCCTCTGCAACAATCATATCTACCATGCCAACCAGCGGGAACACCTTCGGTGCATTCTCTATTGGTCCGTAAAGCACGAAATCCTGTCCCGCCATTACCGGTATAACATTAGAGGCTATGTCACAGATACTGAACACGTCTGCACCGAGTCCTTCCCAGCCACCCGGTCCTTTTGTCGCATGCTCTTTCCGGAACGTCTTCAGCCATGTCCATGCAGAAGGTGCATTGTGGATACCCAATCCCACTGCAATACCGTATTTCGACTTGATGACGAAGCCAGAAGCAACGGATGACCCAACACCTGCACCTATGGGCAGTGTAGCCGGGTCGCACATCTGTTTCGTTACTCCCATGTCCCGTGCAAGCTGCACCATGCCTTTCTCAAAGGTTCCTGCTCCTGTCTCTAACAGGTCAATCTTCCCTGCTACCGTCGAATCTTTTGGATTGAACGCTAAGAGAATCGCTGCTTCCAGTCTGGAATCTTTGATTGCTTCCAACTCCTCTGGTGAACACGACACGTTTATTGAGTTATACACCGCTTTATCTATCAGTCCCACTTCGTCAACGTACTTGAGCCCTGCTATCTTCGCCTCCGCCACCGTCGAGTCAATCAAGAAAGGTGAGTCGCTTTTCTCTGTACAGAACGCGATTTCTTTCTCCATTGCCTCTGGCGATTCTGAAAATATCTGCATCATGCAGGGATTTCCAGTTAATTCCGAGAACTCATCCTGCTTATTTATCACGTCTTCCGCCGCTTTCTTGTCAAATATCCCTTTGTCCGCATCTTCGACCAGATAATGCTTTGCATAGAATATCGTGCCACAAAGAACTGTTGCGCACTCGCCTGGCTGTCCTCCTACCTTCACTCCCCCTATGTCATATATATCCTGCTTCCTATCAAATACAAACATTTTTCTGTCCTCCTTTTCTTATCCTATCAGGAATATCACATATACAAGTATTCCTATTATCAGTCCGTATAAAAGGCCAATCGCAAAACCCATCTTCTCTCCCTGTCGCTGCGCAAGCTCGCCCGTGACAAACTCCACCTTCTCGTCCATCGTCGCTAATCTGCCCAGTAGTTTCGTGTGCTCCGGCGGCGTCATTGCAACGGGAACTACTAACACCTTCAGTTCCTCTTCCAGCTTCTCCAACACCTCTGCTTCTACTTCTCTCTCTATCTCCTCTTCCAACTCTTCCTCTGTCTTTTTCTCTTCTCCCATTCTTTTATTCTCCTTTATCTTTATTTTATTCCCCGGTCACATGACTCTAAGTCCGGCGAGAAGCAGACTCACGATTAGCCCGATTGCCATCCCTTTTATGAATCCGACCCAGAGACCGGCTGCGAACCTCGAATCCTTGCCTATTAACGTTATGGACTTTCTCAAGTCCTCTATTTTCGCAGTTATCACCGCCGTTTCCGGTGTTTGTTGCACTACTTTTGCCATTTAGAACACCCCCCAGATGATAAGAGGCAGGAGAAACACAATTGCCGCTATCAGTCCTGCCAATATGCCCAGCATAGAATTCATGGAGAGCCCCGACGATAACTTCTGGTCCCTCGCAATTAACTGTGTCTTGTATTTGATATCATTCGTGGCTCGATCTATTACTGCCATATATGGTGAAGCAGGCATTGCTAAAGGCATTTCTATCAGTGCTGCTACTGCTTCCTCTTCGCCCACCTTCACAATCATCGGGTCTTCCGGATAAGCGCCCGGGTCCTTTGCCTTCAGCTCATTTACTTTTGCCACAAGCGCCCCGTAGTCTTCCACACCTATCATGTCAATTACTTCTACCTGTTTCTGGAATCGCTCGATAGCATCTGACGGTAGATTCTCGATGAAAGGTATTGCTCCTTTTGTGTCTATTATCTTATGGCTGGATGGGTCAACGCCGTTCTTCCACAGCGCTATCATCGAACCTCCGCTTATATGCCCCGGTACTTCCGCACCTGCAACGATGAGGAATCTTATGTTCGGATTGGAGATGATGTTTGTTATCATCTTCTCTAACCCGATGTTCTCTGTTTTATCAGGTCCCTGTATCGCAATCCCGGGCAGGTGTTCGATGTGGAAATAAGACCCTGTTGACGATATTGCCACCGGGCTTTCCGGGTCGCCGACTTCGTAGTCACCTGTGACGAGCGGCCATCCATCCGGAACTTCTTTCTTCTCCGCCATATTCACGCACCTCCTAACTTGAATAATGCAAGTGCTACCACTAACACGCCAAATAACACCCCGAATACGAACATCGTTATGAAGCCTGCTTTACTCAACGCTCCTTCTCTGTGTGGCTGAGACATCAAGAACCCGCTCGTAGGGTCAAGGCAATTGAAAAGGTCATCCACTGAAGCTTCCATGACAGTTAGTTGCTCTTCTATCGGTGAAAGGTTCACTTTGTAGAATCCTGGTCTGCTCACTCCTACTTTAAGCGAGTCCGGGTCCAGCACCACACCATATTTCTCATTTATTACCAACATGTTCTCTTTTTACCTCCTATTTTATTCTATTGTCTTGATTAGCCCCGTTCCAACGACTGAATATGCCTCGCGCATAGCTGTCCTCACGAATTTTACGAAGAAATATCCCCACACAAACGCACCGAAGATCATTAGTAATACTCCGTTTGCTACACCCCACGCTGAAGTAGAGGTAGCTGCTAAGGCAATTCCCAGTATAACGCACAGCAACCCTGAAATCTCAACCGAGACCATGAGCGTCCTTGGTCTTCTCTCGTCTGGTCCTAAACATGCGTTGTACGGATGGAACATCGCCATCATGGAGAGCACGAACATCACCGCTATGAATCCGTTACTTATTGCTTTGTCTATCACCACATCGAAATTCAGCGAACCTGCTACGATGGATAATTGGAGTAACATTGCGAGTGTTCCCGCCATTCCCAACTCCATCATACCTCGTTCTAAGCCCGGTATCTTCATCCCTATGACCTTCTCGCTGTTCGATAACACGCCTGAGATCAATCCGACAATAGCCATGGCTATTACGCCTACTAACACGCCTGGCTGCACTTGCAGTAAACCTGTGCCTATGCTGACATATTTCCCGAAAGCTATCCCCACTAATGCGCCAACAATACCATAACCCATTGCCAGCACGCCTATGGATGGAACTCCGGTCCCCAACCCGTATTTAGAAGTCTTACGAACGGAATCCGCACCCCAGAGTAAAGCGAAAATTACACCCACTGCTTTTATTATCGCGGGTAACCCGGGAAATATCACTATTACTATGGCTATTACTGCTGAGATTAGCCCTAACTGCGCCACGTCGGGTGGGAATGTGAATCCCTCTCCCTCAGGTTTCTTTTCTTCCTCTACTGGTCCTCCTCCTACTGTCATCTTACATCACGCCTCCTAAGCCTCCAAGATCGGCTACTACCCAGACAAGAACGCCGCATAACAGCGAGATAACGCCGCAAGTGAGTAGCGCTTTTGGCAGTCGCTTGAACTTCGGGTCCTGGAATCCCTCTATGGTGCCTCCGATGTTGTAAGCTGCGATAATCGCATTGGATACGAAGATTCCCATCGCTGCTACCCCCGCCATTGTAGGTTCGAAATTTGCATAGTTGAGCAGTGCGAAGTACATTATTGCACCTCCGAACCCGCCTAACAACGCCCCTATCATACCAGAGATATAGCTCACATTTGGTACTCCATGCCCATCACACTGTGGCGTCTTGTACTCTTTCTGCGATTCCCCCGTTATCGGGTCCACATCAACTCTGCCTGACACAGGAACGATACCGGTTCCAAAGACATAAAGGAGATTCGCCATAAGCATGGTGACACCCATCATTAACCATGACCCGACGGCGCCAGAAAGCGATACAATCAAAATACAGCCACTAAACGTCGCTACCGATGCTGCCGTGAATAACCCGCACATTGCCGCTCCGAGCATGAGCATGACCGTTCCCGTCGCAACCCCTGTTGCGGTTCCCATTGCCGCTGGTGCTCCGCCCACTGGTAACAGATGAACGCCGAGACTTGCTAACACTCCTCCTGCTAACACACACACTATAAGTAAAATCGGTTCCATTTTTTTACTCACCTACAAAGGGTCCATATCTCTTTCTTGCCCATTTCACTACTACTACATTCCCCACTATCAGCGCTATCCCTATCGCCAATCCTATTACGATACCTATTATCGCTGCCATATTCCCTGCTGCGGCTTGTATGTTTGGTAAATAACCTCCGAGCATCATCCCCACAAGGAGTCTCCAGTTCTCGAACAGGATGATGAGTCCAAAGGTCAATCCCGTGATAGGTCCTCCGTATTTCGCACAGAAATACACGATGTCCTTCTGTGTCCTT
>JABUBN010000456.1_pt1 | contig 12060 bp, 8 predicted proteins | sample 7240341 | NCBI WGS metagenome assembly JABUBN01 (sample SAMN07256345, study PRJNA390944) | subsurface metagenome | isolation source: Methane hydrate marine sediment | place: Pacific Ocean: Eastern North Pacific, ODP site | reverse complement strand
ACTCACGCTTGTACTTTTTTTTGCATTTATCTGGTATAGCTTGGCCTACCCTGGTGTTGTTTAATTTTAGTTGAGTCTCTAGTATTATTTATTTATTTATTTATTTATTTATTTATTTATTTATTTTTTCTAGTATTTATTTAATCTGGGAGCCTTTGTCTTGTAACAAGGGAATATTAACTACTTAAATTTATTGTCAGATTCATTTTGGGTAGCCTCCTGTCATCTTGTTTTATGTTTTCTGCATTTCTTTTCTTTTCTGACTTTTGCACCAGAGTAGATGATTTCTTTTATCTTCTGCTGTGATTTAGGCAGGGAGACATCTTGTTTCTCACTCCACTGATCTGCATTCTATTGCCTCCAATGAATGTTTTGATTTGTCTCTGTGTTCAGTTTCTAAGCAGCTCTGCTTATCTCAGCCTGGCCCCTTCTCATCTCTTTTGGTGGAGGCGACATCCTCTGCAGAATGGTTTTAAAGGCCCTCTGTAGTTTTTTCTTTGCTCCCTCTGGGAAGGGAGTCCTGCATAGGTACTCAGTGGTGTTTCCTGCAAGTGAAGGGACCATCCAGGCCCCAGCCAAGGGGGAAGTGTGTTGGGTGATGGTGAGGGGGAGAGGCAGGAAGTGTCCTCCCCACTGCAGAAGCCCCAGGAAGAGGTGCCTGCTGACCCTTAGTGGTGAAAAGCAGCCTGAGCGCATGTAGCCCCAGCTGACAGGGATGAGCTCTCTGCAGAGAGGGTTCCAGGGTTAAGGGACCAGAGTGAGAGGGGATAGAGGACCGGAGTTGCCTGGGTCTTGGCTCTGGCCTGGGAAGGTGGTTCAGAGCCTGTCAGTCTTATGCATGCAATTTCCTGGGCACTTGAATTATTTGAAGAAAAAAAAAAAAAGGATTTTTAGACTTGTAAAAGGAATTTCAGCAAGGGCTTTTTCAGTGCTTCCATTTATCTACTCTCTTAACTAGGTGTTGCTCTAATGTATTGTATATTAAAACTCTCTCTATGGGGCAATTAAAACCTTTAAAACATTTGCTTAAATTTAACACTCTGGCATTTTTTTTTCATTTATGCAAGATAGTTGCTCCTCTGTATCCCCAACACAGAGGGGCCAGTTCTGGGGAGGGCATTGCCACACCTATAGACAGGGCAGTAGTGGGGGCTGGGAAATGGAGTGTGGGGTTGGCTGGGGAGGACAGCCTGCCAGGGTCGAAGAAGGTCTCCGGAGGGAGACACAGGCCAAGCAAAGCTTTGCTTTGCTTTCTTTTTTTTTCCTGGCTTTATTGAAATATTATTGACATATAACATCTAAGTTTTTTTTTTTAAGGATTTTATTTATTTATTCATTTCTGCTGGACGCTAAAGGCTGACCCCTTACAATGTCAAGTTCCTCTAGGGCTGGCATCTCAGCTGATCCTCCGGAATCCCTTGGAACATTTCAGCCAGAATCAAGCGGGTCCAGACAAGCAGGTTCCCAGGAGGTCTTGGGGCTGGGACCAGTCCAGGCCTTGGCCACTGAGATCAAGGTCATCACCCTAATCTCCATGCTACTCCAGGCCCACATGGTCAGGAGAGCCACTACCAAGCCTTTGGAGGACCAGATGGGGAAACTGAGTTCTAGAGGTGTAGATGATACATCCAAGGTCACTCTACAGGCCAATCCCAATTCCCTTCAGTGTCCTGAAATATCACACTTCTATGTGTGCTGGTGTAAACCCTCTGACTTAGGCCTTAACATCTGGGTCAAGCTTAGGCACGTGTGTGTATTATCACCCCCTCACTGCCCCCCATCAGTCAGTCACTCCTCTGTGCCTCTAGTATGCTCTGTTCATCCCCCCATCATACCACTTATTTTGCTGCACAACAATTATCTGTGTTTGTCCTCCTTGCAGGAGGCAGTACCTAACGATGGAGACTTTGTGTTGCTCTTTGTGTATAGTAGACCTACATGAATTTTGTTAAATGAATGTTGATGAATTCATAATTCCACTCACATAGGTTACAGTGGTTTGGTCCAATTAAATGTGCAGTCCTTTTATGATCCATTAATGCAAGATTATGTTCTTCTGAAGGTTAACAAGTGAAGAACTATTTTGCTCAGCATATCATGCCCATGAGGAGGCTGCTTGGACCAACTGCTTCGTGATTGCTCCCTGTGGCCATATGCTCTAATTGCAGGCAAAAGTTCTCAAGAGTGGGTCTTTCAAATGAAGCATTTTCACTAGGTGTACCCAGCAAGTTTCTGCAATATACGAGCCTCTGCCTCCTTTACCTTCATGCTGCTACCTCAGATGCCACAGCTGGACCTGCTCAGATTTGAGGTGAGATGAAGTTGGCAGTAAAAGATCCCAGTTTGGCTCATCTGCTGGGCTACCTTATTCCAGAAGTATGAGGAAGCATCTGGAAGGGAACATCATGGGTGACCACGTTCACTTGTACATTTCCTACAGTGCACTCCTTGTTCTGCTTTGGAATTGACTAACCCCATAAGGACAGGCACTAAGCCTCATTCACTTCCATCTCCCCGATGCCTGGCACAAGGCTTAGCACACAGTATGTCAAGCGCGTGAGCAAACTATGAACACTTGGTGAGCACCTACTATGTTCTAGGCCCCAAGCTGGGGGCTGATCACAGGAACATCTAATGATCAGGTAAATGGGACCTGGCTGGTAAAGATATTCTAAAGTAAGCACAGCTGTACTTTCCACTCTAAACATCCATACCTTCATTATTATGATTTCCCAATTTGATTTTATCCTTCAAAAGTCACCATTCCACCCTGTTGCGTCGAGTGTTTGACACATCAATTGTTACTGGGGTCAGTGGCCACAGGAGCCTTTAACATTCTATTACCAAGTGTTTGTCATTTCTTTTTAAATTTATTTTTATTTATTTAAGATTTTATTTGATTATTCATGAGAGACACACACACAGAGAAAGAGGCAGAGACACAGGCAGAGGGAGAAGCAGGCTTCATGTAGGGAGTCTGACGTGGGACTCAATCCCGGGTCTCCAGGATCACGGCCTGGGCCAAAGGCAGGCGCTAAACCGCTGAGCCACCTGGGCTGCCGGTGTTTGTCATTTCTTATTAATGATATATTTAAAATCCCTAGGGACTTGTTCCTGGCTAACTTGTCAAGACCCCTGTGGCCTTGCTGACCTGTTTGTTTATCCTTCCAGAACTGTGGAGGGCATCACTTTCTAGAGAAAACATAGTATGGCATCATGATCTCTTTCATTTTCTATCATCTTGTACATCAAAACTCCTTTACTTATCAAGGCGCTCTCTCATGACTGTGGAAGTTCCCTCCCCATGGCCTCACACCCTTCACAGAACTGCAGGGGCCTCTAGGAAGAAATGCCACATCTGGGTCCCTCTCCCTTCCTGTCTTTGTTTTCCATTGTTATTAGAAGCATAGCCGTGGAGAGAAATCGGGTGGTCAGCAGCTACTGCAGCCATTAGAAAGGATAGACTTTTCTTCTAACCCCCTCTAAGGAGAATGGGGTTTGGTCTCTAATCTCTGCAGTTTGCAGAGAAATAAGCACAGCGAATTTACAATGGCAAATTCAGAAACATTTCATTTTGTGAAACAGCTCTCTACAAAGGAGGCAGGGGGCACTGGCTGACAGGTGCTGCATCCAAAAGGGACTACGGGATTTGCAATGACCCTGACACAGGCCCTCACAGCAGCCACCCTGGGAGGCTGCTACTCAGGCAGGGGTGTCACTGGGAAATCAGACCAAAATATAACACTGCCTGCTTCCCAGAGCACAGAGAAAAGGACTCAGCCCAGTGGGCAAGGCTTCTGCCTCCCCCCTACAAAAAGGCCTCCAAAGCTTTTTGCCTGAGTTTGAGCACTGCAGCTGTGCTTGGCATCTGTGTTCCTGGCAGCCCATGCTGCCTGCCACTCAACACAGGCAGCAATGCTGGTAGCAGACCTTCCACCCTTCTACTGCCTAGGGCTTTTGTGAAGATCAAGTGAAAGAAAAGGCTAGGCACATGGTTTGGAAAGCAGAGAGCAATGGTAGGAATGCTGGATTGTGGTGTTGTCTGGCCGCCGTCTCCTCAAACTGGCTTTGGGCATGCCTGGTCACCTGCTCCACACGGCAACCATATGCCCAAATTCAGTGAGCTGCCTCCAATTGGTGCCTTCAGATTTCACATCCCTTCTTTTGCCTATGAACTCTTTTGGTTTTCTAGCTTGTTAGCTTGACATCCAAGACTTTCCAAACATCTATTTCGTATTGAAAACCTCTTCTCCATTTCAGGGCCCCCAGCACACCTCATTGGTGTTCCCAGCCCTATTCATTTGATCATAGCTTTTCCCTGTCTTCCCTCTTTACTGTACTCACCCTTCAGAGCCTCTCCATATTGCACCCCTTCTTGAAGACCAAGCAGAAGACCTCTATACAGGCTAATCAATGAATCATCTTGCCCTCTTTCAAAATAACAGTTATTGGGTTCCTGCTGACCTTGAATCAGAGAGGACATTGGTCACAGTGGTCAAGAGAAGGTTTTACAGTCAAATTGCCTGGGTTGGGGTCCTGGTTCCACATCTTACTGCATGTGTGACCTTGAGCAAGTTAAAGTATCTGAGCATTGCTTTCCTCAGCTATAACGTAGGATAATAGTGGTATCTCTTTTATACATATAAAGTGCTGAGCACATTGCCTGATGCACTGTAAGCATTCAATAAAAGAAAGTTAGTATTACCTTAAGAATTTTCTTATAAGTTGTCATGTAATGGCCATAGCAACCCAGGGAAAGTAGGTTTTATTGCCCCAGATGAGAAAAATGAGGCTAAAAAAGGTTAAAGCACTTGCCCACCACATTGGTGGTGAAACTGAGATTCAGATTCAGGTCTGTCTGACTGGGATCCATTGCTTTAGCCAAATGCCATAGCCAACCCGCCTTCATCAGGCCTCTTGGGCTTACTTTAGCCCTTGTTCCTTGGTTCACTCTGTACATTAACATCTCTCTTCTCCTCAGCCAGACCCTGGGCTCTTCCAGAACAAGGTTTTCCAAAATGTACCATTCTGCATTTGTTGAGTGAACAAGAGGGAATGGATGGGGGAAAATGCATTTTAAGATCAGAACTTATCCCAAGAGAACTTAGTACTGGTACTTAGGTCTCTGGAAGTCATGGGTCTCTCAACAGAACCAGGGTTGAGCCTGCCTGCAGGCTCTTCCCCACCTTAATCCTCCCATCATACTTTAACCCCAGACATCTGACTATGTTGTTCTCATCTGCCAAAATACGTTCAGGGATCTCCACACTTGCTGTATAACTAGTCTGAGTGTTTTCTCTAGAGTCCGATCTGCTTTGTCAACAGAAATCCTCATTCAGCTTAACATACATTTCTTTGGTCCAGAAAGCAAACTTTTGGAAGAAGAATAGATATTCAAGGATAGCAGTAATGTGCTGCCTCAGAGCTGTGCAGTGGGTGGACCCATGGCCTGCTCTAAGAGCCTAGAGAACATGGTTCTCTGGGGACTGTGGTTTCTAGATTTATGTCCCATTTATTTTTAAAGCAAAGCTGTGTGTAAAGTGCTCTAAACACTAAGGTCAGAATGTCAGAATTTGAGAAGAAGTATGATGGAGAACAATACCCATTTTGCTACTTGCTTTACCATCCCAGGAAAGAAACTTCACATGTGTTAATAGGACAGAGAGAAGAGCATGAAAGATTGTGTAGGGTGCCCAAAGTTACTGAGAACCTACATTTTGGTGCAGACACACTTATCAGATGAAACTGTCCTTTCAACCTCCTGTTAAAGAATATCTGAAATTTCATTTCATGAAAGCTACCATTTTTGAGCACTTACTATGTACAAGGTGTTTTATTTGCATTATCTAATACAGTCCTTACCACAACCTGCAAGAGAGGTGGTGCTAGCTCCATTTTATAGAGAAAACTGGTACTTTTTTAAAAAACATTTTATTTTTAAGTAATCTTTATACCCCATGTGGGGCTTGAGCCCACAACCCTGAGATCAAAAGTCGTATACTCCACCAACTGAGCCAATCCATGTGCCCCTACAGTATCTTGATCAAGGCCAATGGGGAAAAAAAAAGGCCAATGGGTAGCAGAGTGGCTTTGACCTCACATGTGTCTGACTCCACCCAGGATCTTTCTCCTAGAGCATAAGGCTTATATTTCCCTAGGAATCTTGGAGTCAAAGAGACTTAGAGCTCTTGGGTCATCTGCTCTTAGTATACTTTGATCATCTTCTTCCTCAACTCATTTAGCAGAGGTCAAGACCTGGGCATAATGCAATTAGCTAATTTGTTTATCCATTGTATGCTTATGTAAATGGCTTGAAATTTTTCCTCCGTATCATTATCTGCCAGAAAATTGGGGCCACATCAAGGTAGTTCATGAGCTTATACTGAGCAAATATTTCCAGTCCTGTTTTAACTAGTAGTAAATCTTTTCCTTTATTTATCTGAAAATTGCTTGTTCTTCTGTTGCCTCTGCCTTGTAAGATTCCCTAAGCCCCTTCTGATAATAACAATAGTTAATATTGAGTACACACTATGTACTAGCCACTGTTCTAAGGGATTTGACTCAACCAAAGAGGTAGGCTCTGTTATTATCCTCATTTTACAGGTGAGGAAATAGAAGCACAGAGAGATCAATCAACTTGTTCAGGGTCACACAGCCCAAGTGGGAAAGCTACTATTCATCTCAGGTTGACTGATTATAGAACCTCCTTTGCTAAATGCCTTAGTTTGTAAAGAACATTTCCTCCTAAGTGGAAGCACTCTAGAACAGCATTATTCAGTAGAAATATGAGCTATAAATGCAAGCCACATATATAATTATAAATTTCCTAGTATACACATTAAGAAAGTAAAGGAAACAAATGAAATTAATTTTAATATATTTTATTTAAACCCAATATATCAAAAATATTACTTCAATCTACATTAACATTATTAATGATATACTTTATATTCTTTTTTCATACTAATTTTTCAAAATCTAGTGTATATTTTATACTTACAGTGCATCTCCATTTGGACTAGCCACATTTCAAGTGCTCAATAGCCGCATGTGGTTACTATCTTGGACAACAGGATATAAACAGGCATTCTTCTTTTTGTATTTCATCTATGATTTGTTTCTCTTATAATTTTAAGTTTTGCATTAAGATTAGATCAAAGAAGGCTATGTTAATGAAAATGTGCCCTTTGGATAATTTGGTGAACAGAGCATTACTTTGTACAATGGAGAGAAGAAGCTTTAGGAATTACTAAAACCTGGGTTCTAATCTCCATCTTCGCTACTCCAGGGGCTGTGTGTGGCCAGTGGCAACCCCAATTTCCCTCAGCCTCTTCGTGTTAAAAAAGAGATGATGGTTTGTGATTATTAAGGTTCTTTCCATTTCTAAAAACTTTATTTACAGCACACACCCTTGTCAGGGGTTCTGCCTCTGTTTCCACTTTCCATTCAAGATTCCTATATGACAGAGCTTACCCTAAGTTGGACTGTGTTCACTATGACCAGCTCTGTGCTTGGCACATTGCAGATACAGGAATATTCATTGGATGAATAAAAAGTCTTGAGACCCCTGGGTTTCCCAGTTTTTGCCAGAATAACTCTACCAGTCTTGTCAATTAATTACACTTTTATTTCCTTTCTCATATTGGCATAAAATCTTGATGATCTAAGTTTTCTGAAGGGTCATAGCCAGAATTAAAAACCATTTCCTGATCCTGTTAGCAAAGGAGACGGTGCTCAGCTGTAGGCATAGCTTCCTAGAGACCCCCACAAATAGCTTTCCTCTTAATACATGCTGTTCTGATGTTGAGGAGAGTTAATTAATGACTCTAAATAAGAAAACAATCAAATCTGTCTGCGGTCATATGAGTCAGAGCAGACCCAGATGGGGAGCCAGGTCCTTGGCCTCCAAGTGCCCTCGGGAACAGCAGTAGCAGCCTTGCTCCATGCATCAGAGTCTTGCAAGGCCCTAACCTAGAAGGGGAAAGAATTACTCAAAATGGATTGGAGACCCAGCCTGATTTGAGGCATTTTCTTAAAAGGTGAGGCCCCCTATCTGTGTGTTGTGCAGACTGAGATAGAGAGAGGAGAAAAAGCAAAAGTCCGTTCCTCTCTATTCTCTTCAGACACCTAAACAACAGCTACTGAATGGGGAGTTCTCAGGCATAGGCCCCTTGTGCATGTGGCAAGATTGGGGCAGTTGGCACTGCCACCCTGGGAGGACCAGAGGACATGTAGCTTGAAGCATATCAAACCCCAAACCTGCCTACCTTCAGGCATCCTGCAGCCACATATGAAGACAGAACAATGGTTATGATGACATAAAGGCAGAAATGTGATGCTTCCCTGAGATTAGCTGAGGCTTACAACAATGAAAACTTTTATTTTGGAGTTAGAGACTTTGCTGTAAAAATCTGAGAGTAGGAATATGGGGAAGGAACCCCTTAACAATATCCAAGTGTCCTCAGCATTGGAACTGGACAGTAGCAAATGAAGATAAGCCCTATTTCTTTGGTTCTGCATGTATTCTGTGAAATAATATCAGCCTCTTCATTTTCCAACTATTCTTGCAGATTATTAAAAATACATTTTGATGCCATATAGGCTTGGCTTCTTGTGAAATTGTTCCATTCTGGAAAGAAAACTCTGAAACACTGGCCATGAGGATCATTATACTCCCCTTTCTCCTCCTTGGTAATCAAGTACAGGTATCCTTTTCGCAGGATAATATGTAAAGTATTGTGGTAATATCCTTGATGCATTTGAAAGGACTCTTTATGGCTTATGTCTGAATCTTTGTTGGCCCCCAATCCATTCCTCTAAAATTTGGTTAGAATCTCATAGAGGACAGTTCAAAACTTCAATTTTGCTTCTACAATAGCAATAGGAAAAAATAGAGGTAAGAGCAACCTCTGCAGTTTAAGAGATCCAGATTGGAATCTAAACTCTTTTTCTTCTGATCTGTATAATCATGGGCAAGCCCCTTTCCTCTTAAAGCTTCATTTCCTCATCTTGAAAGTGGAAACTACCACTACCATCTACCTCATAGGACTGTGAGGATTAAATACATTCTTACATTTGAAAAGCCTGACTCAGAAATGTTTCCTCTTATTAGCTTGTAATTCTTTAAATAGGGTTTGCCAATGGGTTCATTTGAAGCGATGCGATAAAAGTCTTTATAGCTCTGTTGCCTCCTATTTCTTTCTATGATGATGAGCTTTAGGGAAATCCTCACAGAGGCCATGCTCGTCAGAGCTTGCTTCTACTCCATGCCCTAAATCCTGCCTTCCCACTACTGGGGCGGAAGCCGGTGCTCCAGAACCTCGGACAGCTCCACTCCCTTGTGACTGGCAGCCCAAAGGAACTGGAGAGATTTGGGGGATTTTCCCAGAAAGGCTGCATTAGTGTTTGGAATTAGGAATCCCAGGGGCTTCATTCTCATTCACAGCATGCATGCTATTTGCTTGCATCCTCAGATTCTTCAACATGACCAGTTCTCCTGGAGAAATTCTGAGGAGCCTCTCCTCTTCAGAAACCCGTTAACTACACCCATAAGATTTACTAAATCTTCACCCCCTTTCCTTCTCTCCTGTGAACTCCAAGGATTTTTTTGAGCCCAAGAACAGAAACACCACCCACATCTTCCTGTATCTGCTGATATTTAATTTGTTTGGCTTCTGTACAAGGATTAAACATTCTTGATTAACTTCAAGTGAAAGTAATAATGTATGAGCATGAAGAAAGGCTTTACAAGACAAAGAGATTCAGGTATGAATTAAAAGAAACATAAAATAATGTTATTGCCTGTAGGTGATGTTAAGCGCCATTCTCTAATCAGAACAAGCAGGTGGTTCAATTTATGAGATAATTTAGCTTTTCACTCTTCTAATACAGAACACAACACACATATGCAGTCACCTTCTGAACAGGCAAGGAAGAGATTAAGTCCTATTTTTACTTTGTGATACTGAGTCACATAGTTCAATGCAAATCACATGGATGCCAAAGTAAGAACAATACCAGGTATTTAAATACCTCCTTTCCTTTGAGGAGCTCTAAAGATTTTGTGTCTGTGTGAAATCCCTTCAGAGTAATTCTGGGAGAAGAGACACACGTCACCAGATGAGGATTTAAGACAGCATGTTTCATCCATCTCCCCTACTGCCATGATTTCACGATTAGGTCTGGAAGAGCCAGTGTTTGCCAGTTCTTTGCACTTAGTAATAGCCTCTTGATTTCTACATTTTCTGGGCCATATTGTCAACTAGTGAAAGAAAGCTTATCTTTGAAAATATGTTATTGACTAATTTAATGATGAGGAAGAGAGAAGGATAAAATGGAATAAGAAGGGGAGGTGGGAATCATAGTGGGTGAGGAAGAGATAAATAAGATACCTAAAACATCCTGAGCTTGATAAGATTTTTCCATGCATTTTCCTCATAAGCAGATTTGATGCCCACCCCCAACTGGACAGAAATGTGGACAAAGGCATTTTGGCCCTCTTCAAATACTTCTTCCTTTTTTTAAAAAAGAAAGATTTTATTTATTTATTTGACAGTGAGTGAGAAAGCACAAGCAGGGGGAGTTAGCAGAGGGAGAAATAGGATCCCTGCTGAGCAGCAATCCAGATACACGTGGGGCTCACTCCCAGGACCCTGGGATCATGATCTGGGCTGAAGGCAGACCTTTAACTAAGCCACCCAGGTGCCCCTTTAAATACTTCTATATGGGCAAGGACAGTGGCAGTTCCACTGCTTGAACTAGTTTGAAGGAAATGCTATTAAAAACATCAACCTAGGACTCCAAAGGCAGACAAGGAGCCCCCAAATAGAAGGGTTTGTGGTTTTTACCTAACAGGGCCCACACCCACCCGTAATCTCCACCCTACGGGAGAGTGTTAGTTGCAAAATTACTACTTTTCCCAGTAGAGGTCGCTGTGGGTACCGGCAGTGGATACTTGTTGAGACTGGACCAGGCAGGGCTGGGCTGGATGGTGGCTCCACTGCCTGGTAACTGCTCTTCCTATGGTTCCACTGACAGCAGTCTAACCCCTCATCCTATGGGAGGGGGGTCTGTGGTGGGGATTATCTCAAAGCTATACAACGCCTTTGCTGTAAAAGCACAATGAAACTGAGGTCACTTGCTGGAAATGGGCATGTCCGTGGGAGAGCTGTCATCCTCAGAGGTGTCCACTCACAGTAGTATCTCTGTCTCACTAGTGCCCTCTCTGTAGTATACCTGGTATTACTGAGAGGCTACCTGCCAATAACCAGCAACCTAGACCTTTGGCCCTTCCGGACATGAAAGCCAGACTGAAAAAATTTGCCTTGCCACAAAATCTTACACCCACATCATAAAGACTGTGCTGGTGAGTGCCTCAAGCCCCACCTGGAAGCCCACGTGGAGGGGTAGGGTGGAATTCTGGGCCTCAGGGGAGCCCATTACAGCAAGATAAGGTTTCTCGAAGATGGGAAAGGCAGGACAATGGTAAGGAATGTTAGGGTCAGACCTGAGACCCCAGAAAGGCTGAAGAGGGCTCCACATACTTGTAAGGTCCTATCTTCTAGGCCACACCCCTGCATGCAGGCTAGGCCGAAGGCAGCCTGAAGCTACCTTCACCCTGAGGACACACACTGAGACCTTAGGTTATTACGGTGGCTTTAGAGTGGAAGGGGCTACTACCCTGCCTCCACTCCTAGCATCTAAGGTCAGCAGTAAGTGGCTCCTCTTCTCACAACCACACACAGCCAGATTCACAAGCTCACCATGACACACATATGAACACTGGAGCACACACTGGCACATTCACCCAGTCATACATGTTCACACTCTGATCCATGCAAACACCTTCGGAACCCGGAATCAAACTTGACCTAACGTGGTTGATGGGGCACAGGGGCGTCAAGTCAGGATGGCCCTCCAGACACTGGCCCACTTAGGTCTCCTGTATCCTGGGACCCTCCCCTCCAGGCGGAGCCCCCCCCCCCCCCCCCCCCCCCCCTGTCCGCGTCCTCGTGGTCACAGGGCTTGAATGTCTCCCCGAAGGGACCCTGATTACCATCG
>JABUBN010000454.1_pt1 | contig 12077 bp, 7 predicted proteins | sample 7240341 | NCBI WGS metagenome assembly JABUBN01 (sample SAMN07256345, study PRJNA390944) | subsurface metagenome | isolation source: Methane hydrate marine sediment | place: Pacific Ocean: Eastern North Pacific, ODP site | reverse complement strand
TTAGGAGGTAAAGAAATTCTAAATTGGATAATATACATGCAATTGAATAACACATATATGGTCATTTTAGCCTCCATATTTATTACAGGTGCAATTTTAATCATTAGTATGGCTTTACTAATTTCTTCATCGAAAGATTCTCGAAAAAGGAATTAAGGAAATCATGTATTCTTGATTTGTTATCAGTTTATATGAGTAAAGAGTATTTTATTTGCTGTCCTATGAAAAAATGATTTAGTAATTTTTGTTACTGACTGGACTGGTTTTATTGGTTCTCTACTCTAATTATGCAATCAGGTTTAATAATTAAAAATATTTTTACTCTTTGTTAAATACTCTACAAAAAGTCAATTATTTGCTGATTTATTTCACATTTTTTACATGGTTACAAATTTTGAAGATTTTTACATCTTTTTGGCTTCATATACATTGATGTGTTACGATTTTTTAGGTAAAACAATAATTCCACTGTTTGCTAACTATGGTCTCCTCCTCTTTGTTTGCTTCTGTTTCTCTGTTATTAATTCTCGAAAGCAAGGTTCATTGATCACTATGAGTTCTTTTATTTTGTATGGGTGTATTGTCTAGAAATTAGTCATATTCCCAACATAAATCCCCACGTTAATAAATATTGATTTTTAGATATGGTTCTCTTCTAAGATTTAACTTTAGTTTATATTATAGATTTGTCTTAATAAAATATCCAAAACCTTGATGTGATGGTTTTAAGTGCTCAATTTTATTTCTCTAACATGTGACTTTCTAGTTTATCCTTTAGTTTTTAGTGTTTATGGAAGTACGTACACTCGCATATACTCCCCTAGTTCATGTATAAATACGGGAGGAATTGTTTGGACTATTGGTTGCAAAAATAGTGTAAAAGTCTATAATGTGGTTTGCCTCCCCTTTCCGTTACCACTACCTTTAAGTTCTTCCCTTCCTCTTTTCCTTTGTGTGTTTTGTTGTTTTAACATATTTCAACAAAGTCACACATTATTTTATTTTGTCGGTTATTTCACGATTTCCAGTTAATTTTTCGTAACCTTTTTAGTCAATAACTACTAACTGAAAAGTCACTATATTATGAGAAATAGCTTTTCTATATATTTTTAAATCCTGATTTTTACTCATGAAATGGGAATAAATGAAATTTAAATTGCCAGAAATCAATTGTGAAGATTTAACAATTGCTGTGATAGGATTAGGATATGTTGGATTACCAACTGCACTTCATTTTGCAAAATCAGGTGTCAAAGTTATCGGATTTGATATAGATAAAGAAAAAATAAATCTCCTAAATAATAATAGTTTACCCTTTTTTGATGTAGGTTTGGAAAGTACATATGAAGATGCGTTACAAACTAATCGTATCGTCTTTTCTTCAGAAACTGATTCAATAAGAGATGCAGACATAATTCTTGTAATTGTTCCAACTCCTGTTGATGATCAAAAAATCCCTGATTTAAAATATATTCGTTCAGCAGGAAAGATAATAGGTCTAAATATGAAACAAAACTCGATTATTGTGCTTGAATCAACAGTTTACCCAGGAACTACCGAAGAAGTTCTAGGACCAATTATCGAAAAATTTTCAGGTATGAAGAATGGACAGCATTTTCATTTAGCTTATGTACCTGAAAGATATAATCCAGGAGATGAAGAACATACAATAATCTCAGTAAATAGAATAGTTGGTGCTATGAATCATAGAATTGCCAGTTTCGTAGCTGAAATTTATCGTAAAATCGTAAAAGCTGAGGTATTTATTGCAAAAAACATAAAAACTGCTGAAACAGCAAAAGTTATTGAAAATATTCAAAGAGATTTAAACATTGCATTGATGAATGAAATTTCTTTAATTTGTGAGAAATTAGGAATAGATGTAATTGATGTTATTGAAGCTGCAAGTACAAAATGGAACTTCATAAAATATTATCCAGGGGCTGGTGTAGGAGGCCATTGTTTACCTCACGACCCATATTATTTAACAATGAAAGCTCAAGAACTTGGATATAATCCCCAATTAATACTTGCAGGGAGAAGGTTAAATGATAGCATGCCATTACATGTTTTAAGATTAATTCAAGATGAATTTAATAATATACATAAACCGTTGAAAAGTGAGAATATTTTGATACTTGGTGCTTCGTACAAGGAAGGCACAGATGATTTAAGATCATCCCCATCTAAAATTCTCGTAAAAGAATTATTACAAAAACAAGGTAGAATAGAAATTGTTGATCCTTTTGTTAAAGGTAGAGAATTATGGGGAGTTAAACTACATCAAAGCTTTGAAAGGGTTAATCTTAGTGAGGTCAGCTGTATTGTAATAATGACACAACACTCACTATTTAATTTGGAAAAACTAAAAGAAATTCGACAAAAAATGGATAAAAGTGAAGTTATCCTTATTGATGGAAGAAGAAGAATTGATAAGGAAAAGATTAAGATTTACTATATCTATAGAGGAATTGGTGATGGGTATTAAAGCTAGAAATTTTAAATCAGTTTTAGTAACCGGAGGAGCAGGTTTTGTTGGTTCTAATCTAGTAAGAAAGTTACTACCAATCTCAGAAAAAGTTATAATTGTAGACAATCTAGCCACAGGTAGATACTCTAATTTAAAAGATATTCTAAACCAAGAAAAAATAGATTTTAAATTGTGTGACATAGGAAATTATAAACAAATCGAACAAATAATGAAAACTAATCAGATTGAGTATATTTTTCATCAAGCAGCATTATCGAGTGTTCCAAGAAGCTTTGCAGATCCTTTAGCTACAAATAGAGCTAATATTACAGGTACTTTAAATTTACTCCAACTAGCAAGAATATCTTCTGTAAAAAAGTTTGTATTTGCTTCCTCCTCTTCAGTTTATGGTAACTCAAAGAAATTACCTAAGTCTGAAGATATGAAAACAATTCCTTTATCGCCTTATGCTGCAAGTAAACTCTCATGTGAATTATACGCAGAAATATACAATAATAACAATTTTGTCAGTACAACTGGACTTAGATATTTTAATGTTTTTGGTCCATATCAAGATCCGAACTCTCAGTACTCAGCAGTAATCCCTATTTTCATAAAAAATGCTCTTTTAAACAAGGATATAACTATTTTTGGCGATGGAAATCAAAGCAGAGATTTTACGTATGTTGATAATGTCTGTCAAGCAAATATCAACGCTGCCTTATCAACGGATTCAAATGGATGTTCATTGAACATAAGCTTAGGAAACAGACTCTCCATCAGAAATTTAGCAGAAATCATAATTGAGCAACTTAATTCAAAATCTAAAATAGTTTTTACAAAGAAAAGACTTGGTGATGTTAAACATTCAATAGCAGACATTAGTTTAGCGAAAAAACTAATCAATTATGAACCAAGAATTCTTTTTGAAGACGGAATTGAAAAAACCATTAAATATTTTAAAAATCTCTTTGAGGTTGCCCAAAATTGAAAATATTAATGATAATATACAAATTAAAATATGGTGGTGTTGCAAGTCAAGCAAATCTTATGTATTATGAGTTTATAAAAATGAAGAACATCGTTGTGTTATACAGTATTATTAATTCACAAAATCAATCAAAATTCTTTATTTTAAATCTAATAAAATCAATGATTGAATTAAAGAGATTCATTGCCAGTAATAATTTTGATGTGATTCAAATTTATGGCGCTTTTTACGCTGGTATTTTAGGTTTATTCTTGAAAAAACTTAATAAAATACCCACTATTATTAGAGTAGGTTCCCTAATTGAAGATTTTTATTCTGGAAGAATATTGGAAAAATTAAAAATAAATCATTCTAATAGAAAACTCAGTATTTCATATATTCTAAGGAAAATATTATTGTATTTCACAATTCATTTCCTAAATCAATTTGATGCAGTAATTTTCAATTCATATTTTTTGAAATATCACTACGAAAAACAAATGAAAAAGCCTTTTACTGTTATTTGGAATGGGATAGATACAAATGTTTTTACAAAAAGAAAAATGAAAAGGAAAACTGAAAATTCCTTTAAAATGCTTTTTGTAGGAAGAATTGCTTACCGAAAAGGTGTTCATGATATAATTAAAGCGGCTAATATATTAAGACAAAATGGTTTTCAAGTGGAAATAGATCTGGTTGGGGGTATTGATGGTGAAGATAAATACTTAGAATATCTAAATAAGTTAATTTGTGAATTTGATATGACTAAAAGAGTGAACTTTGTGGGTCCAATAGCTCATGAAAAGACAATTGATTTCTATCAAAAAAATAGTGTATTAATTCTAGCTACGAATGATAAAATATATTCAGGTGCTGAGGGATTACCAAATGCAATAATGGAAGCAATGTCATGCGGTTTACCTATAATTGCAACAAGGATTGGTGGAATACCAGAATTAGTCGAGAATTATGTTAATGGATTCCTTGTTGAGCAAAATGATTATAAAAAAATAGCTTTTTACTGCAAAAAAATCCTTCAAAACAATGATTTACATGAAAAAATCGTAGAATCTAATTATAAAAAAATAAATAACAGCTTTAGCATTACCGAATGTACTAGTAAATACATATCATTTTACCAATTTATAATCAATGAAAGAAGATGAATGTTTTAATTATATATTTAAAAATGAAAAAGAAAAAGGAGTAATTTAAAATTGAATAACATCAAAATAAAGTATTACTATTTCTTTCGAGGTTCCTTAAAAACACATCTACATCTCTATGAAGGATGGGTTAAAATCGCAAACGAATATGGTATACCTTTAGAGCTGATAACATTCATAAAACTAAAAAGGTGGTTTGAGCAAAAGGAATTAATTAGTGATTTTAAGAAAAAAGATCATTTAAAAATATATTTTGGAGGATTTGTTTTCATAGAAACAATATTTATTTTCATTTTTTTTATGTGGCAGATTTTAAAAAATCAAAAGACAATAGTGCTTCTTAAAAAAAGATCATACAAGCATTTCATTTCACTTAAAAAAATATTTAAAGAAAAGATTAAGATTATTATTGAACTCGAAGGTGATAATGAAGCTGAAATCGAATATTTAAAAAAACACCCCTACAAACTTGGTTTTTATGACTCATATATTAAAAAGTCTATTAGAGCAAATAAAAACTTAGAAAAAGCTTTATTATACTTTGATAAAATTATTGTGCTATCTCCTTACCATAAACAATTATTGGAGAATAAATACGAAATAGATGGATTAAATAAGAAAATAGAAGTATTTTCTACAGGTGTAGATGTAGAAAATTTTTACTTTTCAGAGGATTTGAGAGAAAAAACAAGAAAAGAACTAAATTTAGGTAGTAAATATACACTAATTTATGCTGGAAATGCATTTTATTCGTGGCAAAATGTTTTTCGCACAATAGAAATTTTCAAACTTATAAAGGATAATGTAAATAATAATGCATTAATGATTCTTCTAATAAGGGCAGAAGATCACTATATAGTCAATGAGTTTCTTGAACTACTCAATTTATCAGATGCTGATTATATCCTATCTAGCGTTCCATCAGATATGATAAACAAATATTTCAATGCTGCAGATTTAGGTATTATATTAAGACATAATCATTTAATGAATGAAGTTTCATCCCCTGGAAAAATTCATGAATACATTGCAAGTGGCCTTCCTGTACTTATGACTAAAGGAATTTCAAATTTTGATGAAAAACTGAAAGGAAATAATTTTATATCTATAATCGATGATATGGATGACAATGAGGAAGTAATAGAAAAAATTAAAGAAATAATGAACATTAGCGTGCATGATAGGCAAAAGATACATGATTGGGCATATCACAATATTTCAACAAAAAGTTTTGGGGACAAATATTCTGAGATGTTTGTTGAGTTGGTTTAAACATAAGAAATTACATTCTGATATTTTTAAAAGTAATTAATTTGCTCTTTGTCGTAAATATCAATAAACACAAATGTTTAGTAATTTTACATTTCTTATTAATTAATCCATCTGTATAAAAATCACAATTAATCCTCCTTAACAAGCAAATTGAAATTGTTGATTTTTCAGAAATTTGTGTCACAAGAAGTACGTGATCTTTTTCTATCTAAACATTGCTAAAAATTGATTTACTAGTTAATTCTTGAAAAACACTTCATAATAAAGAAAAAATAAATCGTTAACGATTATGTAATTTGGTTCAAGGTAAAATTTCAACTATTTTTACTTCAGATAACTAAATACTCACCTTCAATCCTTTATTTAATATTTCTATGAAAAACTCTAGATGAGTATTAGTGTTTACTCTATTTAGTATTCCAGCTATAGTTTTTTTTTCATTTCTAAATGCCCAAATATACATTTTAGTAATCATAATCAACCTGTAAACTCTGGTACTAGATTTCTTTAGTGTTTGAATTGAAAGCATTAAAGTAGCTATTTGTGTTAAATAATTCCCACTAAGTTCTTTTTTATAGAATTTTACCCATTCTTGTCTATATTTTTCTCCATCATTTATACAATATAAATATTACAAAGTCGACATTACAATCAAAGTAAATCCTTTTATATCCTTTTAATCGAATTTGATGTCGTGAAGAGTCTTCTCCTATATATGAAATAAAAGCAAGAGTGATAAACATGCCTGGAATATTTGGTTGTCAAACTAATTGTCTTTTAGGCAAAAATCAAAATATCATTCCAATTTTATCGTTAAATAGTAATAATTTCGTTCCATATAATTTTAATAATGAAGGATATATCCATTATTTAGTAGACTATGAACATAAAACTAAAAAGAATGCATATTCAACTGATGGATGTTCTATTATTATATACGGTAATGTATATGAATATAATGGGAGAGAAGTTGAATCCAAAAATATAGGTAAATATCTATTAGATTTATATCTCAAAGAAGGTATCAATATATTGAAGGAAATTAATGGTAATTTCGCCCTTTCAATTATTGATAAAGGAAAAACAATAATTGCATCAGATAAAATGGGGTCAAAAAATCTATTCTACTATTTAAACAATAAAACAGTTATATATTCATCTGAAATAAAACCAATTTTAGAGAATTTTAAGCATAAATTGCAATTGAACAAAGAATCATTACTTGAGTTTTTTGGTTTTTCTTATATGCTCAATAATAAAACACTATACACAGAAATCGAAATATTACCGCCTGGAACTTATATGATAATCGAAGATAACAGGTTTCAGAAGGTGAAATATTTTAATTTGGAATCAAAGTTTACATTCAGCAATGATATTGATCTAGATATTAAAAATCTATACAATACTTTTGATGGAATTATTAAAAAAGCAATATATTTAAGAATTAAGAATCATCAAAAAATAGGCTTAATGTTAAGTGGAGGTTTAGATTCAAGACTGTTAGCAATATATACTTCAAAAATAGCGAAAAAATATAACAAAGAGCTAATATTTTATACATTTGGTACAAAAGGTGGATGGCAGGAAAAGATTGCTGATGAAATATCACAAAAACTAAACCATAAAAACTATTTTTATGAGATATCTTCTGAATCAATTAAAAACTATTCTGAGGAAGTCGTTTACAAGGGAGATGGTCATATAAGAATTAGAGATGCCCACTTTATATCACACATAAACCAATTAAAAGAGCAGGTTGATGTGGTACTAATGGGTATTTTCTGCAGTGAATTATTTGGTGAAGTTTTAGTTGAAAATGTCAACGAATTCAAATCAAAAGCAGAATTGATTCAAAAATTATTTAATATCTATTCAGTGAAGCAAAAACTAAAATATTTGGACAAGATATTCCAAGAAAAATATAAAATCAAGGATTCTCTAAAAAAATTACATGAAAATTTTAGTAATTCAATAGAACAAATTCAACTTAAGAATCCAATGAACATTGCTGATTTTTGGGAATTATATCAAAGAGATCGGAGATATATTCTACAAATTCCAAATTATGTTAATTGGTATTTAGAGGTAAAAACACCGTTTTTAGATGAAAATATAATCGATTTTGCAATCCAATTACCATATGAACTTAGAATAAGAAAGACATTTATTCATCAGTTTCTAGAAGCACAATATCCTGAGTTTGCAAGCATTTCGTATGAAAAAACGGGATTATCCGCAAATATTTTTGGATTTAAGTTATTTGAATCTAAGCTAAAACGGTTTATACAGAAAAGACTAATATTATTAATTCAAAAGATAAGTTTCGGTAAATTTAAAATTAGATCAAAAGATTATAGGGCTTATAATTATCTAATAAGAACAGGATCTAAAAATTTTGTTGAAAAAGCGTTAATGCAAGAAGACACAATTTTTGATAGTAATCTCATTCATGAAATCTTTACAAAACATATGAGAGGATCAGATAATTTGGATCAATTAATCTGTGATATATTAAATATAAAACTCTTAAATTAGTTTACATTTTCAATAGATTTGTTTTTTCACATCTTTTCAGTTTTTTGTTCAATAACCAACAATAATAAAATTAACAATTGTGATGTGGTTTTAAAAGTTATAAATCTACTAATTAACTTTGATACAGGGCTAGCTTATTGAGTATAGTGTTTACTTATTATGCCATTCAGCATGCATCTTGATACTTTTCTCAATCTCTGCTTTTGGACAATATCCAATCTTTGCTTATTTTTTATGTCTACGAAAGTTATATCGATATCACCTTTTTTTTAGGTAAATAATCTACCTGCTAACCTTAGGGAAGAAGTAAAGACTTAGGGGAGGATAAATAAAAGTAGAATTGCATGCCATAAGACGAGTAAGACAAGAGATAAGGAAATAAAGATAATGGATTGCAGGATATTGGGAGGAGGTGGAGAAATCGAGGGTGTTGATTAACCTGAAAGGCTGTTTCTATTCCCCAGTAAACTGTAGATATTGTTGACCTCTTTTTCTGTGACCTTCTATTCAACATTAAGGAACCTCTCTTCATTCTTCTTTTGCAATCTAGCATAAAGATGGACGGAAGTATTTTGTTTAACACCGCTACACATGGTATAAGGAACTTAATAGAATTTACTATCCTTTGGAAGTGCTACTAATATATTCTCTGTTCCTTCAAACTACATTGCTCCAATAACGGAAGGGAAACCCAAAGAGTAGAGTAATAGCACGATGGTAACGACATGAAATTCTAGGTTCATGTATATCTTCTCTACTCTTATCTCTATCTTTTCAACATAGAATACTGCAAGTCAAACGATGATAAAGTAAACAATCCATACACCTCAGTAAAAGGTTTCCAGTTAAGAGACTAAAAGCCCTAAAAAGCTCAAGGAAAACCATAAAGTTACCTGCATAATGAGAAGTAAGAAAAGAAAAATATTTATATAAATACTTGAAGATTCGTCACGGTTATAATGCAAAATATAGAACGATATTTGACAGATATAAAACCGTACTTTAAAAAACCAATGATATTTATTATCGTTCTTAACCTACTATTAAGGATACCGAGGAATTCTCATATGGTTGGAAATGATGCCTTCAATGTAATTTGGATGGCTAAATCCATGAATGAAGGTTGGTATGACGCATGGACACTTAAATTTGCGTCAAATTTTGGTTTATTCCCTTTTTCGTTTTATCCAATTGGTGTAGTATTCTTCTTATCAATATTGTTGAAGATAGGTTTTTCAATTGATATTACAGTTTATATTTTTTCACTTTTTTTTATGGTAATTGGGATAATAGGTAGTTATTTAGTGGGTAATTTAATATTTGAAAATAATAGTAAAATGAAATATGGATATGTTTTATTCTTTTCTTTGAGTCCTATATTTTTAGATTTTACATATTGGACTTGTTCTGTTAGAGGTCCTTTTTTAGCAATCCTAAAAAGATGGTTAACTATATAAAAACGGAAATTTCAGATAAACAGGAGTAAGCAATTAAAAATGATCTTTATGATAAGATACGATGCTTAACATTTCAAAGTACATCTATTCTTATTTGCTTTAATCAACTAATTTTTCCTAATATTCTTTCAATATCTTTTAATCATAAATTATTAATTTGAAAGTATTTTTATTGATTAGAAGAACTTTCTTATTGCTTATTTTAACTTGATTCCCACTAATCATCCCATTTTTACTATGTTGGATAGAGATAAATTAAGTAATTTTTTCATTTCTACCAATAATAGTAACGAATATAACTTTATCTTTGTAATTATCACAAAAATAAATTGGTTAAATTTATTTAGTAGGGAGCTTAAAATTTCTTGATGTTTTATGTATTATCTAGATGTGCAAAACTTACAGAGCATTTTTTTAGAAATTTACTTACTTTTGTAGAGTCTGTAATTTAAATATAAGGATGTCTTAAAACTTGTTAGTCGAACTAGAACTTCTTGAGAAGGAAAATTACATTTTATGAGAGGAAGGTAAAAAAAGAGAAATAATTGAAGAATCTAAGAAGTGAATTCAAACCTTTGAATATATTAACACAAAAAATCAACCATCTAGTAGTTCAAAAATTTGTTAAAAATAAAAATTATATTAGAAGAAGATTTCCAGAAAAGAGATGGAAAGAAAGGAGAAGAGGGGAAACCAAAAGTGAAAGAGTTGTGGGTTATTGTATTAGTATGCGCTTTAGGAAAAAAAGAAAGATATCGTGTAGAAACTTATCATAAAAATTGAGTTCATTCACATTCCTCCTCAATCCATTTTCAAAAATTTTTGATCTTATTAAATAGAAGAAGATAAATCACACATAGATTCTTCTGAATAAACAATTTCATATAATCTTAAATTTTCAGTTGTTAATAATAGTATCCCTACTTCTGAAGCAGACTTGAATATTTTAACTTCATTTATTAACACATCAGGAAAGATGTAATTAAAATCATCATCATTTTTTGTAATAATATATTTTATATCAGATAATTGAGCTAATTTCAAATCATCTTTATCTAACAAATCTAATTTTATGTAGTTTAAAAAGATTTTATAATATTGTAAACTATGAGGTGTTATTGGTGATACATATGGTGTTCCATATTTTAGCAAATATCTAAGATTTGAAAAATCCAATTGTGTATTTTCTAGAATATAATCTGTATCAAAAGTGTCCCAAGAATATTGATAGTAGAGCAGCGCAGGATCATTAAATGTGCAGATAATAGGTTGAAATCCAATTGCAGCTATTCTAGAACCAACTTTGGAATCATATGAAATGACATTCTTATGATTGATATTTATTTCTTTAAGATATTCTCCCAGTATTATTTCATCCTGGCTTATATAGGAATATGGAAATTCATCACTATACTTATCAAGATTGACTGTCACAGTTATTATAGATAATATAAGCAATGATAATATTAAACATATTTTAGATATTTTCTTCATATCTACACCTCTAAACTTAATATTTTCTATGAAGAAAATCAAAAATATTACAATTAAAAGTATTATAAGAATAATGCCACTAAATAGGGAAATTGCAGTTATACCAATGTTCTGGATAATTATCATAATTACTAACAAAAACAAAATTGTTTGAAATATTTTTTTTGATGTATTTTCTTTTACAAACTCTATTCCTAAAACTGCATAGAAGCAAACCCATGGTAAAAAAAACAATATCGCATAATTAATCTTTGGTAATGCAAAAAATAAGAAAATACCGCTTATTGAAAAGAAATTTTTTATTTTTGTACTTATTGTAAGCTTTTGTATTTTAAACTGAAACAAAAAACCAATTAGGGCAAAAATACTTATTATTCCTAAGAAAAGACCATATTGAATAATTAATTTTATTAGCAATGAAAATATATTATTTTCACTTGCAAAATCAAAGTATGCAGACCAACCATCAACACCAAGTACCACTATGCTTGAAATTAATAAAATAAGATAGATAATACAAAAAATTAGAGTTCTAAGGAAACTAGAGATGATCAATTTGTTTTTAAATATAAATATACCAATAATTGAGAATAAGAAAATTGAATAACCTAAAATTAATGAATGACTTAGAAATAGAATAATTGATGTAATAATTAACCCTATAAGATTTTTAACATTTAGATGTTTTATTGTTTTAAATATAAAAAATA
>JABUBN010000453.1_pt1 | contig 12098 bp, 10 predicted proteins | sample 7240341 | NCBI WGS metagenome assembly JABUBN01 (sample SAMN07256345, study PRJNA390944) | subsurface metagenome | isolation source: Methane hydrate marine sediment | place: Pacific Ocean: Eastern North Pacific, ODP site | reverse complement strand
GGAATTGCTGGCTAAAACATCAATTGAGAAAGGAGTAAAAAGAGGTTTAATTTTCATCAAATTGCAATATAATACATTAAAAAATCCAGCTGTCCTTGCCACTTGATGAGGTATTTTAAATGAAGGTGCTTTTACCCCGCTAATTTCCTCTAAAAATTCTAACAATTGCTGAACGCTTATCTGTTGCCCGGATAAGATGTAACCTTCTCCTTTCCTGCCTTTCTCACATGCTAAAATAAGTCCTTCGGCTACATCCCGCACATCAACAAAATCATAAGCCCCGTCAACATAAGCCTTAACTTTTCCTTTTACAAAATCAACAATCAACTTTCCCATTTCCGATACACGGTAATCATATGGTCCTATAATCCCCGATGGGCACAAAATAACCGCATCTAACCCTTTTTCAATCCCCTTAAGCACTTCCAATGTGCCCAGAGCTTTTGATTTAGAATATTCTCCCAGTACCTTTTCCGGATTAAATTCCCTCGATTCATCAAATACAATCCCTGGTGCCGGTTCAGAAAGCGCATGAATTGAACTGGTATAGACTAATCTTTTAATTTTTATTTCGAGACATATATTAACCACATTTCTGGTTCCCAGAACATTAACTTGATATAACTGTTTTTGCTGTCCGGGAAGGATAGAAATTATTCCTGCGCAATGATACACTATGTCTGCTCCTTCGAAAGCCTTTCGCAAAGAATCAGGAACGCGCACATCTCCTTCCATTTTCTCTACTTCTAATCCTTCAAGAGAAGCAATATCCTCCCCGGGGAGAATAAGCGCCCTCACTTTTTTATTCATGCTTACTAATTTTCGAACCAGTACATTTCCTAAATGTCCAGTTGCTCCGGTGATAACAATCATTTTCGTCTCCTTATTAATTTACTATAAATTATTTAATTAATTACATGCCCTGATATTTCTTTTCTATTCTTTCGGCCATAAAACCTATATCGGCTTGATTGGAAAATAAATTTAAAATCGAAATACAATCCTTAGCCTTTTCCTGGTTATAATCGGAATTAACCCATGCGGTATCAATCCATAGATACAAAGAAAATAAATCAATCTGATCAGAATAAGTGATATCAATCATTTTTTTTAAAATAGACTCGCTCTTCTTAAGATTTCCTCCTGCTATTAGTGGTGCATCACGGTAATACATCGCAAGAGAAATATAAGCCTTTTTATTTCCAGAATCCAGTTCGATTGCCTTTACAATAAAACCCCTGATCCCTGGACCGTATTTTGTTTTATAATATAAATTACGGTAGGATATTAGCTGACCTTCTACATCCGCTAGTAGACGGTATCCATCACTAAAATCTCCCATATCTAAAGATTCAGAAATTAGCCTCTTGCTAAAAGAAAAATCTTCTTCAGCTTTTTCATGATTATTTCTCTCTTTTTCTACTACTCCTTTTAAATAGGATACTTCGGCTAACCAATGATATCTTAATTGCTTATTTTCTATTTCTGTAAAATAAGGAATGCTTTCTTCTAATAGGGTTACAACTTCACCTAGTTCCGGCGTTGGAGCAATAAACATTTCTCTGGCCTGAAAGTATAAACTTTCCCCTTTTTTGTATTTATAGTCATCAGACTGAGCCTGTATATAGATATTGTTTATTCCCAAAAACAGAACAGCCAATAGCGCTGTAAAAATTACCTGTTTTAAAAAATTAGAAAAAAGATTTTCCTTGTATGTTTTTTTCATTAGCAAACCTTTCTTTGTATTTGTTTTGTATTTCTCCTAAAAATGAATCGTATAATAAACTATCGTTCATTTTACAAGTAAAAAAAATTATATTAGTTCATTTAAGAGATTGCGAAAATAAATATGGGTAAACTGGGTGAATAATTCTTTTGTTTTTTCCTTATCTTTATATTTATTCAACACTAAAGATATGCCTTCGATAAAGCTGGTAGCAAGAACTTGTGCTAAAAAATCATCTTCCGCCACAATCCTCTTTTTCTTCATTCTTGGAAAAGCTTCTTTTTTTATCCGTCCGGCGATAAGAGATATAATTTGTTCCCTGGCATTCTCCATTTGGGAACCTTTGCTGCCATTTAATAAAATCACTAATTCGGGTCGGTGTTGGATGTAAATTCGGATTAAGGATTCTTCAAATGTTTTTATAAAATCTTCTTTCTGTTTTTCTTCAGAGAGCGTGGATTTTTCAAAGCGGGCAAATTCATCGATAAATTTATAAATTTCCTGAAAAGCAGGCTGAATAATCACATTAAAAAGATCATCTTTGTTTTTAAAATACCGATAAAGGTTGCCTACGGTCACCCCAGCACTTGAGGCAATTGAGCGCATTGAGGTTTTTTGATATCCATTTTGCTCGAATTCAGATATTGCTGCTTTTTTTATTTTTTGTTTTACTTCTTGTTTTAAAACTTGCATAATAATAAACTCCTGTTCATTATTATAATATAATAAAAATAATTTTTTGTCAAATCGCGCCCATACTTTTTCTTCTAACTACCCCACTAAAGTTTACACTAACCCATACTCCACATTGTGTATTGGGTATCGCGTGAAGAAAAAGAGCTAGAAAAAAATAGGATAAAAGACCGTTTCTTGTTGTCTTTCCTCAAATTTGGATCATTTCTTTTAATGTGCCAATAACATCGACCCCCAGCTTTGCAAGCCTTTCATAACTATAATGTCCATTGGCAATCAGCAGACAATCGCAGCCGATGTGTTTGGAAACTATGTAATCATGGGCAGTGTCCCCCATTAAAAGCACATCTTGTGGATCTAAATTTAATTCAGCTATCCACTCTTTTCCTTTTTCAACTTTGCTTTCGGCATAGTGATTTTCCAAACCTATTATTCTATTAAAATACTTATCGATGCCATAATATTTAATCTTTTCTATCAGGACATCTTCTTTTGAAGCAGATAAAATTGATTGAGGTATTCCCATATCTCTTATTTTTTTTAACACTTCTTCTGTTTCACCAAATAGTTTACACTCATTAAAACGCGTATAATACTCGTTTATAAATTCAACGGTAAGCTCCTCAAATGATTCACCAGAAAAATCAAATCCAAGTTTTGCATAATAATCTATTACCGGGAAATCAAAAATCTCCCTGTATTTTTTTAAATCTATCCCTGGCATGTTGCGTTTCTTTAGCATCTTATTCATTATTTCCACTACTAACCATATGTCATTTATCAATGTTCCGTTCCAATCCCAGATAATATGCTTATACTTACTTAATCCTTCTATCATTTATTACCTCATTAAAGTTATACTTCATCTCATTTCTCCTCAAGTAATAGATTTTTTAAATATTCGTAGCTATTTGCGAATTTCATTTTCAATTGTCTTTTCAACTTTTCTTTTTGTTTCTTCCCATAATTCTCTTGCCCTCTGTTTTGTTTCATGTGATTGCTTAATGAGTGATGAGATTTCTTCCTGAACTTTTCTATAAAGGATTGGAACATGTAAATTTTCAATCTGCTCGGGTCTCCAGTGAGTAATTATCGACCCTCCACCCTCTCTTTCAATCTGTAGATTGCCGATAATTGAATTAATACAAAGGGCTAAATATTCTTTATTAATTTTATTTTCATTAATCTCTAATATCAGAATACTGCCGGCTGCAATCCCTTCTACCGGTTCCTTTACCACATAAGCTGTTCCTGGCATTACATCTTTAGTTAAAAGAAAATCTCCGACCTTAGGTTCATAAAGGGTTTTGGGTTTTTGGAAGTCAAGAATAAATTCCTTCAGTTTTGCTATTTCAGAATGCTCTTTTAAACATCCCATAAATCGATCATAAGTGGTTTGAAAATACTCGGCATCTATACGGTGAACTCCAAAAACTTTAGAAAGATTAGTCGTATAAGAAAGTTCATATTTTTCTTGAAAACCTTCTAATCCCAGTTTTTCTAAAAGAAGTTTTTCAGCCTGGGAGTAAAGGGATTTTGTTTTTTCGATTAAATCAAAAAAGTTTTTAACCAGTGTTTCTATCTCCTGCTGAAAATCTGCATCAAATAGAGGAATTAACAGTTCTTCTACTTCTCTACAACTTACGTTAAATTGCTCGGTTTGCCTGCTTAACATCCAAAGCTGTTCCTTGCCATATTTGGAGTTTAAAAATATAGTCAGATAGAAGGGATTGAGCAAATTCTCATCCGTTTTTATAACCGCAATATTTTGGTTGGTTACTGATGGTGGATAGTAATCTAAGAAAATCGCCGCTCTGCCAATGACGTCATAGTGTGCTCCGCTAATTGTTACTGTGACATTCTTGAATTTTAAGTAATCACTCTCCGATATACTTCGAGCAGGTAAAAAATCTGAATTTTCAAAATTAATGACTCCTTCTCTCAAATTATCTGTCTTTAAAAAATGAATTCTTGTATCATCCTGGTAAATATCTCGATCTCTCGGGGTATATCCTGTCCTAACCGGTTCTACTAAAAGATACCCTAATTTTCTGATAATAGTCATTTTCTTAAGGTCCTTCTCTAATTTAAGAAAGCTTGTGCGGTAACGTCCTGCATCAAACCTTTTAACATATTCAATTTCTGATAATTTCACAATGCTTATCCTGGCCATATTTTCAAGCCCCCCAGAAATTAAAATTCTGCTCTTTGGCAAATTTAACAAAAGCCTCGGCTATTTCATCCAAATCATGGTCAATGATGCTGCGTCCATATTTATCCAAGAGAAATCCTCCCTTTAATCCTCTTTTACATATATATTCTCCTTTATTATCTTTAAGCGATTTTTGGTTCACTGCAAAGAAAATAGGATAATCACTCTCTTTTATCACTTTGCCATCTACCCAAAATTTCTTAAATTGTTCGGTTGTCCCTTCATCATTTAAGACTAAATAGATCTGCCCACCTAAAGTTCTTTGAGAAATATCTTTATTAAACTTTTCAATTCTGCCGGTCAAGGCATCAATTTTTCTTCTCGTTTCTTCCATCTTTTTATCATCTAAGATATTGCCCTTTAATTCTTTATGTTTCTCCCTTAAAAGAACTTGCATTTCTTGTAATTTCTCAATTAAAGCTTTGAGTGATTTCTTTCTTTTTATTTTTTCGGTTTCTTCAACTTCCGAATCTTCAATGCTTCCTCCTGATTTTATCTTCGTTTCAAAATAGGTATTAATAAAAGATTTTAGTTCTTCAGACAGCTCTCCCCCGCACAACAATTCATCCCAACTTATATTTTGGTAATATTTTTTTACTTCTTCTACCAGGTTGACACATTCAGTTAGAGTTTTGAGTGATTTCTTCCACTTAATTTCTTCGATTTTTTCAAGCTCTTCGTTCTTTTCAACTTCTAAACCTTCAATTTTTTCTTCTAATTTTTTTCTTGTTTCTTTTTCTAATTCTTCTCTTTCCTCGAAATATGTCTCAACGAAAGATCTTAATTCTTCGTTTAGTTCTTTCTCGGACAATAATTTATCCCAACCCACATCCTGGTATTCTTTCTTTAATTGTTTTACAAATTCAAACCATTCTCTTTCACATTTTACTTTAATCCCCAGGATTTTCTTTTTTTCCTCATTGGTGTATTTTTGTAAAAATAAGATACTTGTTTTTATTCCGGTGTAAGGTTTAAAGGTATTTCTATGTAAACCCACTACTGCCAAAATTCTTGCTTCATCTATAATAAATCTACGGATATATTCAGCGCTTGCACTATTTAATAAGACCTGGGGTATAACAATTGCCATTCTACCGCCAGGTCTTATAAACTGTAATGAACGATCCAAAAAAAGGATGTGTCGATCTATCTGCTTTACTAATCTACTATTTTTGACTGCCAATTGATAAAGCTTTAAAACATCTTTTTCCTTCACTTTGCCAGTAAAAAGTGGATTGGTCATGAGAAGGTCAAAATCAAAATACAAAAACTTGTTTTGATTATCTTTATCTTTCTCCGGGTTTTCGGGAAATCTAAGAAGCCTCGGCCTGAAAGCTGCTTTTATTTCATCGTTCCATAGCAAAGGGTTCAATGAATCACTATGTGAACCTCCGCCAAATATATAGGATTTGACATTTCCGACTATGAGGTTAATAGCTTTGGCAATTTTTATAGCTTCTTTGGCAAAATCTATTCCGTATATATTGTTTTGTGTAAAATTCTTCGCCGCCATAGGAAGCCCCTTACCGGTAACCACTCCACCAGCAACCCACTTAACCGAATGCAGTAGAAAACCTGCTGAACCACAGTCCGGATCAATGACAAATTCGCGAGCTTTGGGGTTTAACATTTTTACAACCATATCCTGAATGGGTCTGGGCGTAAAGAATTGTCCTTCTTTCTTTTTAGACTCCTCGGGAATTAAATATTTAAAAGCTTCATCAATTACTCGTAAATTTAAATTAAACAATTTTATTTTTTCTAAAAATGATACACAAACTTTTAGATGTGTATTCATCAGTTCTATTTCATCTGTAGAATCAAATACTCCTGCCCAGTTTTTTTTAGCCCCTTCCAGGAGATTAGTAATAGCTCTTTTTACATCTTCCGGACTTCTATCTCCAGCAAAAAATTCTAATTGATAGTCTGGATTGTTTATGCCATTCCACTCATCATAAAGCTTGGCATAAATCAATTTGAATATTTCATCAAAAACCTTAACTCCAGCATTTCCCAAAACCAGTTCTTCAAGATCTAATAATATTTTTAGAAGTGTATTTTTACCTTGTTTTAGCTCATTATGTTCCTCTAACCATTTAAAGGACCATCTTTCGGTTAATACATCTTTAAGCGTTTCTGATATTTTAGGGATTCGAGGGATTTCTACAAATAAATTGGGCTCCTCTTGATGGAGTCTTATTGTCTCATCCCCATTTGACCAAATACCAATAGGGGTACCTTCCGTATTACAGTAACTTTTAAGCTGTTCTAACCCGGCAGTTCGATCAGACTTTTTTATTTCAAATATGATATGGTAATGTTTCAAATCTTCCTGGAAAACGACAATATCTGCAAATTGGGACCCTGTTTTAGAAGCAAAATGAACGATTTTCTTTACACCAATTCGTCTTTTGGGATAATGATACTCATTCATTAACCGATAAATCCAGAGTTGTCTAACTATTTCTTCCGGTTTAGCTAATTTTTTCCTATTTTTAATTTGACATTTTATAAAATATTTTCCTTCTTGCTCGATTATTAATCTTTTAATTGCGTTGATCTCGTCCGAATTAAAAAGAGATAACCCATGTTTAACATCTGCTGTAGAAAATATTTTTTGGAGATTTAATCTATTCGGCATATTTTATCCCCTCCCCATCTTTATTTTGAATATTTGAATTTCTATTTTAATCCTGTTTTAATAACTTCAATTATATATTCTATATCTCGCCCTGTATATCCTTCTTTTTAACCTAAAAATAAAAAAACCCGAACAATAGAATAAATTCGGGTTTTTGGCTAAATAAATTTAATTGCGTTATAAAGTAGCATAATAACAGTAGTACTGGAGATATTTCTTGCGATCAATATGGGTTGATTTCTGACAAATTTAAGTTATATTAACCCTTTATCTAGCTTCATTCAACGGTAAAATCATTGAAAAACTTCACTATTGTGTTACCTCTTCTGAGGAAAGAAGTTCATATATGGATATTTTCCAATCACCATCTACTTTAACTAAAGTTAGTTTAACTCTATCGATTGATTCATAAAAAACTCCTTCCTCGAATAAATCTTCAAATTTTACATGTTCATCGCATTCTACTATCGCATTACTTCTATCTAAAATGGTTATCTCTTCATTAGAAAAATCATCTATTAAGCAATCATAGTAAGTCAAATCTTCTTCGAGCCACATGCGAAGGTCTTCTAGGGAAATAACATTCACATCTTCACTAACAAGATGATTCACTTCTGAATATGGATCAGTATAATGTATAACTATCTGATCAACATTACCTTCTACATTTGCCTCCCCTAACTGATTTAACATCTGCATAATCTCTATCTTCATAAGAGGTGTAAAAAGCGATGTACAGCCAGTTGTTAAAATGGCAAAAATTAAAATTACCAAAATAATTGAAATAGACAATAAAACTGATTTTTTCATTATAATCACTCCTTAGTATTTTTAATCCAATTTAAAGTCAATTTTAAAATTTCCTTATTTATTTTTCTTTATACTTTTTTTCTACCTCCTCTCTGACCAAGTATAAAACTTTTTCTTATCTTGTTTTTATCAATTACTTAATAATATTCCTTATTTGGTATTATTCTATAAAATTTTTCAAATTCCTCTTTTTTATTCCTTTTATTTTCTATAGCAATATCCCAGCATTTGCCTATGATTTTTACTCCTTAATGTTTAGATAGTACAATCATCCTTGTTCTGTAATTCTTATTGGATTGAAAAAACTCATATCTTCAGATAAATTGCCTCTATATTTCTATGAAAGAATTTCATCAAATTTTTCTATAGTTATAGCTGGGGTAGAAGAAAAGGCGATACCGGTTAATTTATGCAAATTTGCTGAAGCTTGAATTACTTCTTCTACGCCTGGTAAATTTACAATAAAAACTAAATCCTTATCTCCTAATAGTGCATATTGGGCAACTATCTCGCCACCAAGTTTCGAAATAGCATCATTAGCCTTTTTCGTGCGTTCAGAGCTTATTCCCTTTATGGCTTCAGGGGAATATTTCCCAAACATGAAATAAGTCGTCATTTTTATTTCTCCTTTCTGTTCTTTTAAAATTTTTATTTTCAGTAAAATTAATTTCGAAAATATATTTATTATACTGAATTAAGAACAAGGAGATTGTACTATCTTACAATTCAGATTAATTCTATAAACAAATAAACTCTTTTTAAGTAGTTTACTGAATAAAAAACAATTTTGTTTTTTTAAAATTATAAGGTAAGAAAGGTTAAATTAATATTGTCAAGAGAACCGTCCCCTTGACATCTTTCCCTTGACATCTTCCCCCGAGAAAATGTAGTAATCAGTAATTTACAAAATAAGTCTTAATAATCTTCCAAATGATTAAATTCTGCATTCTCAATCCATGTCTCGGGTCTGGAAACAAATTCAACTAAGTTTTCCAGTAGAAACATGTGCTTTTTTTCTTGTTCTGCTAATTTTAAAAATATTTTCCTGTGTGATTCAGTTTCCGCCTTATCACTCATTTCTATATAAAACTTATAGCTCTTTTCTTCCATTTCCTGGGCTTTGCGATAGAAATCTATCTGTGGCAAGTCAAAGTTAAATACTAGATTTTTTCCTTTAATTTTAATAAAGATATTCTTAGCATTCTCTAATATATCTGTTTCTGCTAATTCTGCACTTACATCGGTTTTCATCATTTGTTCAATAATATGATAATGTTTCACTTCGTCATTCACTAACATTTTTAATGTATTCTGGAGCCCTACATCCTCTGTTTTATCAACAAGTTCACGATAATAATTTTCACTGTCTTTTTCCATCTTCATGGCATATTTATAAATATTCATTACATACCTCCTATTATATATATGACAAGTTTCGGGGTTATGTTTTACAATTTAAAATACTTCTTATCATGTATTTTTGGTTACCTTGACATTTTCATAACCCATGTTTACACTTTTTTATTTTATCATTATTTTATGAAATTGTGAAGGCCCGTGTCTTTCCTAAGAACATTTCAAAATCATCTTTAATTATACAAAGGGCAAAAATAGGATGAATATCCGGTGTTAAAAAAACATTCAAGGGCCAACCTCCGCTTCCATTTTGTGCAGTGATAAAATGCATTAAAAAAAGGAGAACTTGATTTATCAAGATTATTTCTAAATAAATCTAACATAATCACTCCCCATTTCTAATTATTGTACTTTCCCAACAGGCGCCATATAAATAGTAAATTCCTCATCACCGTCGATTCCAAGCACATTGTCGGCAAATTCCTGGTCATAGGCTGCAATGGCACAGGTTCCGGCGCCAATGGCTTCACAGGCCAGGTAGAGGTTTTGACAAACATGGCCGGCATCAATAGCTATCACTTTATAGGATGCCATGCCGTATCGCCATTCCATGCGTGCTGGTATGGTTGTCCAAATGAAAGTCACTGCGCTTTTACCTGCGAAAGATTGGCCTAATGCCGCCCGGCTTATCAAATCCTCAAGATGTTCGTGTTTAATAAATTCAACCAGCTGATGGCTCATGGGTAGATAACGGTAAATTGCTTTTGGCAATCCTTCCACCCGGAAAGCTACAACATAAGTCTCCAGTGCATGTCTGCATCCGGCTGATGGAACGTTTCTGAAATTATGCACTGCAGCCCTTTGCTTTCTGAGACCTTGAGTTGCCCATAGAAGAAAAGAAAGTTCTTCGAGTTTTACTGCATCTTTGGTATAAGACCTTCTTGATTTCCTTCCGGCCATCGCAGTCTCGACGCTTACTTCGTAAATTAATTTCCAATCCCCGGGTTTAACAAGATTAATTTTTTTGTCTTCAGGATTACACGGCTTTTCTGCTGGCGGTGGTTTAAGGCCTCTGCTCTGGTCTGTGGTCGAAAAATCAATGGTTTTCCGAATACTGTCCTTTAGATAGTTTCTATAATTTTCAATCATAAAAATCCTCCTTCAAATGACAGTTAAGATTTCGATAATTAATAAAGTTACACTATCGATATTTTTGTTCTTTTTTTATATTACGACATATTTTCCCTGAATCCCTTTTTTTATAAAAAATAAACGCAACAAAAGATCGACCCCTGTCGTGCAATGTCCCCTATTGCACGACAAAGGATCAATCCTCTGCCCTGTCGTTAACATGCTGTGAAAATTAGTATTAATGAATTTGGCTTATTATTCGAAAAGCTTCATGTATTGGCCATATCCTTCTTTTTCTAAATCTTCTTTGGGTATAAAACGAAGGGCAGCAGAATTCATACAATAGCGAAGACCTGTGGGTGCAGGTCCATCATTGAATACATGACCGAGATGAGAATCTGCATCTTTGCTTCTTACTTCCGTTCTGCTGGCAAATAAACTGTTATCTTCTTTTTCTAAAATGTTAATCGGTTCGAGTGGTTTGGTAAAGCTTGGCCAGCCTGTTCCCAAATCAAACTTATCCAGAGAACTAAAAAGCGGTTCACCGGATACAATATCCACATAGATACCTTCTTTCTTGTTATCCCAATATTCATTGTCAAAGGCTCTTTCTGTACCGCATGACTGTGTTACGTTAAACTGTAAGGGGGTCAATGTATCTTTCAGCTCTTCATCCGAAGGTTTCTCAAACTTACTCTCATTATTATCAGTCGTATCTTCCCAGGTCGATTGAAGATAGGCTTCCCGTCCTGAACCAGCACGATATGATTTATATCTGATGGGGGCTTTCTGGTAATAATCCTGATGATAATCCTCCGCCACATAGAATATGGATGTCGGTATTATTTCTGTAACAATATCCACTTGAAACTTGCCTGACCCTTGTAATTTTTCTTTGGACTCTTCTGCCAGCCGTTTTTGTTCTTCGCTGTGATAAAAGACAGCAGTCTTATATTGTTCCCCTCTATCTGCAAACTGGCCCCTGATATCGGTAGGATTGATCTGCCGCCAGAAAACATCAAGTAACTCGGAATAAGTAATGATTGAAGGGTCAAAGGTAATTTGTACAGCTTCCAAGTGACCGGTCTTTCCGGTAGTTACTTCTTCATAGGTTGGGTTCTCTTTGTGTCCGCCGGTATAACCTGCTACAACTTCAGTAATCCCATCTAATTCTTCAAAAGGAGATTCCATACACCAAAAACAACCTCCTGCAAAGGTAGCTTTTTCCATTTTCACATCCTCCTTATTCTCATTTTTTATTATGGTATTATCTTGTCCATTCGACAAAAGGACAAAATATATGCCAATTAAACTGATAATAAATATTATCATTAAATTTCTTAACTTTACTTTCATTTTAAAATCCTCCTGTAATTATAGTTATCCTACACATTTTCTAATTTATATATCTCCCTTCTAAATCATTAAAGATTTCATCCTATTTACTTTTGTAGGCTAATTATATTACTATCAGGAAAGAAAGTAAGTAACCAATGTTACCAAATTATTCTTTTTTTTGAAGGTATGGT
>JABUBN010000452.1_pt1 | contig 12129 bp, 11 predicted proteins | sample 7240341 | NCBI WGS metagenome assembly JABUBN01 (sample SAMN07256345, study PRJNA390944) | subsurface metagenome | isolation source: Methane hydrate marine sediment | place: Pacific Ocean: Eastern North Pacific, ODP site | reverse complement strand
CAGCGGACAAAAGCAATAGGATTTTCTCTTCTCGGCTTGGCTCTTTGCGTTCTTATATGCTTGAGGATCCCGCGGCTGTTTGGTTGAATAAATGACATTTCCCTCTCGCAGAGGCGGTTCACCCCAACCTGGGTCTTCATTCATGAACTCTATAACAGCATCAACAGCCTTTAGAGAATCATTTGTTTTGGTTCTTGCCTTCTCATAGACAACCTTAAGTTTTTCAATTTGCCCCACTGGAAAAACATGGGCACAACTTGAAAGAATATCATACTTCTTATCTTGATCTGCCAGCTTATCGAGTTTCTCCATTGCCCCCTTGACCCAATGAAACCGTTCATTGATTGTCGATGTTAGGGTGAGTTCATCACTGCCCTGCATGATTTCTTGTCTGGCTTCCTTACCCAGAACACGCTCCAGGTTCCTCTCAAGCATATAAGAACGCAAAGAGCCAAGCCGAGAAGAGAAAATCCTATTCCCGGCAGAATTCATCAGAAATTAGCCCATATTCTGAGGCGCTGGTATAGAACTTTCTATAGGTCTCCCTCAATTTTTCCACAGGACCTGTATGGACAAGAGATAAAACTTCCATCTTCGGAAGAATCCGGGTTTTGATCCTGTCCGTTTCAATAGCCTGAGCCACTGGCAAACCCACTTCAACATCAAACCCCTGTTTAACACTCGTGACGAAATGAAAGATGCAAAACCCAGGTCCTATGATATGCTCTTTAGGAATGTGCCGGGTCAATTCATCCAGAACCGTGTATAGTTCCTTTCGTTCCTTTATATTTAAACGAATAGAAGCAACAAGCATTTCCTTGATTGTTTTGTGTTCAATTTCTAATTGTTTCAGCGACATCATTTTCTTCTCAAAAATATATCAATCAAAGGTGTTTTTTAAAAAATTCATGATTTAAAGTTTAACATTCTCGGGCTTTACGAAGCACAAGCATTTGAGCGAATACAGTGAGCTGTAAAGCCCGTGTTATAATACCGTATCAGATGATGGGGGAGATGCCCGGTCCTCTCATTTTCGAGACTTTTTGGACTTCACTGACAGGAGCCATCCTTCTATCTCACGTGCAGCGATTTCTCGACCTCCTAGACCAAAAGCCAAGGCTACTGCTACAGCAATAGCTCCGAGCAACAGACCAAATGCCAGATTGATGATCTCATTAGCCAGGCCCATTTGTCGCAAGGCCATAGCGCTAACCAACACCAGGATAGCAATTCGGGCAGCCAGAGCGAAAAGCTTCGCTTGAGCCATTTTGCTGGCCTTTATAGCGTTCGAAGCCAGGTTAGCCAGGAAGAGACCGATGGCCAAGATGATCAAGCCCACAACTACGTGACCGGTGAAGGCCGTAAACTGAGCCACCATATCGGCTAACAAGGTAAAGCCCAGCAGGCGAGACGCGCCCATGATGGCGAAGAGCATGATCACTGCCAGAACCAGATAACCCATGACTTCAGAGAGCGTACGTTCTCCTTTAGTAGGCTCCTTGCCCACGCCTAACCGGGCCAGGATGCTGTTGAAACCAATGCCGGTCAGCAGATTAGTTACAATCCGCTGTACTATGCGAGCGATGAACCATGCGATCACCAGGAGCAGGGCAGCGGCAAAGAGATGGGGTAGGACACTGAGCATCTTGTCAAGCATACCCTGTACCGGCTGTAGCAACCCTTCCAGACCCAAAGTACCTAATACGGCTGGCAGAAAGAATAGGAAGACCAGCCAGTACACAACCTCGGCAATCGATTTTGTCACGGGAAGGCGTCGATCTTTTTTCTTGCCAATTTCACTGCTGATGCGCTCATCGATCTTAACACCAGTTAGCACCCGTGTAACAACGAATTTCAGTACGGTGGCTACAATCCAGGTAAACAGTAGCAACAATCCAGCTCCAAGCAGTCGTGGCGCATACTGAAACATCTCGTTCAAAAGCCGGTTGAGCGGCTCAGTGATGAGTGTTAGCCCCAGAACCTGGAAAACAGCGATCAGCACGAAGAGCATGATCAGCCAGAACACTCCCTTAGCAACCAACCGTTCCGACTCAACGCCTTCAGCACCTTCTTTATCAGTCATCCAACTTGCAAGTCGCTTGCCTAAGCCTGTGCGGCGAAGCGCCTTACCAACAATGACAGATATCACCCGGGCAACTAACCAACCGATAATCAGGATAGCCAAGGCTCCAACGAGGTTGGGGATATAGGCCCCAACTAACTGGGTGATTTGTTCTATAATGACTTGCATCTTTACACCTCCTTTAGTTAAACACTAATGTCCATGCTTGAGCATACCTTTCTGCTTACATCTCTGTGGTCAAATCTCGACAATTGACAAGTACATTGTTAAACAGGTAACTTGATAGCAGCATACGTGATTTGTCAAATGTCAAGGTTTGACCACACTTTGTGCTCATCAAATAACTTCTGCTTCTTTCTGTATTCTCTGTAACATTAACTCAACGCCAAGTTCCTTAGCCCATTTTTGAAGATAGTCCATGTTGAGTTTTTTAAATTGCACTTCAAAAACCCGTAATGCATCAGTGAATTGTTTTTCACTACCACCAGATAGCTTTGCCCACTTCAACTTAGCCAGGATTGTATCCTCAGGGTTTGAAACCGTAATATGTATCCCCATCACTTCCTCGATATATTTGTGCGCAAAACGTGATCGGTCAAATGGTTCATCCGTAAGTATCCAGAAATCAACCTTATCTCCTGTGTTCACATCCATAAGATTAAACATACTGTTATTATTAATTGCATCGATGATACTTTCTTCATCTAAATGGTAATCAGATGGAGGAAAAGCCCTAACCAACTCCTTGACTGCATTTAGCTGCATGGCAACTACAAGATCTATATCATGGGTTGACCGTGGCTCGCCCTGCAAACTTGAAACAAAAGAACCTGTCAGCATGTATTCAATCCCGGCTCTGCCAAGTGCTCCTACAACTTTTTTTAATAATTCCTGTTGTGACATTTATCCAATCGCTTTAAATATATCTTTTTGATTGCATCATCCGACAAATCAGGAAATCTCCTACGCAATCCATGAAGAAATAATTCCCGGGATAACCGAGACAATTCGAAGCATTTCATCAATCTCTGTTCAGGCGTCATACGACGAAGTATCTGAATGTATATTCTGTGATTCGGACGTTTCTTAATGTCCTTCATTATTTACCCTTTTCTCGATTTTTGCCCAGGTGTCACGTAATGATACTGTTCGATTGAATACGGGTTTGTCATCAGATGAATCAGAGTCGACGCAGAAATAGCCCAGTCTTTCGAACTGGTATCGGTTTCCAGATACAGCATTTTTCAAACTCGGCTCAACCCGGCAAGAGCTCAATACTTCTAAAGACTCTGAATTTACATTAGATGTAAAATCTTTACTTTCTTCCACTTCATTAGGATTTACTTTAGTGAAAAGACGATCATATAATCGCACTTCGGCTATGAGTGCATGATTAGCTGAAACCCAGTGGAGTGTTGCCTTTACTTTACGGCCATCAGGTGCATCACCGCCCTGTGTTTCTGGATCATAAATGCAGTGTAGCTCGACCACGTTTCCTTTTTCGTCTTTAATCACATCAACACACTTAATAAAATATGCATAACGCAACCGTACTTCACGACCTGGCGCCAGCCGAAAGAACTTTTTTGGAGCTTCTTCACGAAAATCATCCTGCTCAATATACAATATACGTGAAAAAGGAACCTTTCGTGTTCCCATATTAGGATCTTCTGGATTGTTTACGCAATCCAATTCCTCTACTTTATCTTCTGGATAATTATCAATAATTACCTTAAGTGGATGCAATACTGCCATTACACGCTGGGCACGCTTGTTCAAATCCTCGCGCAGACAATGCTCAAGCAGTGCCATGTCGACAACACTATCTGTCTTTGCCACACCGACACGCTCTAAGAAATTTCTAATTGCTTCTGAGGTGTAACCACGTCGATGTAAACCTGACAAAGTCGGCATCCTTGGATCATCCCATGCATTGACATGTCCCTGTTCTACCAATTTAACAAGCTTGCGTTTGCTCAATACCGTATAACTGAGATTGAGACGCGCAAATTCAATTTGCTGAGGGTGATGAACACCTAACTCGTTCAAATACCAGTCATACAAAGGTCGATGATCTTCAAATTCCAAAGAGCAGAGTGAATGAGTAATGCCTTCGATTGAATCTGACTGACCATGGGTAAAGTCATAAGTCGGATATATGCACCACTTATCTCCCTGACGGTGGTGTGGTTTATGTAAAATACGATACATAACTGGATCGCGCATATTAATATTAGACGCAGCCATGTCAATTTTCGCGCGTAACACCCTTGCGCCATCAGAGAAGTCGTCTGCTTTCATGCGCTCAAACAAATCAAGATTTTCCGCGACTGACCGGTTACGAAAGGGGCTGTTCCTACCAGGTTCAGTTAAGGTACCGCGATGTTCGCGAATCTCTTCAGCAGAAAGGTCATCGACATATGCCTTACCTGCTTTGATAAGTTGTACTGCCCAATCGTAAAGCTGGTCAAAATAGTCAGATGCATAATATTCTCGGTCTCCCCAATCAAAGCCCAGCCAGCGAATATCTTCTTTTATGGCATCAATATACTCCTGCTTCTCCTTGATAGGATTCGAATCATCAAAGCGCAGATTGCAAAGACCATTGTAATCTTCGGCGATACCGAAATTGATACACAGTGATTTGGCATGGCCAATGTGCAAATAACCATTCGGTTCTGGCGGAAAACGCGTATGAATTTCACTATGTTTACCTGCGTGTAAATCTTTGTTTATAATTTCGCGGATGAAATCAGTTGGTATAGTAGAATTAGTCATCTTTTTCCTTGTCCTTTATCCGGACAATTTCAACCTTTACCCGTGTAAGCAGCGCTGCCATTGCACCCAATGCTACAAGGACCGGAGCAAAAATTGTTACGACACTTCCAACTGCTACGCCTGCTGTAAGCGGTACTTCCAGCAGTAAATCGCCATCTGGCTTACGAATAATCAGACGGCGAACATTACCTTCTGCAATCAATTCCTTCACACGATCAACAAGTTCGCTGCCTGCTATTTCGATTTCCTCAACCCAGGTACGTTCTTCTTTTTTATCTTTCATTTTTTTCCTCCAATACCACTCTTGACAAGGGATTCAGGGGGTTCAGTGGTTCAGTGGGGTCAAATCTCGAAACTTGACAATTTAAAAACAAATTAGACAAAATCTCAAAACATTAACCATAAAATCGTGATTTATCAAGTTTCGAGATTTGACCCCATTCCCTGTTATCATTTTCTAAACTCAAATTTTGCCTTGAAGTGTCTTAATGGAAGATCCCTGCCATATGTAACTTTTACTGGTGGAATCTGATGCCTGTGCTCATATAAAATCTTTACAGACTCTGCACAGGATGCTAAATCTTGCTTCTCATACCTGAGTCGTGGAACAGCAAATCTCACAAAATTTACCTCAGAAGGAATTTCTTTCTTTGTATCTTTATCAAAATATCCAAATGCAAAATGACCGAGTTCACATGCCCTATGACCATAAGCAGCCAGAAGAACTGCACACAATGCTATACCACCAAAATCCCCGGGTTTCATTTCTGTATCTTTAAAGAATTTATTCACATCTAAATAAACAGCATGTCCACCTATTGGCGTTAAAACAGGTACTCCTTGTTTATGAAGCTCCTCCCCAAATTCTTGTACCTGGTTTATTCTATATGTTAAATATTCTTGTTTAGTTACTATTTTCAAACCTACTGAAAGTGCCATTATATCTCTTCCTGAAAGTCCGCCATATGTAGGATGTCCCTCTTTTACAATCTGGTAATTCGTGAGCATTTCCGGGATGTCAGGATATTTTTTTATGAATAAACCGCCTTGCTTAAGGAAAAGTCCACCGCCCATATTTACAAGGCCATCTTTTTTAAAACTTATGGTAAACCCATCCACGTGGGAAAACATCTCTTTAACAATTTTTTTTATTTCTGTGTCTGTATATCCTCTTTCGTATTTTTTTATAAACCATGCATTTTCGGCAAATCTGCATGCATCAAAAAAAAGTGGAACATTGTATTTATGAGCAAGTTCAGCAACCTCCTCAATATTTTTCATTGAAACAGGCTGGGCACCAGCCGTATTATTTGTTATTGTTAGATATGCCAGTGGAATTTTGTCTGAAGACTTTTCCAGAAGTTTTTTGAATTCCTGTATATTCATATTACCTTTAAAATATGAATCCGATTTATCATGTTTTAACTCGGAAGAAAAAAGATTTACGGCTTGAATCTTATTTATCTGTATATTGGCTTGTGTAGTATCAAAATGTCCATTACTTGGAATGATAAGGTCGGAATCTGTTTTTCCCAATAACGTAAAAAGGGCATCCTCGCATGATCTCCCTTGATGAAAGATAAAAGCATTGGGTCTTCCAGACCCCGGTTTGTTAAAAAATTCTTCACCAAAGGTTTCTCTGATTTGATCTATTAGTAAAAAATAACCTCTATTTGAACCGTATGCCTCGTCTCCCAAATGCAATGCAGCCCATTGTTCATTAGTCATTGTTGTAACACCAGAATCAGACAAAAGATCGCAACCAGTAATCATCTCTGAAGGAAAAAAGAAAACATTCAATCCCACACTTTGCAGCATTTTTGCCCGTTCTTCTGGCGAGAAAATACTTTTCAATTCCACTGAATGGTTAAAATAAGGCCTTGGATGAATTGCAAGGCTTCTTTCTTCGGGAATTTTTTTTATTAAATTTAATAATTCCATATAACAATCAATCAAGTGATTCAAATAATATTTCAGCTATATCCATTACCTGAATATTTACATCCATCGATTTTATTGTCTCCTCAAACATTTGCAAACAGTAAGGACAGGCAACCGCAATAACCTCAGCACCAGTATCCAGTAATTGTTTAATACGGATATCAGCAATTCGTTCACCCTTTAGCCAGTCAATCCATAATCCCCCACTCCCGGCACCGCAACAAAGAGCTAGATTACGAGAAAAATCCTCTACTTCCACTAAACTCAATCCGGGAATGCTCATGAGAACTTTCCTCGGCTCTTCATAGATATTATTTTGACGCCCGAGTGTACACGGGTCATGATACACAACCTTTTTATTAAACTGATTATTAGGAGTAATCTTACCTGCGTCAATAAGGTGGGCAAAATACTGCGTTGCATGAAGAACTTCAAAATTCGCGCCCAGCTCGGCATATTCTTTTTTAAATGCAGTATAGCAATGAGGAGATGTTGCCAGAATTTTTTTAACACCAGATTCTTTAAACTTTGCAATATTTGCCTTTGCTACATCACCAAATACCTGTTCGGCTCCGATCCTCCTGATCGCCTCACCACAACAATTTTCCTCCTTACCAAGAATGCCAAATGAAACCCCGCCCTTCTCAAGGATCTTTGCAGTAGCTTGAGCTACTTTCTGAATCCTTTTATCATAAGATGGAATACAACATGGGAAATAAAGAAATTCCATATCTGAGCTAAATTGCGGAACATTCAAATCCTTTACCCAATCTGCTCTCTTTTCTCTTGGTTCGCCCAATGGATTTCCGACATTTTTAATTTTCAAAACAATAAATTTCAAAGTCTCAGGATAGGAGCCAAAATCAACTAAAATTCTGCGTGCTGCCCTGAGTATATTGGGGATATTAATACCATGGGGACACTGATCAACACATGCCTCGCATCCAACACAACGGTATATCTTATCGACTTCTTTTGCTAATTCTTCTTTTTCTTCACTACTTGCTACTATTCCTAATGCTGTCTCTACAGGAAACCGGAACACAGGAAAATCATATGTGCCTACCTGAAACCAGGGGCAGATACTGGCGCACTTACCGCACTGTATACATTTATATATATCCTCGGCACCCTCTTCTATCAGGGCATCTCTAATTTCCGTATTTATTTCAATAACCAAACTCTTTTTATTCAAAGATTACCTCCACCATTTTAAGTATCTGTTGATCCCTAAAGTTCTTCTGTTGGGTTGCACCACTTGGACAGGCTGCTATGCAAGCACCACATCCTTTACACAATGCCTCATTCACCGTCACAATATATTTTTCCTCGACAAATTCTCGCGCCTCGTATGGGCAGGTATCAATACAGAGTTTACAGGCACTGCACAACTCTTCATCTACCACAGCAATCATCGGTTCAATCTGAAGTTCCTTTTGTGAAAACATCTCCAGAACCTTTGAGGCAGCACCTGATGCCTGTGCAACGGTCTCAGGAATGTCTTTTGGCGATTGTGCACAACCCGCAAGGTAGAAACCAGAAACCAGGGATTCAACAGGCCGCAGTTTGGGATGTGCTTCAGTAAAGAAACCGTAAATATCTACCTGTATCCTCAACTTCCTGGCGAGCTCGATCGCTTCAGCAGAAGGGACAATCGCCATAGAGAGAACAATCATATCACATTTGACACGAAGCTGCCTGCCGGTCACTGTATCAATGCTCCAGATAACAAGTTCATCACCATCTTTAACAATCCTTGAAGGTTTTCCTTTAACATACAGTATCTTTGCTTCTTGCTTAGCTCTTATAAAAAATTCTTCGTAACCCTTGCCTCCTGTTCTAACATCGATATTAAAAACAATAGCCTCACCATCAGACACATGTTCTTTGTAAAGGAGTGCATGTTTGGCATTATACATACAGCATACCTTTGAACAATAAGGAAAATGGTGCTCTGGATCGCGTGATCCAACGCAACTAATAAAGGCAACTCTCTTTGGCTCATTATTGTCAGAGGGCCTCTTTACTTGCCCCTCAGTCGGGCCTGATGCCGAAAGCAACCTTTCGAATTGCAGTCCATTAATCACATCTTTGTACTTACCAGTACCGTATTCTGGAATTTTCTCTACCGGATAAAGTTCATATCCTGTGGCGACAATTATCGCTCCGATTTCTTCTTCAATAATTTCATCTTTCTGTTCAAAATCTACAGCTTGTGGCGGACAGATAATTTGGCACACACGACATTTTCCGTCTTTCAAAAAATAGGTACAATGTTCTTTATCAATAATCGGCTTATTAGGAACTGCCTGCGGAAAAGGTGTAAATATTGCCTTCCTCTTACCCAACCCTTGATTAAATTCGGAATCTACCTTAACCGGACATTTTTCATAACAGAGACCGCAACCTGTGCATTTACTGTTATCAACAAATGACGCCTTTTTTCTTATCTTTGCTTTGAAGTTTCCAACATTACCAGATAACTGCTCCACTTCTGAATAGGCCAGTAATTTAATACGTGGATGTTGAGCAATCTCGACCATCTTTGGTGTTAAAATACATTGAGAGCAGTCCAGTGTTGGAAAAGTCTCTGATAACTGTGCCATATGACCACCTATTGATGGACTTTTCTCAACCAGTACTACTTCATAACCAGAATTAGCAATATCCAAAGATGCCTGTATACCTGCGATACCTGCACCGATCACCAATGCCCGTGGATTTACTGGAATTTTTATTGGTGTAAGAGGATTATTCTGTTTTGCTTTTTCTACAATTACTTTTATAATCTTCATTGCCTTTTGTGTAGCCTGATTTACATCACTGTGGGGCCAACTGCATTGCTCCCGAATATTTGCAATTTCCAGAAGATAAGGATTTAAACCTATCGCCTGCGCAGCACGGCGAAATGTTGTTTCGTGCAAAGAAGGGCTACAAGCTGCAATCTTCCTTTATCTTCTCTTTTATCAAATTCTGCCCAGGGTCAGAACACATATATTTATAATCCTCGCAAAAAACCACTCCAGGATATTTGCTAATATTTTCCATCACCCTATTGATATCCACGGTCCCGCTAATATTACGACCGCAATGGCAGATAAATACACCGATTCTCTTCATGAATTATTGCTTCATCTCCATTATCTTGTTTTTAAGTAATGGCACAAGTTTAAATAGATCATCGACTATTCCATAATCAGCTTCGTTAAATATCGGTGCGTTGGGATCTTTGTTAACTGCAATTATTAAGTCCGAGTTTTTCATTCCTGTAATATGTTGAAATGCGCCGGAAATACCTAATGCAATATATAATTTTGGCTTCACTGTTTTTCCCGAAGAACCAACCTGCCTATCTTTTGGTAACCAACCAGCATCGACAACAGGTCTTGAGCAGGCAAGCACGCCACCTATAGCGTCAGCAAAATCTTCAATAATCGACATATTAGCCTTTTCCCTAACGCCCCTGCCTATACCAATAATAATATCGGCTTTTGTAATATCTACCTCACCAATTGCTGCTTCAATGTATTCAATAAATTTTCGATAATCTGGTTCATCCTTTACCGACGATTCGATCTTTTCAACCTCAGCGCTTAAATTACTTCCCCCACCCGGGAAACAACCACTTCTTAATGTCAACATATACGAAGGATTATCGCGCAGTAAAACCCGGGTGTTTAATTTACCATCATATACCTGGCGTATAACCTTAAGTTTATTATCTGCAATCTCAATATCCAGACAATCTGTGGTAAATGGCATATCCATTTGTGAAGCGAGTGCCGGGCATAGATCCATACCACATGCAGTATGAGCAATCAGTGTCAGCATGGGATTATAATTTTTTACAATTTCTGAAAGGGCAATTTGATATGTCTCGGAGTTAAACTTTTTAAAGAGTTCATTATCAATAACCAAAAGGCGGTGTGCCTCTGTTTTCAGTTTCTCAATCAGTCCCTCTGTATTATATCCGAGAAGCACTGCTGTTAGCTTTGTGCTCTGTTGCTCAGCAAGTTTTCTACCACGGGCTAAAAGTTCATATGTAATATCTCTAATTACACCCTGTCGGTGTTCCACTAATGCAAAAATCTCCGCCATCATTCCTCCTTATAGTAGTCCTTTTTCTTTTATTATGCCTGTTAGTTTAGTAGAAATTTCATCCATGCTGCCACTGAGAATCTCTGCACGTTTACCAACAGGTGGAATAAAGAGTTCTTCAAGATTTGAATTCAGGGTAATTTTTTCTGCAGAAATTTCATCCCTACCCACAACTTTTATCTCTTTTTTCGCTGCCCTTCTTATGGCAATGAGCGAAGCGTAGCGCGGTTCGTTTATGCCAGTCTGGACTGCAAACAGTGCCGGCACATTGATTTCAAGGTGCTCCAGTAATCCGCCTTCAAGCTCGCGGTGCACGTGCGCTTTATTATCAACAAACTCCATTTTTGTAACGAGAGTCGCATGTGGAATACCAGCAAGTTCGGCAAGTATAACACCCACCTGAGAATAATAATCGTCGGTAGCTATACACCCGGTAAATATCACATCATACTTTAAATCTTTTATCACTTCTTTTAAAATTGCAGCGGTCTTATAGCCATCCAGTTCACCAAAATCCTCTGCCTTTATCCTGATCGCACTATCCGCACCTTTAGCCAGGGCAATACGCAGTGTATCATCAGTTTCAGCAGCACCTAAAGATACTGCAGTCAATGTACCGCTGAATTTCTCTTTTAGAAGAATTGCCTCTTCAAGTGCATATGTGTCTGACTCGTTCAGGTCAAATGTTAAATGATCCTTTATTATATCCTTACCAGAAGAGTCTATCTTAACCTCTGCCTCAGCAGTCTGCGCGACCCTTTTTATACAAACTATGATATCCAAAATAACCTCCTTCCGAAAATGGTTATTGGGTTAGGGTTTGGAAGCGAGAAAAAAATCCAGCATCCAGCCCCATACCCAGATTCTATCTTGTAAGTTCTCTTGCAATTACTATCTTCTGTATCTCGGATGTCCCTTCGTACAGTTCAAGGATTTTAGCATCACGGTACATTCTTTCAACTGGATAATCCTTAGTATAACCATAACCACCATGAATCTGAACTGCTTTACGCGTGACACTTACGGCAACATCAGAGGCGTAATATTTTGCCATTGCTGATTCCTTGGAAAATCGCGCCATCCCCGTATCTTTACAAGACCCGGCATAGTATGTAAGTAATCGCGCCGCCTGAATCTGTGTTGCCATTTCAGCAAACATTGATTGTATCATTTGAAATTTGTGCAGGGGCTGGCCAAAAGGCAGAGGATTTTGGTGAACTGGATGGCTA
>JABUBN010000451.1_pt1 | contig 12136 bp, 7 predicted proteins | sample 7240341 | NCBI WGS metagenome assembly JABUBN01 (sample SAMN07256345, study PRJNA390944) | subsurface metagenome | isolation source: Methane hydrate marine sediment | place: Pacific Ocean: Eastern North Pacific, ODP site | reverse complement strand
GCGAAGCTGATTTGCCCAGCGTCATCCGAAGCTGCCAAAATGAAGTTATGCCGGTATCACTGGGGCTGAACGTGTTTTGAGTTATGTTCGGCAGCTGGTATGATGGCCGTCTTTCAAGGGTTTCTATACTGTTAACGAAGGCGTCGTGACTTCTAAGTAGTGAATAAAATGTGGTTGTTACACCGCTTTTTTCCGGCCCGGTTATTATGAACAGCCCCTGCTTTAGCTGGTGAATTTTTTTCAGCTGTTCGTATTGGTCGCCGGCCAGGCCGATGTCTGCTAATTTTGTTACATACTGTTCTGTTATTTGTTTAAGTCTTAGCTGTTCTCCTGCGGTTGAGCCGGCGGTGGCTAATTCCCACTCGGTATCGGCGTTATCTCTGCGGATACTGAACTTTCCTTTCTGCGGCTTTCGCTTTTCTCTGGTGTCCAAATCAGCGAGATTCTTTAGAAAGCCAATAAGATGTTCCATTTGTTCTCTGTCGATAGTCGGCTGTTTTAGCGCAACGCCATCTACATAGTATGTTACATTGTACTCGGCAGTCCAAACGGGTTCTCTGCCCTGTTTTACGTTTGTGCTGGGTTTTTGCTGAGCCGGCGAGAACATAACGGTGGTTGCCCTGCGCCACATAGCGTCGGTAAAGATATCGTGGGCTGCCTTATAACCGTAAAAATCTGCCGTTTTGGCTGCGGGTACGGGAACCTCATTGTTGTTGGCTGTTATAAAAAGAAAAGTTTTCAGCGCATCGAGTTTTTTGGCCTCGTTGGTGAACAACAAGCCTTTGATGTGTTCAGCAGTCAGCACACGGTCATAATTAAGAACTCTGGTATTACGATGTATCACGTAACTGATGGATGCTACTGCAACGGCTATCACATAGAACAGCATTCCGATGATAAAGATGGGTATCAAAAGCCAGATTAGTGCTGCTGCTGCTGCGCCCAAGACCACAGCTGTCCAGAAGACTTTTTTGGTTCCGACCGCCCCCGCATCCTGGTACACCCAGCTGAGCAGCGGTAAGCATAAGAAAAACAAGGTCAAAAAGATAATAAGTTTAATTACGGATATATAACCGCCGTATTTGACAGAGGCAAGTAATAACTCTGACATAAAACGCTCCATACCCAGGACTTCCCATTTTACAATTCTTTCGCAAAATGGATTCCCTTAGCAAACGGAAAGCGAAAGATGTAAAGCGTGAAGTAAAATACAAGATACGCTTAACGAGCATACAAGACAACTGTGACGTTATGCTCTTGAACACTTTGTTTTAGTTTTCAGCTTTTAACCTCACAAGATACCACTGACGCTTCCTCTGATGCCTTTTAGCGCCATTTTTAGTTCGTCTTTATTTGGTGCATAATGATATGCGTCCTTGGGGTCTATGCTGCCGTTTTTTATCAGTTCAACAAGATGATACGTAAAGTCCTGCATACCTTCATTTTGGCAGCTTCGGATGACGCTGGGCAAATCAGCTTCGCGTTCTTCGGCAATCAGCTTTCTGACAGTTGAATTGCCGAGAAGAATCTCAACAGCCGGTATCCTGTCCACCCCTTCCCTGATACAGGGCAACAGTATTTGGCTGATGATTGCTCTGATTGTCAGACTTAAAGTCTGTCTTACCAGGCCTCTTTCATTTGGTGGAAACAGGTCCAAGATCCTTTGAACCGACTGAGAGGCATTTGCTGAGTGCAGCGTCCCGAAGACAAGATGGCCTGTTTCCGCTGCCCTCATCCCTGCTGTTACGGTCTCTGCGTCCCGCATCTCGCCTACAAATACTACGTCAGGGTCCTGTCGCATCATATGTCTCAACGCCTCATCGAAGGTCGCCACGTCGATGCCTACTTCTCTTTGTGAGATGATTGCCTTGTTGTCCTTGAAAGTATATTCGATGGGGTCCTCGATTGTAATTATGTGGCAGGAACGGGTACTGTTTATGTGGTCTATCATTGATGCGATTGTTGTGGTCTTGCCGCAGCCGGTAGGACCTACTACCAGCACCAGTCCTTGGCCGGTGTCAACTATCTTTTCCAGCACCGTCGGCAGGTGCAAATCTTCAAAAGGCGGAATGGTAGAATTGACCCGTCTGGCCGAAAGGCTGATAGCGCCTCGCTGTCGAAATATGTTTATTCGGAAGCGATGCTCATTTTCGAGTTCGTAGGCGAAATCCAGCGTGCCATGTTTCAGGAAAAGCTCTTTCTGTGCTGGGCTTAGTATCTCAAAAACAAGCTGCTCAATTCTCTCCTGACTCATTACTTCGCCGGTAGTATTCTTCAGTTGTCCGTAAACACGCAATTTCGGCGGCTGACCCTTCTTCAGGTGCAGGTCGCTTGCCTGAGTCTTGACGGCTGCGTTGAAATACTTGTTTAACTCCGGCTGGTGGTCAGAATCTGTGTGCGTTTCAATATGTTTTTTCGCGCTCATAATCGACTCTATTATATAACTTTGCTGCAGACTGTCAACCGTGATGTCCGGGGTCCCCCCAAACGCAAAAAGTGGCGTTTTGGGGTCCCTGCTGGACATTATTGATTTTTGGCACAATTCACGAAGGGTTTATGCAAAGAAAGTTGCCTCAAAACGAAAGCACGAATCCTACCCAGCTAACAGTAGGGTCAGGGTCATATAAATAGCCACGCTTATTGAATCGTTTACTGTTGTAACCAGCGGGCCGGAACTTATGGCCGGGTCAACGCCAATCCGGCGGAAGAGAAATGGCAGAAATAACCCCAAAGTCGTGGCCACCATTATCGCTGAAAACATTGCAATCCCGAAGGCCGGCACAATTCGAAAATTCTTAGCAAAATCTATTGGACTGGCGGAACTATTGCCAAACAGTTGAGGCAAAAACGCGCAGAGCAGGCCGCCAAAAATTCCGCAGCAAACCGCTACCAGCAAGGCGATTCGCACCTCCCGCGTAAAAACCTGGCTAAGTTTTAATGCTGCCAGGTGACCAGTTGCCAGGCCGGAAACAACGATAGCGGATGTCTGCAGGCCTGCATTGCCGCTGATGGCGGCAATCATAGGTACAAAAGCCACTGCTGCAACATAAACAAACGGATTATGGTTTTTGAAGAGCATCATAACCAACGCTGTGATGCCAGTGCCAATCAGGCACGGCAATAGCCAGGTCATTCTGATGCGGGCGGCGTAGAAAATGGATGTCTTCTCAAGCTCGTCTGGGTTTGTACCGGCCATTGTGTACAGGTCTTCTGCTGCCTCTTCTTCTGCAACCTCGATGATACGGTCGGCGGTGATTCGGCCGATGAGCTTGTGGTTTTTGTCGAGAACCGGCGCGACAATCAGGTCGTTTTTACTGAATATGTTTCGCACTTCTTCCTGGTCGGCATCGGCGGTAACGTAAATGGTGTTAGGGTCTATTAAATCGCCTATTTGCGTGCTTTCAGGGCGGGTCAGCAGCAATCGGATGCGGACGTCTCCGAGGAATCGGCCAGTTTTATCAACGACATAGACGGAGTAGAAATCTTCATCAATTTCGGCGGTTCGGATTTTATTGATGGCTTCGGCGACGGTAGCTTCCTCGGAGGCGCTTATCAAAACCGGGTCCATAATTCCGCCCGCAGAGTCCTCGGAGTAGCTCATCAGTTTTTTTATCAGCACCGAATCCGCCGGTTCCATGCTCCGAAGCAGCTGGTCTCGCCTGGCCTCGGGGACCTCTGCAAGAAGGTCTGCAGCATCGTCAAGGTCTAATTCGGAAAGGATAGCTTTTACCTCTCGGCTGCTGAGCAGCTCGAAAAGTTCACTGCGGGTGGCTTCATCGGCCTTTTCCAAAACCTCAGCAGAGACCGATTTGTCCAGGACATCAAAGATGGCGCGTCTTTGCTCGTTATCGAGAAGTTCCACGACTTCAGTGATGTCGCTGCTGCGTTGGGCGTGCAGCAGTTCGCCCAGGGCGGAAGAGTCGCCGGCTTCGAGCGAAATCTCAATCTGCTGCAATAATATCTGCCGGGCTAATTGTTTTTGTTCATCCGGCATAAAACTACCCCTGCTGTGATTAAGTTAACTCATCGAAATATTTGATGCGGGGGATAAAATCTACCCGCTTACGAAATAGAAATAACTCATTTTTTTTTGATATGCAATGATTTTAATGCCTATCCTTAAAAAATTTCCTTGTCGTTTTTGGTTGAATTACTGTATTATCACTAATTACGAAGTTATCTAATCGAAACTGAAGAAATAAATTGTTGCGGAGGTTGCTAAGTGACTAATACTCAGACCGCAAGTATTCGTAATATAGTCCTTTTCGGCCATGGCGGAAGTGGAAAAACTTCGCTGGCCGAGGCAATACTACATAAAACCGGTGCAACGAACCGGCCTGGAAGCGTGGATGAACAAACGAGCATTTGCGACTATATGGATGAGGAAAAGCGGCATCGGCATTCCATACAATCGGCTGTAGTTCACACCGAATCCGGCGGCAAGCTGTTTAACATTATCGACACGCCGGGCTATCCTGATTTTATTGGTTCCGCTTACAAAGCAATACCGGCCGCTGAAACCGCAGTGATTGTAATCGGTGCTGCTGCCGGTATAGAAACCAATACCCGCAAACTGTTCGAATTAGCGACACAGGCCAATATGCCGCGGATAATTGTCGTAAATAAAATTGATGCTGAAAATGTCAGTCTTCCTGAACTGGTAAAAAGTATTCAGGAAACTTTCGGCCGTCAATGCCACTGTGCAAATCTACCGGCCGGCGACAACGCATCAGTCATCGACTGTATCGGAAACGAAACCGGCGATTCGCCCGTGGCTGATGTTGCTGCTTCTCATACCGAGCTGATAGAAAGCGTCATAGAGGCCGACGACGAGCTTATGGAGAGCTACTTAGGCGGTGAAGAAATCACCGCTGAAAAAATAGCTTCGGTGTTTGTGGAAGCGCTGAAAGCCGGCACGCTTATCCCGATAGTTTTTACCGCTGCCCGCAGAGAAGTCGGGATAGACCAGCTTGTCGATATTATTGCAAAGTACACGCCGTCACCTGCGGCGGCAGAGAACCCACAGCTAAAAGACGGTGACAAAGTAACGCAGCTAACCGCTGACCCGGCCGGTCCGTTGGCCGGGCTGGTGTTTCGAGTTGGATTTGACCCTCGGTCAAATATGAAGTACTCGACCATCCGTATCTTCAGCGGAACAATTAAGTCGGACTCTAATCTGCTGCGCAACGACGAGAAGAAGACCATTCGGCCGGGTCACATCTTAAAATCCCAGGGCAGCGAAAGCAGAGAAATCGACGCCGGCATAGCCGGTGACATTATAACTCTGGCCAAAGTGGACGAACTGAAGATTGGAGACCTTATTCACGATGGGAAGGTAGCCGGCAGATTCAAACCCCCGGCTGCGCCGGAGCCGATGTTCTCTTTAGCGATTAGGCCGGCCACAAGAGGAGACGAACAAAAACTAAGCGCCGCACTTGATAAACTATGCCAGGAAGACCCCTGCCTGAAAGTAACGCGAGACCAACAGACCAAGGAGTTGGTTGCCAGCGGTCTTGGTGATTTACATCTGCGAGTGATGCTGGAGAAGATGCAGACACGCTTTGGTCTTACGGTAACCACAGAGGAACCCAAGATTCCCTATCGCGAGACGATTACCACCAAATCCCAAGGTCATTACCGCCATAAAAAGCAGACCGGCGGAGCCGGACAATTCGGTGAAGTTTACCTTCGCGTGGAACCGGCCGAACGCGATTCCGACCCTTCGCTGGATTTTAGCTGGGATATCTTCGGCGCTTCGATTCCCGGTCAGTATAAGCCGGCTGTTCTAAAAGGCATCAATGACGTGATGGCCACCGGCGTAATAGCAGGTTTTCCTATGCAGGATGTAAAGGTATCTGTTTATGACGGGAAGCACCATCCTGTTGACTCGAAGGAAGTGGCTTTCCGTGCAGCCGGCAAGGGTGCGTTCATCGATGCCGTCCGGAATGCAAAGCCCGTTCTACTTGAGCCGATAGTGAATATGGAAGTTACCGTTCCTTCCGAAAATATGGGTGATATCACGGGCGATTTGGCTTCTAAACGAGGAAAAGTGCTTGGCCAGGAGATGTTAGCTGGTGATATGATTGTTATCAATGCCCAGGTGCCTTTGTCAGAAGTTAAGCAGTACAACAGCCAGTTGAAAAGTGTTACCGGCGGTCGGGGCAGCTACTCGATGACACTTAGCCATTATGAGCCGGTCCCGCCTAACGTTCAGCAGCAAATCATCGCTCAATACGCAAAGGAAAAAGACTCAGACTAAACTGCCCGATAACCCATATTCAGAATATCAAGCATCAAGCGCTGAGATGCGCTTCACGATATGCGATTCACGAACTTATTGCTTCGGTGAGTTTTTTGCGGTTTTTGTTTAGCCACTCGGCTTTACGTTGAATCATTTTTAAGAAATCCAGGCCGGTTAAATTGCCGAAAAAGCCGGTTGCCGCCACCGGCAAGACCGCCTCGGCTATCATCGTTTCAATCATTAAATCAAGCAGCGAATCAAGTTTGTGCTTATCCAGTTTAATTACCTCACGATAGCCGTCGAGAAACTGGACCAGCTTGGCCTGGTCGAGATAACCGGGCCAATCGGCGGGGTTGGGACGGTCGCCGACAATCGAAAACTGCAGCATCCCGTTGGCTAAATCGGTAACCGGCGGTGCAATCTTGACCGAATCAAAATCAAGCACAGCGGTAAGTTTGTTCTTCGAGAAGAGCATATTGCCCTGATGCCAGTCACCGTGGACGACCTGCTCGGCCCACGAGTCAAAGCCAAGTTCATTTACGCGAACGCTTGAGCTGTTATAAAGACCGGTTAATGCGTCGGCAATGTGTCGTTCGATATTTGTGCGGGGTTCCCCAAACGCATTGTTTCGCGTTTGTGGGCCCCTGCGGCGTGGTTTGTGGCTCGACGCGCGGTTTTGTCTGGAGATTTTTTCCGAGCAGTAGTATTTACTCATCGGCGTCAGCATTGACGCATGTCTTTTGTATTTTCGTGTCAGTTTTTTAAGCTGCCTGGCCTGGTCTTTGTCTTCAGGTCGATTCTGTTCAAGCTGTTTATTATATCCGACTACCATATCCACCGCACATGACGTCTCGTACAATAGTGCCCTACCGGCCTCGATAGCGACCTTCATATCAATCAGCATATCAGCAACAGCCGGCAGTTTTTCAATGGCCACGCCGAACTGTTTCCTGCTGGCGGCATAATCACGCCCAACACGATAAGCCGCCTCGGCAATACCAACAGATTGAGCTGCAATCCCGATACGGGCGCCGTTCATTAAAGCCATAACGTATGTTACAAGCCCACGCTGGCGCTCCCCGATTAACTGACACGGTGTATTGTCGAAGAATATCTCGCAGGTAGGCGAGCCATGAATGCCTAATTTATCTTCCAGCCGGCGAATATGTACCGTAGCCCCCCTGCCACAGACAAACAAACTAAGACCAAGCCCGCCGGACCGTTCCGGCTCACTGCGAGCCAACACCAGAAGCACATCTCCACAGCCGTTTGTTATAAACCGCTTCACCCCATGCAGAAACCAGTTGCCATTATTGTCTTGAAATGCTCTCAGTTTAACCGCCTGCAAATCGGAGCCGGCGTCCGGCTCAGTCAGAACCATAGCGCCGGTAACCTTGCCGGCTGCAAAATCGGGCAGGTATTTCTGCTTGATTTCTTCCGAGGCGAAGGCATTAACTGTTTCGGCAATGCCCTGCAGCCCGAATATGTTCATAAGCGAAGCGTCCGCACGGGAGACCATCTCAATAGCCATCGAATAAACAGTCTGCGGGAAGTTCAGCCCGCCAAATCTATACGGCAAAATAAAGCCCATAACCTCCGCCTGAGCCAGTTTCTGCAGAGAAGCGAAAATGCCTTCTGCATAAGTTACCGAACCGTCCTGATTAAGGGTATTGCCCTGCCGGTCAACGTCCTCAGCACGCGGCGCTATGAAATCTGCACTTAATTGTCCAAGCGAATCCAGCACCATATCATAATTTGCCACCGCCTCATCGGCATCAGCCGGTGCATAATCGAATTGGCCTGCAAACTTAAAATCCTCTTCACAGACAGATGCCAATTTGCCCAAGTCTATATGCCGGAACAAAAATTGTATATCATCATTATCTCTGTAAAAATTCGCCATAATTATTCTCTCGTGTTTCGTGGTTTGTAATTCGTTGTCCGAGCGACGAGTCACAAGTCACGAGCGACGGTTTTAATTGCTTTTATCATTTTCGGCACAATTTCGTTTAGGTCGCCGACTATCTTGTAATGTGCAATCTGGAAAATCGGCGCATCCGGGTCGTTATTGATTGCGACAATCTTTTGGCTTTCACTCATACCGGCCTGGTGCTGAATTGCGCCGCTAATCCCAACTGCTATATATAGGCTCGGCCGAACGGTTGTGCCGGTCTGACCGACTTGATGGTCGCTGTCGATAAAGCCCAAATCGACTGCTGCTCTGGTAGCTGCCGGCGCTGCGCCGAAGCAGTTTGCCAGGTCCCAGATAAGCTTGAAATTGTCTTTGCTTGCCACACCTGCTCCGCCTGCAACGACAATCCTTGCGGCCTTCAAGTTTACCTTCTTCTGGCGTTTGTGCTCGGCGAGAATCTCTAAAGGCAAATCTTCCTGCGATAACTGCACCTTCTCTTCAATAATTTCACCTTTTCGCCCAGGGTCCGGTTCGGGCATCGGCATTACGCCTTCGCGGACGGTAGCCATTTGAGGCCAGCGGTCGTAATTTATAATGGTGGCGATTATATTTCCGCCGAAAGCAGGCCTTATCTGATAAAGCAGGTTCCTGTGCAGTTCGCTGCTTTGACCGGACTTATAATCGCCGATTTGCAAATCCGTGCAGTCGGCCGTTAGCCCCGCTTTTATCGCACTTGCAATTCGAGGGGCCAAATCCCGACCGGCAATAGTCGCTCCGTAAAGCACTATCTGCGGCTGATGCTTACGAATCAACTCGGAGATTATTTTCGCATAGCTGTTCGTCTGGTATGCCGCCAACAAAGGATGCTCAGCCAGATACACCTTGTCGGCTCCGTAATGTATTAATCTTGTTGCAGAGTTCTTGACGTTATCGCCTAAAACGGCAGCCGCCAGTTTCACACCGAGCGTATCAGCAAGATGTCTGGCCTTACTCATCAGCTCAATCGGCGTATCCTCCAACTGCCCATCGTGCTGCTCACCAAAAACCCAAACATCACCTTTCCTGTTAACATCTATCATATCTCGTATCTCGTATTGCGTATTTCGTATCTCGTTGCCTTTGTCATTCTGAGCGAAGCGAAGAATCTCATATTTCGATATTCCTTGTTCAATATCCGATATTCATATCTCGCCTCCCGCATCGCTTCACGTTTTACCCACTCACCAATTCACCAATCACCACTCACCAATCATGGGTCACTGGCCACAGGTCACGAAATTACCTTGTCTTCAATCAGTTCGTGTATTAAACCTGAGATGCCTTTTTCGTTCGGCTCGACGTCTTTACTTTCTTTCGCGGACAGTACGACACTTTGAATTCGGTGTACCTTGGTAGGCGAGCCGCTTCGGCCACACCAGCTCAAATCCGCACCGACAAAGTCTAAATCCCACTGTTTAATCAACAATCCTTTTCCCTTCAATTCATTACATTTTTTCTCAACCAGACTTTTAATTTCATTGTCTTCTGGCTTCTGGCTTCTGTCTTCTGACTTCTGACTTTTGATTTCTAACTTCTGACTTCTGAATTCTGAATTCTGAATGCTAACTTCTTCTGCAACCTCAATCGGGGTTCGTGCATTTTTATATTTCATTATTTTTTTAGCTGCAGCTGCCCTGGGCTCGTTTGCCTCGCTTGTAACGGTTAAAAGAACGGGCAGGCCGGTCTTAACCTGCTGGAAGCCGGCTCCGATATTTCGGCGGGCCGTTATAGTTTCACCGGCCAGTTCTGTAAGCTGTTCCACATAAGTAATCTGCGTAACACCCAGCTTTTCCGCCAGTTGTGGTCCGACCTGTGCAGTGTCACCGTCGATTGCCTGTCTGCCGCAAAGAACAACGTCATAGCTAAGTTTTTTTACTGCACAGCTCAGGATATAGCTGGTTGCTAATGTGTCGCTGGCGGCACATCGGCGGTCGGTTATCAGGATTGCATCATCAGCTCCGCGGAAAAGCGAGTCGCGAAGGATTGAAGCCGCTGCCGGCAGCCCCATCGTGATAACCGTTACGGAACCGCCGAATTCGTCTTTAATCTGCAAAGCCAATTCCAGTGCATTAAGGTCTTCAGGATTGAAAATGGCCGGCAAAGCAGAACGGTTAACAGTGCCGTCATCGTTCATCGTATTACCAGTTATCCTTTTGGTATCAGGAACTTGTTTGATTAAAACAACACAATTGTAAGCCACTTAACCTCTCCCTGTTTCACTTTTAACTACGAACTATGAACTATAAACTATAAACTCTCAAAAAGCCGTTAGTTTAGCGTGATTTAACCTCAAGTCAACCCTAAAAGCAAGTTGCTCCGCGATGCTGACCATACAACACTGTGGTTGAAAAAACGCTAAACTGCGGCAGCGAAAAGGCCGATTTTGTGCACAGAAACAATACCTTTGCAATCAGAACAGGCAGATTTTCTTTGACAAAAGCCCTTATAATTGATAATTGACAATTGATGACTAACGAAACGAACTACGACACGATATTCGGCAAAATAGCAGTTGAGCAGGGATTGTGCACCGACCAGGAGTTGCAACGCAGCCTGGGTGAAATGGAGTCTCGTCTGAAGTTCAATCCTGTGATTCTAAAAGACCTTATGGTGGAGCTGGGCTATATCACTGAAACACAGGCTGAGAGGCTAAAAACCAACATAAAGATGAGCAAGGTCGCGGCCCACCAGATTCCCGGCTATAAGATATTAGGCAAACTCGGAGCCGGTGCTATGGCCATTGTCTACAAGGCCAAACAACTAAGTTTGAACCGCACCGTGGCTATAAAAGTCCTGCCGAAGCGCTTCAGCGAAAATCCGGAATATGTCGAACGGTTTTACAAAGAAGGCCAGGCTGCTGGCAAGCTGAATCACAATAATATCGTCCAGGCCTTCGACGTCGGCGAGGCAGGCGGCTACCACTACTTTGTAATGGAATATGTCCAGGGCAAAACTTTGTACGACGACCTGTCCACAGGCACGATTTTCACTGAAAAAAACGCTCTGGATATAATTATTCAGGTCGCTCACGCCCTCGCCCACGCCCATAACTGTGGGATTATCCATCGTGACGTCAAACCAAAGAATATAATGATAAACACTGAGGGGGTAGTGAAACTTGCCGATATGGGTCTGGCCAGAGAAACCAGTGATATTAAAGCCGCTCAAACTGAGGCAGGCAGGGCTTACGGAACTCCATATTATATCGCACCTGAGCAAATTCGAGGACAGATAGACATTGACGGCAGAGCCGACATTTACAGTCTGGGTGCCACATTTTTCCACATGGTAACCGGCCAGGTGCCCTTTATGGCCGATGACCCTTCGAATGTTATGAGAAAGCACCTGAACGAGGAACTGACCCCGCCCGACCATATAAACACTGAGCTTTCAGCAGGAACCTCGGAAATCATCGAAGTGATGATGGCAAAACGCAAAGAAGACCGCTACGAAAATATTGAAGAACTACTGACCGACCTGCAGGCCGTCCGCGATGGCCAGCCGCCGTTTAGAGCTCACAAAAGATTCGATGTCGCTGCCCTCGAAAAGCTGGAAGATGGACAGGCTATTGAAGAACAGGAAAATGAGCAACCTTACAAAAACGAGACCATTATACATTATCGAATTGCAATACTTATCCTAAGCGCAGTATTAGTGGCATTCTTTTTGGTCATCGTTTTATTGATTTTTTCATCTTAAGAAAAGCGTAAATCGCAAGGCGAGTTGATGAGTGAATGAGTGCCGCATCTACGCATTTACGGAATACAAGCAAAAATAAAAGTTACGGAGCTGCCGCTTTGCGGCAGCGACTTCATTAATTTTGATTTTTAATCTCTAATTTTTGATTTCCCGATTAAAATGCCCACAGACGCACATTTTTCTTCTGAGGAACTTGCCCGAGTCCTCAGCCACTATCGCCTGAGCGTAATCCATAAGGCAAAGCC
>JABUBN010000450.1_pt1 | contig 12140 bp, 10 predicted proteins | sample 7240341 | NCBI WGS metagenome assembly JABUBN01 (sample SAMN07256345, study PRJNA390944) | subsurface metagenome | isolation source: Methane hydrate marine sediment | place: Pacific Ocean: Eastern North Pacific, ODP site | reverse complement strand
TGTTTTAGAAACATGAGTATGAATAATTTAATATTAATTACATGTCGAACAATAGATCAAGGTGTTGCACTTGAAGGAGGTAAAGTATCTAGAGAAAGTGTACGTGCTGCTGCGATCTGTGCATTTGATAAAGAAGATTTTAAGAAATTAGATTGTCTTGTGGGAACCCCTATTCTAATCAAGCTCAGAAATTATTGAAACTAGCAAATTTATCGAATGGAGAATTATTTGGAATTAAAAATGCAAAAGATCTAAATCCAATCTTAACGGAGTTATCAGAAAAGAAGCGTGTTTCAGAACCTTCGTTTGTAAAACAAAAATTACGAATGATACTCCCTGATAACCAACCATTTTACATGAATCTTGCAGATGATCCCATTCCCGTTAATAATATAGCAACATGTTCTATTTGTTTTCATAAAGATGATGAAGGCATAGTAAAATGTCCTTCTTGTGATACTCCTGCTCATGAAGTTTGTTGGGCACAATGGGCGGATACTTCTACTATTGGAATTCCGCATGTTTTTAGATGCCATAATTGTTTCAATATCTTAAAGCTTGATAAAAACTATATACAGGATGTTCGAGCAGGAAAGATACCAACTATTGCAGAATTAACTAAAATGAAAAAAAGGAATATTATTGAATATCTGCATGAAATTGAATCTAAACGCGAACCTAAAGTTATTCATACTGAAGATCCAATGGCAGGGATGGTTGAAGCAAGAAAATCGCAACCTAAAGAAGAAATTAAAAGAAAAAAAGTATCAGTACATATTTGCCCTAATTGTAGCAAAATTATGATGGGTGATAGGAAAAACTGTCCCTCTTGTGGGTTTGTCTTGTTTTAGAAATATGAATTTAAATTTAGAAGGGAATAATTCAATTATTTAATTCTTGGATCTTAAGCATAAAATTACTAACACTTCAAGACCTTGGAATTGAGATTTTATAAGCCATATATTTAAATAATTTAGGGCTAAAACTAATAATAAGTTGATTTAATAGACTTTTTTAGACTGGTATTAATTTGGGTAAAAAATATGGATTCAGATGTATTTACGTTTCTTGTTGGAGGTAAAGCAGGAGAAGGTGTTAAAAAAGCAGGTTCAGTGGCAGCACATATTTTCTCAAGTATCGGACGACATGTATTCCAAATGGATGACTATATGAGTTTGATACGAGGGGGCCACAATTTCTCGGTTGTCAGTACTTCTCCTCGCTGGATTAGTAGCCATTATTTGAAAGCTAATTTAGTTGTGAATTTTGATAAAAGAAGCTGTGAGACTCATATGAATGATATTGCAGAGAATGGAATAATGATTTTTAATTCAGATGAACAAGAACTTGAAAACGGTATTGGAATACCATTAACTTCTGAAACAGAAAAATATCCAATGAAAAATTTGATGTATGGTGTTGGAGCTGTAGCGATTTTATCTGCCACGATTGGTTTCGAAAAAGATAAAATGAATCAAATTATTAGAAGTGAATATCCAAGAGGAATAGAGGATAATATTAGCTTTGCAAATACGATTTATGATATAGTGTCTCCTGATTGTGGAGCAAAATTTCTTTTGGAAAAAGGAGATAAAAAGAGACCAATTATCACAGGAAATGAGGCAATAAGTTTAGGAGCGATAGCAGGTGGTTTAAACGTGTATTATGGGTATCCCATGACTCCCGCATCATCTATTTTGCATTTTCTCGCTAAAGAAGCCGAAAATTTTGGTTTAGCTGTTGTACATGCTGAAAGTGAAATTGCAGTAATTAATATGGCCATCGGTTCAGCATTTACCGGAGCTAAATCCGTGGTTGGTACAAGTGGGGGTGGGTTTGCACTCATGACAGAGGGATATTCTTTAGCAGGAATTACAGAAACACCATTACTGATTATATTATCTCAGAGACCAGGACCAGCAACAGGAGTTCCAACATATACAGAGCAAGCAGATTTATCTTTTTCCCTAACAGCAGGTCATGGAGATTTTTTGAGAATTGTAGCATCACCAGCAACAGTTGAAGAAGCATATTATTTAACTGCTGAAATGCTAAATCTTGTTTGGAGATTTCAAACTCCTGGTATATTACTTACTGAGAAACATCTTTCCGAAAGTAGCATGACAATTGATATTGATTTAGAAAAAGCAAAATGGGCAGATCAAAAAATGCACAATGGTGGAAGCTATAAACGATATCTTGATACAGATGATGGTATCTCACCAATGCTTTTTCCACCCTCTAAAGAAATAATAAAATGGAATAGTTATGAACATGATGAATTTGGGATTACTACAGAAAATGCTGAGATGATATCATTTATGCATGATAAAAGAAATAAGAAAATAAGGGCTCTCATAGAATATCTAAAAGAGAAAAAAACTGTAAATATTATTCGAGGTGAACATCCTACCAATATTTTTGCATATGGATCTACATATATGAGTGTTATTGAAGCTCTTAAGTATGGGAAGATAGATCCTACAACTATTCAACCAATATATTTGAATCCCTTACCTATATGGGAATTAAAGGAATTTAAAAATCAAGATAATATCGTAGTTGAACAAAGTTCTACAGGACAATTTACAGCTCTCTTGCAAGAAAAAGCCGGATTAAACATAGATAGTTCGATTAAGAGATATGATGGTCGACCTTTTGATCCAATTGAATTATCAACAAAAATTAAGGAGGTGCTCTGAAGAAATGGAATATCTTAAAACATATGCCGAGAATACATGGTGTCCCGGATGCGGGAATTTTGGAATTTTCACTTCAATAAGTAATGCTATACCACTTTTAGAGGAGAAAGGGATTAAAAGAGAGAACATTATAATCACTGCGGGTATAGGGTGTCATGCAAAAATTTTCGATTATCTTAATTTAAGTGGGATCTATTCATTGCATGGGAGAGAAATCACAACTGCTTCTGGGTTCAAAATTTCTAACCCTAATTTAAAAGTACTGACTTTTTCTGGTGATGGAAGTGGATTAGGCGAAGGTTTAGCCCATACTCTCTTTGCTGCAAAACGTAATATGGATATCACAATGATATTGCATAATAATGGAGTTTATGCCTTAACAACAGGTCAGTTTTCTCCTTTAACTCAAGAGGGTTGGAAAGGACCATCGACACCCAGGGGAAGCTACGAGGAACCATTTAATCCGATGTCTTTAATGATTGAGGCTGGTGCTACATTTGTCGCAAGAGGTTTTGCTGGAGATATTAAGCATCTCACAGATATTATAATACAAGGTGTTGAACATGAAGGATTTTCTTTCATAGAAGTATTACAACCCGCCGTTCCTTACCATAAATGGGCTGAATATAGAGAACGAGTTGAATATCTTGAAAAAGAACCGGAAACTTATTTTGAAGCCATAAAAGCTGCCAAAGAAAAGCATAAGTTTACAATAGGAGTATTTTATAGAACTACAAGACCAGTTTATCATAAAGAGTTATATGGAGATCATAATCCAGTTACCAACAGACTGTCGAGAAATGAAAGAATAGACAAAATTCACAAAATTCTTGAATCAAAATAATAAATAAGCTTTATTTTTTATAATTGTTAGATTATATTCGCACCATTAAAAATTTCTTTAATACATATCATATTAGTTTTTTATTTTTCATTCAAGATACCAGTACGTAATAAACTTAATACTTCTTTTTCAGTTTTGTTATCATAATCTTTTCCAGATGAGACATCCATTCCTCGCTCTTTATTATCTAATACATATTGAATAAATTGATCAACTCCATCCTCCTTTATACACCGAGCAAAGGCTTTGATTTTTGGATCATGATCAGTACTATACATATATCTATCACAAGGAAATTCTTGACATTCCCAACACCCATTTAAATGCTTTTTTAAGCAATAATTATGTTGGAAACAGCCTTCTTCACTTAAATATTTTCCACAACTATTTGTTGTCGATTTACATCCACCACAAGTATCAGATAAATGACAAAATTTACATATCAAATTTCTCATTCTTATTAATATTAACTAAACTTTCACCCTTAAAAATTAAGCTTTAAATATTATATGAAAGGGATCCTTTAAATTAATTTGATTAAAGATACTAATAATATTATGGTGAAACAAAGTATGAATCCATATCAATGGTTTTGTGTTTATTTTAATGTTAAAGATATAAATAATTCAATTAAATTCTATGAACAATTATTAGAACACAAAGTAGAAAGACAATTTAAAACGCGTTGGGCAGAATTCAAAATTTGTGAAGGATTTACATTTGGACTTTTGTCTCCTTTATTTGATAAAAATTATATCAGTAAGAATGAAGACCTATCTCAGCATTATGATGATAATTATATTAGGAACTTTTCAGAAAAGATAAAACTTGGGAATAATGCGATTCTGAATCTAACAACTGATAATATCAAAAAAGACCGGGAAAGAGTGAAATTAATTAGACCAAAAGCCTTATCAGTATCTAAAATAATGTATATTAATTTCATGTTTCCCTACTACTTTTTTATGGTTAAAGATCCTGATGGTAATCTGATTGAAATCGCACAAAATAATCCAAATCAAAAATAAATTTGTTAATCTTTCCATATTTCTAAGATTTTCACCACATAGTAAGGATATACAAGATTACCTCTCTTTTACTACTAATATAATAATAAAATGCTCATTCTCATCCCTTATTTCTATATTAACATATAAATATAATTTTATAATAAGAATATATTAATGAACTACAAGGCCAGTTTATCATAAAGAGTTATATGGAGATCATAACCCTATTACTAAAAGAGTGTCGAGAGATGAAAGATTAGACAAAATTTGCAAAATTCTTGAAATGAAATAAAATGATGATACATAAAAAAAATGACACATTTATTAAAAAATCAAAATTTTCTATCTTATGAATAATAAGATGAAATAAAATGAGAGAAATTAAATTTCCTGAAGGATTTATTTGGGGTGCTGCAACATCTAGCTATCAGATTGAAGGTGCGTGGAACGAAGATGGTAAGGGAGAAAGCGTGTGGGATGCTATATGTCATACACAAAGCGTAATACATAACAATGATACCGGTGATATTGCGTGTGATCATTACTATCGATATAAGCAAGACGTCCAATTGATGAAAGAGATGAACCTTCAAGGTTATCGATTTTCGGTGTCGTGGCCTCGTATTTTTCCAAATGGTAAGGGAAAGATAAACCCTAAAGGGGTCGAGTTTTACGATAATTTAATTAACGAGTTAATTGCTAATGATATAGAACCATTCGTTACGCTCTATCATTGGGATTTACCTCTAACTTTGCAAAAGATTGGGGGTTGGGAAAACCGAAAAATTGTTGATGCTTTTGTTGAATATGCTAGTTTCATGTTTGAAAAATTTGGAGATCGTGTAAAGAAATGGATTACTTTTAATGAGCCATTGGTTTTTGCTGTATGGTTTCCAGTTCGTGGTCTTTATGGTAAGAAGGATATTGCGCAGTAATGCATGCGACTCACCTCGTAAATGTAGCACACGCAAAAGCTCTAGAAGTTTATCGTGATTCTGATAATTCTGAAGGTCTAATTGGTATATCTCTTAATTTAAATCCGATATATCCTAAGACAGATTCATCATTAAATAATGAGGCTGCCACTATCATTGACGGTTTCACGAATCGTTGGTATTTAGATCCCGTCTTCAAGGGTACATATCCGAGCGATACATTAGCTCTTCTTGAAAAATATTTTAATTTTCCCTCAATTCCAAATGAAGATTTACAATTACTTAAAGCTAATAGATCAGATTTTTTAGGTATTAACAATTACACTTCTACTCGCGCGAATTTAAATAAGCCTATAAAAAGGCCAACAGATTTTTACAAAATAATTATGCCAGGTAAACCAGAAAAAGGAGTTGAAGTATCAGATATGGGTTGGGAGGTATTTCCTGATGGACTATATGATCTTCTAAAACGTGTAGACAGAGATTATGAACATCCTCTTATTTATATAACAGAAAATGGTATGGCAGGTAAAGACGAAATTTTCGTTGGTAAAGTAGTACAAGACGACGATCGCTTGAGTTATCTTCAGCGTTATTTTGAAGCCGCAAGTAGAGCGATAAATAAGGGTGTGGACTTAAAGGGTTATTTTGTTTGGTCATTGATGGACAATTTCGAATGGTTATGGGGCTATTCAAAACGTTTTGGGATAATTAGAGTCGAATTCGAGACGCAAGAAAGAATATGGAAGAAAAGCGCTCTTTGGTATCGAGATGTTATAATGAAAAATGGTTTTGATTTCCAAAGTTAACACCAAGAGTAAATTACAAAGATCAATATAATCTAATGTCTTTAATGATTGATGCGAGGGCTATCTTCATAGCAAGAGGGTTTGTTGGAGATTTAAAGCATCTCACAGATATTATGGTATAAGGAATTGAACAGGAAGGATTTGGTTTCATAAAAGTATCTATATTGTTAAAAATCACTTCACTTCAGTATTGTCTTTCAGGAGATTTTAACTTTTATGAATCTTTCTTTAATCCCTTGAGGTGGTAATGGTATGATATTTCCTTCAATTTGTTTGTCATCTACATATATTATTGGTTTATTACCAGTACCAACCCTTTCTACAGAAATTTGATATTTTACATTACGGAAGATGCGAGTTGCTTTAAATCCAGACCAATTTTTAGGGATTATTGGTGAAATTAATAGACCGTTGTAAACAGGGCGTATACCAAGGATATAATTTGTTATCGCTATAAAATTCCATGCGGCAGTTCCAGTTAACCAAGAGTTTTTGGCTTCTCCAAAAGTCGGAGCATCTTTTCCAGCGATCATTTGGGCATAAACATATGGTTCACATCGATGAACTTCACTAATAGCTTCTCGTGCTGAGGGATTAATAAGATTGTAGTAATCGTGAGCAGTATCACCGTTTCCAACCATTGTTTCGGCGATCATAATCCAAGGATTTGTATGACAAAATACTGAACCATTTTCTTTATATCCTGGGGGATAAGAAGTGATTTCACCCAAATGTAAGTAATATTTGGAATATGCTGGCTGAAGTAGCATGATACCATGAGGTGTAGCCAATTTATTCTTCACAGAATAGAGTGCTTTTTCTGCTAAGCCTTCATTTATACCCACTCCAGCAAAAATACAAAATCCTTGTGGTTCAATATAAATTTGACCCTCTTCGCATTCATGAGAACCAACCTTATTTCCAAAATCATCATAAGCCCGAATAAACCACTCTCCATCCCAACCATATTTCAAAATCGTGGAATTCATTTTCTCTGCCCATTCGAGATGTTTTTTCGACTCGTCAACTAGATTCATTTGTTGAAGGATTTTAACAAATTCTTTTGTTGCCATAACAAATAATGCTGCGATAAATATCGATTCGGCTACTTTACCCTCCTTGTTTTTGATTGTTTGGAAAGGTTGATCAGGAATTTCAGAAAAGCAGTTTAAATTCAAGCAATCATTCCAATCTGCACGACCTATTAGTGGTAATCCATGTGGTCCTAACCGCTCATGAATATATTGTATACTGCACTGTAAATGCGCAATAAGAGGTTGTTCAGTTCCAACCTCGTTCTCATAAGGTATTTGCTCGTCTAGAATACTCCAATCTCCTGTTTCTTTTAGATATGCAGCAACGCTTAATACTAACCAGAGTGGATCGTCATTAAAATCGCTCCCAAGCCTATGGTTACCTTTTTTAGTTAGTGGTTGATATTGATGATAGGCACCCCCTGTTTTAAGTTGTGTAGCTGCTAGATCTAAAATCCTTCTTTTTGCATGTGAAGGGGCTAAATGTATAAAACCTAGTAAATCTTGGTTAGAATCACGAAATCCCATTCCTCTACTAATTCCAGATTCAAAAAATGAAGCGGATCTTGAAAGTTTAAATGTAATCATACATTGATAAGGATTCCAAATATTAACCATTCTATTACTATGAATATCAGGTGTATTGACTTGTAGTTTACTTAGTAAATTTTTCCAATAAATATTTAGAGATTTAAAAGCGTTATTAGCATTTAATGGATTTAAAAATTTAGTGATTATCTTCTTGACAGTTTTCTTATTAATTTTCTGTGTTCCAATTGGATCAAATTTTTGGTCAATTTGATTTTCATGATAACCAAGGATAAAAATAATTTGTGTTGTTTCATCGGGATCAAGGATAGATTTAATATGATGAGAACCTATAGGTGACCACCCATGAGCTTCAGAATTAAAGGATTGTCCCTGTTCCACTACAATCGGGCTTTCCCAGCCTCGATATAAACCTAAAAATTTATCTCGCTGTGTATCAAAACCCTCGATGGATCCTGAACAAGCAAAAAACGCAAAATGATTTCTTCTTTCACGATATTCGGTTTTATGATAAATAACTCCATTTTCAATCTCAATCTCACCAGTATTTAAATTTCGTTGAAAATTTGAGGCATCATCTTTGGCATTCCACAAACAAAACTCGACACAAGAGAAGATAGATAGATCAATAGAATTTTTACGATGATTTTTCAGCGTAAGCTGCCAAATTTCTAGATCTTCCCCTAAAGGAACGAAATAACTGATTTTAGCTTCAATACCTTTATAAATGGAGCTAATTATAGTATAACCTAATCCATGTCTACAGTTATATTTTTCTAATTTATGGCGAGTAGGTTGCCAAGTTGGAGACCAATATTCTGAAGTTTGATTATCTCTAATATATATATAACGTCCACCAAAATCAGTAGGAACATTATTATAACGATATCGAGTTATACGTCGCAATCTTGCATCTTTGTAAAAAGAAAATCCACCAGCAGTGTTAGAGATGATACTAAAATATGACTCACACCCTAAATAATTAATCCATGGAAGAGGAGTGTCTGGTCTTGTTATTACATACTCCTTGTTTTCATCATCAAAATATCCATATTTCAAAATATTCACCTATATAGAGTTTAACATAGAAAGAATGAGAGAATTTTATTGTTTTAATTGAACTCTTTTAATATAATTTTAAATTTGCATTTAGGGACTTAATTACCTTTATTCAAATTCCCATTTCCGATAAATGCTTGGACAACACCCTAATAGATTTTGAGTGTACGGATGACGAGGATTGAGAAAAATGTCATCCGTTAGACCTTCCTCTACGATAATCCCCTCTTTCATAACTATTACCCGATCTGATATGTATTGCGCTTGTCCTATATCATGTGTAATAAATATTATTGATATACCTTCCGTATAAGTTGTTCCTTCTTTTAATTCTTTGAAAAGGTTTAAAATATCTGCCCGGGAGCTCGAATCAATCATACTTGTTGGTTCATCTGCGATTATTAATTTAGGTTTAAACAATAACGCTCTTGCGGTTAAAACACGCTGTAATTGTCCTCCCGAAATTTGGTGTGGAAATCTTCCTAAAATGTCTTCTTTATTAAGCCCAACAATACTTAACGCAGATTCAAGAGCTTTTCTTTTATTGGTAATACCCTTTAGACTATATTTTAAAGCTTGATTTAACATATGATCAATTCTATAAAAATAATTAAAGGAACTATAAGGGTCTTGAAAGATCCCTTGAACATTTTTATAATAATCTTTCGTTGGAATATCATGGATTTCTCTCCCATCATAAAATATTTCTCCTTCAGTTGGTTGAATAAATCTTAAAATTAAATTAGCAATAGTTGTTTTTCCACTTCCACTTTCACCAACAAGAGAAATAATCTCTCCATAATATAAATTAAATGAGGTATCTTTAACTGCTATTGTCTCTTTGGTTCTTATAAGACCAGAGGTATATTTTTTTGTAAGATTTTGAATTTTTAGTATTTCCTTCTTCATTATTAATCACCAACCTCCTCATATAACCAGCATGCTACTTGATTACTCTCTGTTCTTGGAATGAAAAATGGGGGATAGTTTTCCTTACATTTTTCTAAACTACTTGAACAGCGTGGATAAAATCTACAACCTTTAGGAGGGTTTTTCAAATCTGGAGGGCTTCCTGGAATTCCCTCTAAGTTTGTCTCAGCAGATCCATCTGGGTTAAAACATGCTATTGAACGTATCAACTTTTTAGTATATGGATGTTGAGGATTATTAATGATATCATCCATACTTGCTTTTTCAACAATTTTTCCGGCATACATTATAATGCATAAATTGCATATTTGTGCTAGAGTGGGAAGATCATGAGAGATAAATAATATTGTCTCAACAATTCCTGCTTTCTTCAGATTCATTAATGTTTCTATCAAAAGTTGTTGAGTAGTTACATCTAATGCGCTTGTCGGTTCGTCTACAATTAAGATAAGTGGATTCCATAGAGTAGATATGCCTACAACGACACGTTGTTTCATTCCCCCGCTAAGTTCATGTGGATATTTATCTATAACTGATTTTTCTAAACCTAATTTTTTAAAGTGTTCGGCTACTTGGTTTAAAACTTTTTCTTTTTTTTTAGTTTTTGTTCCTATGCGTTCCCTCATTGCATCTAATATAAAATTTCTAATCTTTTTAACTGGATTTAATGAATTCTGGGAAGCTTGAGGTACATATCCCATCACTCTACAGAGAATTTCTTTTCTTATAACCTCTGCATCTAATTCATACATTGAAAGATCATTAATATAAACTTGTCCTCCCTCATGATGCAATAACTGTATCGGTCTTCCTGTTATTAATTCTGCTAAAGACGTTTTTCCACATCCAGATTCACCTGCTATTCCCACTATATCCCCCTTATTAACAGTTAATGATACTCCATCAACAGCATGAACAACTCCAAATGATCCTCTATAAAAACCCTTAAGATCCTTTATTTTAATTACTTCTTCTGTCATATTTAATTTTCTTTCTTTTTTAATATTTTATACTTTTCTTTGTTCAAAGGTCCGACTTACACTTGAGTGTATTATGAAGAATGCTAAATATATTAATATCAAGCAAATTCCCGGAGTCAACCACATAGCATAAAGTCTTCTAGGATATATCAAACCCCAACTTACTGCGTGATTCAATAATAAACCTAATGTTAACCAATTTTGTTGACCTAATCCAATAATTGCTATTCCTGCTTCAATTATAATAGTATTACCTAAAAATATAATAAAAGCCAAGAATATATAGGGTAGCACATTAGGTAAAACTTCTACGAAAGCTATTTTCGACTCTTTTAAGCCGGACATTTTTGCAACTTTTACATAATTTCTTTCTTTTAATGTCAAAACTTGAGATCTAATAGAACGTGCAGCCCAAGGCCAGGTGAATAATCCTATGATTAGCATCGTTATCCACCATTCACGAGTTTGTAAAATAGCCGACATTAATAAAATAAAAGGTATCTGGGGGAAAACTAAAGCGATATTCGTAATAAAGGAAGTAGTTGTATCTGTGACTCCTCCTTTAAAGGGTCCAATTACACCTAGAAATACAGCTATTCCAGTACATAGTAAACCAGTGATAAAACCAAATACTAAAGAATTTCTAATAGCATGCAATAGACGAGTTAAGTAATCCCTTCCATGTTGATCAGTCCCTAAAAGATGTTTGAATGTTGGATCCCTAAAATTATCTCTGCTACCTTCTACCCAATAAACTTTCTCAGGTTCATTAAAGGGAGGAATATATGTTAAAATTACAATTATCAATATTACAACCAAAAAAACAAATAGCAAAATTAATTGAGCTTTATATCGAGCCATAGCATTATGATATTTCTCTTTTAAGACTTCTTTAAAAGAACTATCTTCTAATTCTGGTCCTTTTGTCTCTAATAACATTTCTTTAGTCATATTTTTTATTCACCTTTACCTCCAACTCGTATTCTGGGATCAAGTACGGTATAACACATGTCTATTAAATAATTTCCCAAAACTACTATTATAATAGTTATTATAAAAGTTCCAATAATTAAATTATAATCATGATTTTTAAAAGCTAGAAGCATTGTAGCCCCTAAACCAGGAAAATTAAATATTACTTCCGTAATCAATGTTGCCCCAATTAATCCATTAAAACGTAAATTTAATCCAGTAAATTGTGGCAACATACTATTACGAAACGCATATTTACGCATTGTTTTATCTCTAAATCCTAATTTATTTGCATATGCTAAATAATCCTCACCTT
>JABUBN010000448.1_pt1 | contig 12154 bp, 9 predicted proteins | sample 7240341 | NCBI WGS metagenome assembly JABUBN01 (sample SAMN07256345, study PRJNA390944) | subsurface metagenome | isolation source: Methane hydrate marine sediment | place: Pacific Ocean: Eastern North Pacific, ODP site | reverse complement strand
AAAACCCAGCTAATGATACAGCTTATGCCACCGCAACCATTTTCCAGTGGGTTGAAGACTTCGAGGACACTAACGGCGGTTTTGTTTCTGAGCCTGTGACTGGCGCTTGGGAATGGGGAGTTCCAACTTCTGGTCCGGGCGCTGCTCACTCCGGGACACAACTCTGGGCAACGATACTTGCTGGTAGCTATAACAATGATGCTGACTGGAGACTTACTTCGCAAGATAGTCTTGTTGCTACCGAGGATAATCCACTCATCTCCTTCTATCACTGGGTCGATATCGAAAACTATTATGATGGTGGTAATGTCAAATATTCTACCGATGATGGCACTACCTGGCTACTACTCTATCCAGTTGGTGGCTATGACGATCTTGCCTATAGCGGTAATGCTGGTATTCCCGCTGAGAGTTGCTTTTGTGGCCACCCTGCAGTCTGGGAGGCAGAAGAGTTTACTATTCCGGTAAATGCAGGACAGACTGTCAAACTTCGCTTCCACTTCGGGAGTGATGCTTCTGTAATTTATCCTGGTTGGTATATAGATGATCTTGCTGGTCTCGGTCTTACTTATGTCGGCATCTCTGAGGAACCAGGGAACGTTCATATCGGTGTCTTTGGTTTTGCTCCGAATATGTCAACTGTAACCAAGCAACCGATAATTAATTACTCAACGACCACACAAGGAAGAGAATGTCTCAAGGTCTATGATAATACTGGCAGACTAATCAGAACATTGGTTGATCGTCCAAACGAAGCTGCTGGAACCAAGTCTGTTTACTGGAATCGTAAAGATGACACTGGCCGTACTGTTGCTAATGGTGTTTATTTCATAAGACTCGAGTCTGTAAATCAATATGCTACACACAAACTGATACTTATCAAATAACAGAACTGCGATTCATTTTGTTACGCCCCCACACCAATACATTGGTGTGGGGGCAGTTTTTTTTACTCCATTAAGATAAAGGAATTTTATGGGTATTGACAAATATCATTTTTCGATTATAATAATATACTAAGTCATTCAAATTTTAAATTTGTAAAACAAACTAATTCGAAGAAAGGAGGTGATAAAGGGCTAAAAAATGTGGGGCTAATAGGGATAGACCCCCAGGATGAAATTATAAAGATATCCCTGAACTATATTCTTTAAGGAGGAAAAATGAAGAAAATCTTAATGGTTGCGTTATGTATGGTATTAGTGCCAATGCTCTTTGCAGGCCAGGCAACATTTGAGCCTGAAACCTCCACAGCGACAAAACTAATACGACCAGACCAATCACAACCAGTAACTGATGTGGCGCCCATAAAGGCACGACCGTTCACTCCTGCACGTGGCGAGACGCTCTACTATGGTGACGGCACGTTCGATGGCAGTTTAGGAATTACTGGCGCTGGCACAGTACCAGGGCCTGATGAGACTTTTGGTTTTGCAACCTACTTTGTGCTCAGTGACTTTGGCATCACTGACCCGCGAAAGGTCGGTACGATTCTGCTGCAATACGGCGTAGTGAATGGAACAGACTATAGATTATATGTCTGGGATGACGCAGGTACCGTACCAAATAGTCACGGCACACACCTCTATGTTGACATGGCAGTCCCCCTGCCAGCTCCTGATGTCTGGCAAGAAATCGACCTCTCTGCACTCAATATTGTGCTTCCTGATTCTTTCTGGATTGGCATCATATACAATTACATGTCTGCAGGAAGTCCTTCAGACTGGTATCTTGCCTACAATTCAGCTATAGCAGATCCCCACATCTATGGGAATTTAGGTGGTGGTAGTGGTGACTGGGTACCTATGGGCAACTATGGTTATGGCTACGCCTTTGGAGTCAGAGTCGTGGTTGAAGAGGTTGCTGGTCCTGCTACCTTCTGGGACTTTGAGGATGGATGGCAGGGTTGGACCCATACTAATGGTCAGGTTTTTCCAGCTGCTTGGGGTGTTGAGCCGTCAGGAATACATACTCCATGCCCTGATCCTGGTGATTCGTCGATGTGGATTGACTCGGATGCCAGTGGTGGTGGATATTCTGATTCTGCCTTGTCGCCGCTCCTTGTTCCGAATCCTACCATGGCTTGGTTAAAATACGGTTATTATAATTATGGTGGAGGTAGTGGCTATGAAAACGAACTCCGTGTGGGCATCAGGCACTTTACCGGTGGTGTTTGGAATGTCGTAGAACTCGCGTATTATCCTGCGGGAGCAACATCTGGACCTGCATGGGATTCAGCTGATGTCTCGGCATATGCAGCATCTGACAGTGTTCAGATCTACTTCTATCATGATGACCTCGGTACCTGGGGATATTATTCAGCCTTTGATAATGTAGGAATCTATGCAGCAGCAGAACACGATGTTGGTTGTGTTGCGGTTACCTCACCCACTGGTTTGCTGACACCAGGAGATTATGATGTCATTGGGCAAATTCACAACTTCGGTGTTTCGGCTGAGACCTTTGATGTAACGGCAGATGTCTACGACATTACTGGTGGCGGCACGACCCAGATATTTACTAACACCGTGACCTTTACTGACTTTGCAGCTGGTTATGATTCCACTCACAACTTTGGTTTAGTAACCTTTGGAGATGGTGTCTACTATACCGAAATCTATACCCTGCTTGCTGGCGATGAAGATCCTGATAATGATACTTCTTCAGCCTATGCAACAACTGAAACAGTAATTGGTACCATAAATTATGAATTGGATGCGACAACGCCAACCGGTGATGTTCGACTCCTTGGCGTGGAGTTTGATGGTACCTACTTCTATCTCACTGGTGCCCGTGATTATGATAGCTGTTTTGTGTATGTTCTTGACACCCTCGGCACTGTGATATGGGCGATGTATCAACCCGACTACTGTCATGGTACTTGGGGCTGGCGTGACATTGCCTGGGATGGTACATATGCTGGACCGGATAGAATCGATACTCTCTATGCCAGTGTTGGCTATGATGTTGATAAGTTTGGTATCGATTTATCAACTGGTACTTTGACTAATTATGGTTCATTCCCTGGTCCCATAACTCCCAATCGTGCCCTTGCCTATGACGGCGATGACGACTGGTTCTTCACGGCAAGCTTCTCGAGCGACTGTTATAAATTCGATAAGACTAACCCTAATATCATGCAAGTTCCTAATACCTGGGCAATGTATGGCGCTGCCTACGACACCTATAGTGGTTGGATCTGGTGGCACAGTCAGGATGGACCATATCCCTGGCGGCTTCAGATTGAGCAGATGTTCCCGCAGAGTATGGAGTTCACCGGACAAAACTTTAACTATATACCTACAGGAGATAGCGGTGTAGCAGGTGGTCTCTGTTTCTATGAATCATTCAGGGGGAACCAGCAGACACTTTTTGCCATGGTTCAGGGAACTCCGGTTGATAAAATCGTTGGTATTCTTTTGAGAGAAACCGGTATCGAAGAGAGACCAGAAACAAAAACACCTTTAAGCTTTGGTTTTGCTCCTATGACAAATCCGACAAAGGGTTCAGCAATTTCTTACATAACAACAACACAAGGAAAGGTATCGCTCAAGGTCTATGATACCGCGGGTCGACTCGTGAGAACATTAGTCAACTCAGTGCAGCCAGCCGGTGTTAACACAGTCAACTGGGATACCAGAAATATTGCCAATGGTGTATACTTCCTCAGACTCGAGGCTGAAAATCAACATGCTACACACAAACTAATACTTATCAAATAACAGAACCGCGATTTACTTTGTTCCGCCCCCACACCTGTACATAGGTGTGGGGGCGTTTCTTTACTCCACTAAGATAAAAAAATTTCCTACTATTGACATACCGAAGTTTTCAATTATAATAATATACTAAGTCGTTTAGATTTTAAATTTGTAAAACAAAATAATCCAATGAAAGGAGGTGATAAAGGGCTAAAAAATGTGGGGCTAATAGGGATAGACCCCCAGAATGAAATTACAAAAATATCCCTGAACTATATTCTTTAAGGAGGAAAAAATGAATTTATTTGATGTATTAAAACTTGTTACCAAAGCTCTGAAAGAAGCTGGCAAAATTGACTTACGTAATCAAATGTTAGATGTTCAAGAGAAGCTTCTGGAAATGCAAGAAAAAATACGGGTTCAAGACAATGAAATTAGAGATCTGAAGGAAAAACTGAAAATCAAAGGTGATATATTCTTTAAAAAAAACGCCTGCTGGATTAAGAAAAAAGATGGTTCAAAAGACGGCCCTTTCTGTTCCGGATGTTGGGATAACGCGGATAAAAAACAGCTTATTCATTTGCATCATTGGACTGCTAATGCTTGGCACTGTCCTATATGTAGAGTCCATGTTGAAATAGGATCATACCATGAAAACAAAAACACGGATCCTCACATTATTCCGAGAGATAAAAAAACCTGGTAGCTTTAAAGAGGAAAATATCATAATCCAACCTAACCCCAAATTCCCCCTCTGCACCAAAATCAATAAAAAACACGAGCAAGACTTGGAATTCCTCTCAATCAATGATAAACATATACTATTGACTAGTCATAACTGCTAAGTATAATCCATTCTAGAAGTTATTGAAATATTACTGAAATAAGCGATTTATGAAATCGAATCAAGAAAATATATTTTGTGATGACCTAGTTAAGTTACTTAAGAAGGATCTTGATTTTGCTAAAATACCAGCCTTACTTAAGAACCTGGAGATTCGAATACATGAGAAAATTCTATATGATGTTACGATACTTTATGGAGGTGCAGGTAAGTTCACTCCAAAATTCGGCTTTCTTGAGCAGGATATAGTGATAGGGAAATCGCTTAAAGTCTCAAATCAATTGGGTGTATATTTTTATAGAGCAAAAAATAGAACAGAAGTATTTGAGCCTGAAGTAGTAATTGAAGTCAAGTACGGAAATGTAACAAGCCATCAACTTATTACTTATTCTCATATAGCTTCAAAAATAAAATCAGTGTTCCCAAGATGTCGATACTATCTCGTACTTGGGTATTGCTCAGTCAGTATATTTGAGAAGGTTATGCGACATGGTACTTTTTTTGATCGGATTTTCAGTTTATCAGAAAGATTAAAGGGACAAACAAAAATTCTTGGATATTTTAAAGGCAAAATTATTAAGGATGGAGTAAACAAAAGAAATGTTTATCGTAAGCTAATCCAGAATATTAAAAACGATTTATGTTCAATTAAAATAACGGGGTAATAATTTTTTTTGGGGGGGGGGTCAGGTCTTGAAATTTGAAATTATCATTAAGAAAGTGAATCGTTAATAGAAGTATATATAAATGGACAAAAGAATTAAGAAACGGACATATGAAATACTTGAAAAAGCCTTGCCAGGTGATGTGCAGAGCAGAATATTCGATATCTTTATTATGACCTTGATTATTCTGAACATAATCGCTGTTGTTTTAGGAACAGTTAAGAATCTTGCTGCTCAATACCATGCATTCTTTAAAACATTTGAAATATTTTCTGTATTGGTATTCACAATCGAATATACATTACGTCTATGGAGTTGCACTACCGACCAAAAATATAAAGATTCTATAAAGGGAAGACTACGGTTTGCATCAACACCACTGGTAATCGTCGATTTAATAGCTATTTTACCTTTTTATTTGCCGATGATTATCCCACTTGATTTACGATTTATAAGGATTTTGCGTCTCTTTCGTATGTTCCGTATGTTTAAAATGGGCCGATATTCTGAATCAATGAAAACGCTCGGAAATGTTCTTAAAGCAAAAAAGGAAGAATTATTAATCACGGTATCTGCTGTGATTGTCTTGTTGATAGTTGTCTCGAGTATAATGTATTTTGTCGAAAATGAAGCTCAACCCGAGGCTTTTTCGAGTATACCGGCTGCGATGTGGTGGGGAGTTGCTACATTAACGACTGTTGGATATGGTGATGTTTATCCAGTAACTGTATTAGGGAAATTTTTGGGAGCAATAATAGCCCTTCTTGGAATCGGCATGTTTGCTTTACCGGCTGGAATATTAGGCGGTGGATTTGTTGAAGAAATTCAAAAAAGGCGCGAGAAACAGAAAACAATCTGTCCACACTGCGGCAAAGATATAAATAAACCACCAGAAACTGCTTCTAACGTGTGATAGAATGAAAGATTGCCAAGAACTATTGTTGCGGATTGCGAGCAGATTTTTTTATAATCATGTCATCTGATTAATTATATAAACCGCCTATCAGCTATAAAAATTCCACCTCCAAAACCACCAAAAACCACATTCCCAAATTGAAACTTTTCGCAATCAATAACACTCAAATGACACAATCTTAATTGCTTCCCTCTCTCACTCTTCAACAAATGACACCATCAGAATATTCTCCCTCTCTCACTCCTCAACACACAAATGACACAACCAAAACTCTCTACTCCTCTCACTCCTCAACAAACAGAGCAGCATAAGAGCATGCGACCGTGCCTCTTCTTTTATGCCGACAGAATTCTGTTAAAAATAAAAAAAAACATCTACCTTGTGGTTTTGTTCACTATTGTTATAATATAATAAGTGGTAAAATGATTAAAACAAAACGCAACTTGAGTTTGATACAGACGCATCTACAGATACCAACAGAAACTGATTCGGTCCTGACCCCTCTGCCATTTTAGGATGGAGAAATATGAATAGGGTCCTTGAAAAAAGTATAAGGGTCGTATGAGAGGGTCGAGGTGAGTATTGAGAAAATAAAAGAATATTTACACTGTTATCAAGGAGGAAAAAATGGAAACGACATATTTTAAAATAAAACTGTTGGAAGCACCAACATATGTCAAGTTATCCGAATTTGACAAAGGACGAGAAATTGTAGACTTTGCAACCCCCTTTCTAAGAGGGATTGAGGGATTTACAAATTGTGAAGTCATTCATAGACGGGCTGAAAGAGCAAAAGCTTTGCAACTACCGAAAAGTGACTATTACGAAAAATTTTCAGAATTACAGAATAATCGTGGAATGAGAAACATCGATAGCGCAAAAAAATCATTGGAAATATTCATTAACAGAAATCCACAGGGTTTTGAGAAAGATATTCCAAAAGATATATTACAAGAAGCAATGGATGAAAGTGAAATTATTATGAAAAATGAATCATTTGAAAAAGATATAAAACCAGAAGAGGCTAAAGAAATATGGGAAGAAGTTGTAAAAATTAGAAAGATAGCTAATGAAAAAGGAACAAGAGGTTTAGCAGACCATCTTGTATATGCTATGGATAATCTTAGGAAAAGTCGAATAGATTTAGACAAAGGGAGAAAACCAGCCAGTCCTTTAGTATGGTGGAAAAGTCTTGCTATTATTGGTTTAATTGGGCTAGCGCTTTTTATCCTGATTTTTCTGATTTGGGCTGGTTTGAATAACCCTGAGCAGTGGAATGCGGTTGGCGAAATGCTTGGAAGCGTATGGAATACTATCTGCGACTTAATAAATAGGGGATGTTAATGTTAGTAATTTTAGTCATCCTGGAAAATTGTAAGACCCCACTAATAAAACAAGTGGTTTAAAATGGAATGTGAAGGGAATATGGGTTTGGACATTGGACATTTTTATTACGGGTTTGCGAAAAATTATTCCCGTGATCGTATCATCTAATTAATTCTATGATTCTGTACTGGCAACAAAATGACACCACCAGAATATTCTCCCTCTCTCACTTCTCAACAGACAAATGACATTGCCAAAAACACTTACCTCTCTCATCCCTCAACAAATGACACCACCAAAACTCTCTACTCCTCTCACTCCTCAACACTCAACAAATGACACCACCAGAATATCCCCCCTCTCTCACTCCTCAACAAACAAATGACACCACCAGAATATCCCCCCTCTCTCACTCCTCAACACTCTCGTGCGATTCTTAACAATCTCGCAATCTCCACTCTCTCACTCGTTAACATATAGGTAAATTTACCCCTTGACGCTGGCTTTAATTTTTATATACTATTTAGTATAATAAATTATGCAAAAAAGGAGGTGAAAAATGAATACGTTTGCTAATTCCGTTATGCTGGGGACAATAAAAGGAGTAATGTTATGTTTAAGAAAGAATTAAGATTTTTTATTAAAAATCAAAAAGATCTTGTAAAGAAATACCGTGATAAAACACTAGTCTTACAAGGTCAAAATATTATTGGTGTATATGAGAGCCCCCTTGAAGCATATCTTGAAGTACAGAAGAAACACAAAATCGGTACTTTTATGATACAACTATGTAAGCCAGGACCAGAAGCATATACGGTAACGATAAGTTCCAACGCAACGTTTTCACATTAGTGCTATGACACGTCGTACCAAGTTCAGACAGAAGAAACCTAAACGTAAGAAACAACAAGGTAAGAAACCTCAATTTAATGCTTTCACCACAAAACATAATGGTAGAGCAAATCGTATCACTACAGATATAATGCTAAGTAAAGCATCCGAACCAACCAAGCAGCCAAAATCATCTATCCAAACACATAAAACAAAAGCATTATGGGATACTGGTTCAACTAATAGTAGTCTCACAAGAGCAACTATAAAGACACTTGGTCTTGTACCAGTGGGCACCACGATGGTAACTCATGCAGGGGGCAGTGACCAAAGCAACACTCATCTTGTCAATATCTTTCTTCCTAATAAAGTTGCAATATTTGGTGTGTTAGTAACCGAATGTCAGAATGTAACTGGTAATTTTGGTGCAATTATCGGTATGGATATAATTACTCAAGGTGATTTTGCTATAACAAATGTTGATGGATTTACATGGGCATCATTTCGTATTCCCTCAAAAGGACATATTGATTACGTTGAGGAGGCAAATAGAATGATATTTTCGGGCGTTGGACGAAATGATCCTTGCCCTTGCGGAAAAAAAGATGACCGCGGTAAGCCGGTAAAGTTCAAACATTGTCACGGTCGATCAAGCTAAACATAAATAAATCATCTATATTATAATATGATTCCTAATGTCCTTATTGTTAGTAAATTTCCAATCTCTGTCTCACCCTTTCATGCGACTTCTTAAACAATCTCGCAATCTCTCTTAATGATAATCCTTGACTCTTCCAATATTCAACTCTCTTTTTTGAAAATCGTTTCCTTTCCTGATCTATAATCTGGAAAATCCTCACCTTACTAACACCCAATTCCTCACCAATTTGACTATAAGATTTTTTACTTTTAGCATACTTAATCAAAACTTCTTCTTTATTAAATTGTCTTTTATTTTGGATTTTAGGAAAATACACCAGCTTACCCTCAGCCGCCTCAAAAATTTTAGATTTTATCTCCTCCGGGAAATCTTTAAATACATCCTCAGCCCTGGTAAAATTTTTCATATTGGATTATACTATAATATGGATAAAGTCAAGCAAAAGTTAAGTGTTTTTAAAAAACTTAACGCCGCCGAAATTATTGTCCAGTTAAGAAAATCGTTAAGTCTTTTAAAAAGGTTAACGATATACCCTGAAACTGGTCCCATTTCAGTCCCAATTCAGACCCCTTCCGACCAAATGACACCGACAAACCCCCCGGGCTGTCGCAATCCTCAACAGTCTGGACTACTGGTGATGACTATTCTTCCACTTTTGTTGGTAACGATACCACTGAGGTGGCAAACTACCTCGCTGGTGGTGGTAGGATGTGGCTCTCATCTGAGGACATCCTCTATGATCTTGGTCCAGTGAGCTGGTTGCATGTTGCTTCTTACAACAGCGATATAGGATGCGACGCAGCAACGGGTGTCGGTCCAATCATGACAGGTACGTCCTTCGCAACTACTGGCGGCATCGTATTTGACTATTCTGATGAAATTAATCCCGATGCTTTCGCCTGGACAGAGATGCAGAATGAGACACCTGTCGATAACACGATTGCTATGGATCCCTCAACTGGTCTTTCATACTACCTCTTCTTCAATGCCTTTGCTTTTGAAAACATCAATGCTGAAGCTGATCGTGATACTATGATGCAGAGGGTCATCTCCTGGCTGAGCACGCCTCCGCCAGACCACGATGTCGGAACGACTGCAATTATTGAACCGCCTACAAGCGTTCTGCCAAACACCATGGTCGATCCGACTGCCACCTACGCTAACTTCGGCAGCGGTACTGAGAGCTTTGATGTCTATTTCTTAATTGATAGTGTTGGTATTAATATCTATAACGAGACCGCAAATATAACTCTTGATTCTGGTGAGGATTCAACTGTCCAGTTTACGTCCTTTACATTTGGTGATACATCAGGATTAACTTATGATATACAGGCATATACTGTTCTTGCTGGTGATGTTAATCCTAACAATGACACCTTGACTCAGCAAACTATCACCGCCGCCTGGACGTTCTGGGAACCGTATACTGCTCCTAGTATGAATTTTGATCGTCTCACCAATGCCACGGTTTATGATCCTGATAATGACATGATTTATATGATCGGTGGCACACCAGACGGTACGTCGGGCAGCCAAGTCAACTACAACTATGCCTATGACCCTGTAACCGATACATGGAATACTTCTCTATCCCCAATGTCCACCCAACGTGGTTGGATTCAGGGGGCTTACTGGGATGGTAAGATATACGCAATCGGTGGTTTGGATAATGCTGGCAGTGCTATAAATAATAACGAGATCTATGATATTGCTGGTGATGCCTGGAGTACTGGAACACCAATTCCTCAAGCCGTATTAGCCCACGGCACTGTTGCCTGGAATGGTAACATCTACGTTATCGGAGGCTGGGATGGTCTTTCGAGTAGTGGATTCACCACAGTATATCGCTATGACATTGCTGGCGATGCCTGGACTAGTGCAACCGCCCTACCTCAGGAATTTGATATGGGCGGTGTGACGATCTGGGACAATGTTATATATCTCTGTGGTGGTGTGTTGAGAAGCACAAGCGGAGCGTACAGCCACGTTTACTCCGGTACAATTGATGCAGGAAATCCTGATAACATCACCTGGACTCAATTAGATCCTCTCCCCACACCGAATTCTATCAACGGTGCCACAGCATTGGATGGCAAGATCTACATGCTTGGAGGATTCCTCAATCTAATGACAGTAACCAACGAGTTCTGGGAGTATGACCCAGGGACCAGCATCTGGACACAACCGGAAAACTATGTAGTCCCTGTTGTGCGTAACCATATGGTTATTGCCCGTCAAGGTCATGATGAGATATATGCAGTGGCTGGTGATGCTAATGGCGACTGGGGTCCGCCTAATAACTATTACTACAAAATTGCTAGATGGGTGCCAGGAATTGCTGAATTCCCAGATCCTGTAGATATCGAGAAGACATCGTTTGTGCTGAGCCCAAACATAGGAAATAGGATGGTTACGATTTCATTTTCGCTTGCTTCACCTAGTCGAGTATCTTTAGCCCTCTACAATACTCTTGGCCAGAAGGTTATGTCTGTACTTGATAGCAAGGATATGATTAAATCCCACAGTGTTAACCTGTCCTTAAGAGAACTTCCATCTGGTGTCTATTTTGTCAACCTAGTAACTGATAACTCATCGATGACACAGAAGCTGGTGATCACTAAATAACGGAATCATTTAGAATCAGAGCAGGGTTTGGGTAAAACCAAACCCTGCTCTTTTTGACATACCCCCAATAAACTCTCCTTCGCATTGATCAACTGATATTTATCAAATAACAGAACTGCGATTCACTTTGTTACGCCCCCACACCTATGCATAGGTGTGGGGGCGGTTTTTTATTCTCTTATCAACCGCTGGTCAATCGGAACTTTATGGGTATTGATACCCAAACACGTACATACTTATCACGCTGCTTTGCCGGCGTAAACTTCGCCTTGCGCGCCGCAGCAAGCGCCGCCTGATCCAACATCTGATTACCACTCGACTTCAAAACCTTGGCATCAATTATACTCCCATCAATATTAACTAACGCCTTGATCACTGTATTACCCTCAATCCCCGCCTTCCGCGCTAACTCCGGATACCGGGGCTTCGGAATATTGATCGGCTTGGGCTTTACCTCAACCTTATAATAAGGCACAATCTCAATCTCCGGACCCGTCGGCATAGTCCTTATTATATCCTCCTGAAACTCGGTAATCGCAATCGTCTCAACCGCCTCCTCAATAACCTCACTCTCCGCCTCAGGTA
>JABUBN010000447.1_pt1 | contig 12178 bp, 8 predicted proteins | sample 7240341 | NCBI WGS metagenome assembly JABUBN01 (sample SAMN07256345, study PRJNA390944) | subsurface metagenome | isolation source: Methane hydrate marine sediment | place: Pacific Ocean: Eastern North Pacific, ODP site | reverse complement strand
CAAAAGTAAAAAAATATTTTAATAAAAAATAAAAAAGGAAAAGAGGAGATGGCTCTCAACATTTAAAGACACTTCTTTTTTGCGTAAATTCCCAGGTTCAGGCTTCACGAGTTCACAAAATCTATAATGGTCAAATGTGAATTCATAAAACTTGAACCTTTATTCACAATAAAAAATCAAAAGTTGGGTTAGGCAAATAAAATCATTTTTCTTTTTTTCTTTTTTTTGATTATGATAAGATAAATATTCCAATGACATACGGCAGTAAAACTAATAATGCCATGAGAGGATGTCCGCGCTGAGCTGCATTACGTCTATCCCAGTTAAATAGATAGATTGCCAATCCAAATGCCAACACTCCGCTCGCTAATAGGATAATAAGTGACCCTATTGGATTAAAATCGGCAGTTAGATTTTGAGCCAGTCCTCGAAAAGCATTCATAGCATGGGTAGCCGGTAAGAGAAGAGCGATTTTACTGATTGCTTTCGGTAACATGCTGAAGGGCAGCATCATTCCACTCAAAATCATCGAAGGGATGAAAACCAGCTGCGACCACAACACTGTCATACGCGAACTGGTGGAAATCACTCCAATCAGCACACTTAATCCGGCACAGGCAAAAGCAGTCACCATGAATGTCACGATAAAATAAAGCCAATTGACCGGCAACGGTGCACTAAAGAATAAGGGAGCTGTAATGACAATGATCATAGTCACTACTGAAGAATGTATGATAGTGGTTAATGCCGGAATGACCAGAATCGATAAAGCCGGCACACCATTAATCTTATAGTTGCGAAAAATACCAGCCTCACGGGCCGTTACTAATGGGTCGGGCAATCCTAGTATTGTCGCAGCAAGGACAGCAAAAATAGACATGGCAGGGATCATTGTCTCTCGAAAAAGAGGATTGATACCAGCCATAATCAGACCCATCATTGCATAAAAGCCCAGGGGGAAAAGATAGTTCATTAACAGCAAGGTCTTATTTCGAATCCCGGTACGAAACTCGAACAAAAAGTGATTAATAAAAGCGTTCATTGGATACCTCCCGTGGTTGTAATTTCCAAAAAGCGATCTTCCAGAGAAGGCCGTTCTACACGCAAATCGACCAGCAAGTCTTCCCGGGTTTTTATGTGGGTTATAATAGCTGAAACAGTAGGCCCGATATCAGTGCTATAGTAAATAACATACTCTTCTTTGGATATACGCTTACTCACTGCCGGAAATTTGAGTTCAGGGTCAGAAAGGCTATCACCTTTTGTACGAACAGAGACCTTGGTAAAACCCGCTCCGGTAGCGGTTAGCTCAAGCGGTGTACCGGTAGTCGCAATTTTACCGCGCAGTAAAATTGCCAGTCGGTTTGCCATTTCGTTTGCTTCTGCCATATCATGCGTAGCGAGGATGATCGTAGTTCCGGAAGATTGCAGCTCACGCATTAGATTATGTAATTCGATACGTGAGGCAACATCAAGACCGGCAGTAGGTTCATCTAAAAATACTACAGGAGGTTTGTGGGCAACTGCCAGAGCAAGCCCCAGACGTCGCTGTTGGCCGGCGGATAGCTGATAATACTGTTCTCTCCTTTTCTCTTTAAGACCAAAACGGTCCAGTAAATCATAGCGTGGCAGCACAGCATGATAAGAACAGAAAAACTTCATCGCTTCATCAGGAGTAATACTATCCGGCAAACCTGAAGTCTGTAATTGTACACCAATCAGGTTATGCAGTTTTCTCGACTGGCAAGCAGGATCAACATCCATAATTCGCAAAGAACCGCCATCAGGAACACGTAGTCCCTCCAAACTCTCCAGCGTACTCGTTTTCCCCGCTCCATTAGGCCCTAGAAGACCAAATATTTCACCTCGGTGCACTTCAAAACTGATACCATTCACGGCAACAAAATCACCGTAAACCTTACGAAAATCTATGACTTGAATTACCGTATCATTCATGTAATATTTCTCCTTTATAGATTGTTAATCAATTAACTCTCTTTTCATCTCAATTAAGTATAACAAAAGTGTCTTTCTAAATATATACTTTACCATTTTTAAAAAATAATTTTTCTTTGTAATCTGATGCAAACAATTACACCTATATTTTATTAATATTCTTTATAGTATAATTCTATGTTAAATGTGAAGATACTGAAATTTTAGGTAAAGTTTACACTAAACAATAAGGATAAAATAAATAGGTGTCCGCCCCTATTAGTTCCATATCATTCCTGACTCAACAGTTTGAGTGGATGTATCTCTTTATACTTATCCGGATTATTTTGAATGAAATCCCAAATATCATCCGGGGTTGCCATGCCTACCTTGACACCAAAATCTTTACCCACCTCCGCGAAAGCATCAGCCACAACCCATGAACATATCGGGTATTTATTACCAGAAATAAATCGTCTAAGAAGATATACATCCGAAAATTGCCATCCAAATAGCCATCCTACCATCCTTCCTAATAGCCAGTCCTTAAAATGAGCGGCAATCATAAGAAAGCCATATTTCTTACCAACTTGTTTTTCGGCTTCAACAACAATATCTTTGACTTGTTCTGCTGTGAGATTGGTAGCGCGATAGACGGCTACACAATCTTTCCTGGGTGGACCATATTGAGTCCAGAGTTTGTGGCACATTACCTTACATAGCGCCTCTACTGCTATAGCAGTTTTAAATTTACCTCTTTGAACCACCAGACCGACGTGATTGACTTTGGTTCTTTTTTCGCCTATAGACCTAGTGAAAAAGCGGATTGCTCTACTTATAAAACTACTGCCTCGTGTAAGAAAGATATCTCCCGCTTCAAGTAAAATGTTCATAAAATCACCTCAATTCTGTTGATACTTAATAATATTTTTATTTAAGAATTATTGTACTCGGTAAGGATTCAGAAATTTACATTTTTAGGTTTTAGATTTTTTGAATTCGCGAAATTTGATGACATTAACCTCTTATTCAACTTCTATCTTTTCCCATTTATCATTTGGTATCTCATCTAAATAATCTTTTACATGATTATAATGAACTGCAACACATAGTAAATATTTTGGACGGCTCATTCCTACATATGCCACTTTTAATGATTCCTTAGCACGAGGTTTCTCATTCCCACTAATGAAATTTCCTTTAAAAAATTCTTTTAGCCTTTCTGACTCATATTTCCGCCAGTAAAATGTTTCCATATAGAGAGTTGCTGTATGAGTTTCCCCTTTTACAGAATGAACTGTTCCAATTTTCACATCCAAATCATTATAATGATAAATATTATTATTTGTGTTAAGCAAGGTTTTGTTCTCAGCACTTACGATCGTGCTATTATCATCACTGTTAATAAAATTCTGTGTTTTTTCTGATAAGTTACTTAATCCAAAAACAACAATTAAAAACCTTGATAAATATTTTTTTACTTCTTCAAGTACAATTTTTGATTTTCCTATAAAAATATTTTTGGACCATAAATATAAATTCAATTTAAATTCTCGATAAGAATTTTCACATTGTTCTTCTAAAAACTTTAACAATAGTCTTTCTGTAAAATATCGTCCATCGATATTAAGAATTCCTTCATGCCTCAACACCTTGAGAACAGCATTAATAATATTTTTTCTTATTACTTTTAAGTCATTTCTTGTTTGGCTCTCCTTTTCAATATTATATAAATAATTTATTAAACTTGTATAATCAACTCTGCTGCGTTGTATAGTATTGTTAAATCCTGAAAAATAATCTTTAATTGTAATCTTTCCTTTGTCCGCATCTTTGCCTCGCCAACCAACAGCTTTAACAACTGTTTCAATATTATTGGGGATTTCATCATTGTTCTGATATTTTTTAAAAATCTCCGAAAATTTATGTAAAACATCTTTAATTGTGTTATCTTTGTAAATTAATAAATGAGGTTTAATGCTTTTATGTATTGAATTACTTCCAATAGATTGACCATTTAAAGAAAAATATTTTACAACATCCGCAATTTCCTTGGAAAATCGACAACTACCGTCTATGCACAGAACTTTTCTACCTTCAATATCCCAAAAGTTTTCTAGTTTAACTTTCCCTGAAAATATCGCCTGATTTTTATCGCCAATACGTTGAAATATAGAAGCACTATCTCCTTTATCATAAAAAATATTTTCCAATATATTATATTGGTGCTTGTCCATATCTTGCATTTCATCCACAAAAACATAACGAAAACGACTCTGAAGCAAGTGTTTTATAAGTGGATATTTTTTAAGGTATTTCATCCCCAAAGTATAAGCATCGTCAAAACATAAAATTCCATCTCTAAGAAATTTATTTTTGAAGCAATATAACCACCGCTCAATATTTTGTTTTTCTAAATTGGACCAATCAGTGTAGTTCTGAGGTTTTGTCTTCCCTTTAGGTTTAGCATAGTTTAATCTCTCCCCAAATAACCCATTTGTAAGTACATCTTTCCCATCAATAAAAGTAATTCTTAAGGTGTTAGATAAATTTTTTACTCTCAAAAATCTCTTGGCATTATTTTGGTCTTTTTGTGGAAACCCAGAAAAGTTTATATAAGAAAAATTACTCGTTTTTTCTTCGTAAATATCATTATCAATTCGATATGGTTTTTTTTCATATAAATTTGTATAAAATGGTATCGCCAAAAATTTATCTACAAAACTCTGAATAGTGCCAACAAAATTAGGATACGCGAATAAGCGCGGACAATAATTTCCGATTCTTTTTTTTACTTCGTCTATTGCAGCATTAGTATGAGAAATAACCAGGATTCCAGAACCATCTTTGAAAGGTAGATGCTTTTCCAAAATAAGAAGCTTTGCCAGAAGGGCGGTTGTTTTACCACTGCCGGGAACAGCCTGTAAATCGATTGTATCTAGATTTTTAATAAATTCTTTTCTTTGCTCATTAAAGTAAACATTATCTATTAATAATATTTTTTCTGAATATCTTATATCTTCTTCAGTTATCTGTATCTTCACTGTTTTCTCCAGCGGTAAATTTAATAGCGTCTAATAAATATTTAATATTTTTATCTTTTTTAAGTTCTTCTTTACTAATGGATTTATCTTCATTCAATAAATCAGCAAAATATTGTGCAATAATTGTTTTAGGTATTTTTGCTTCAGACAATCCGGGAATGTTTTCTTTTCCTAAAATTTGATGATATATTCTCAAGGCAATATTGACGCTATCTTCTGACCAAAAATTAAATTGAGTTTCAATTTTGTTAATAGCATTATCTATTTCTTCATTTTTAATTTCATTTACATAATTCTTTTTTTCTTTAAATGCTAACAAAACGGATTTGTAAAACAATCTTCTTAATGTTTTTGATAAAGCAATACAATATTCAAATGTCCAATGAGGTGAAATAAATGTTTTAACACTTTGTCCATTATATTTTTTTATTTTATTTTCTCTTGCAATTTCTTTTTTTGTTTTATTATCTTTAAGATGTTCCTCTTCTTCTGGTTTTACATCTAAATCCGTAATAACTGCAACAGGGATATCCAATTTCTTTTTATCTTTTCTTTGAAATATTTTTGCATACCTTAAGAATGTTAATCCTCCGACGTTAACAATAGATACACCTTTTTGAGTCAAATTGATTCCAATCTTTTTTGCCAGTACAGGCAAAAATAACTCTTCCGACCAACCCTCGACTAGTATAACGCCTTTTGCAAAAAATAAATTTGCCTTAGTTGCATCAAGAAAACGCTGTAAAAACTTGTAATCAGTACTTAATAGCTCCGTATGTTTATCATCGTTGAGCATTGGAAAAACTTCGTTTCCAGAGCATATGATAAGATTTTTTAATTCAACTTTTGAACCTAAATTCGGACTATGAGTACTTAAAATCAATTGCATGTCCTTGCTTTCTTTTTTCTTTGCCTCAATATATTCTTGTAAAAATTCCACAACTCGTAATTGTGCTTGCGGGTGTAAATGCGCTTCTAATTCTTCTATTAATCCAAGACGTAGACCAGACCAATTGTTTCTATCCAAATTTATGAGTTCTGCTGCAATAAAAAGCAAATTCTGACCACCTAATCCTGAATCAAATTCCTCCTCATATGTAAGTTTTAATCCCTCTAAAATATTTTTTAATTTTGGAGAAATAACCCCAAACTTTGAGTAAATTTCATTATTCCCTAAAAATTTCTGTACATAATCATTTAGCACTTTTCGTATTGTTTTTCCGCCCTCTTCTTCACCTTTTTCAACAAACACGTTTTTAAATTTACATTCTTCTTTGCAACTTTGATAATTTCTATCAAAATATTTTTGTATTAAACAGTTTAGACAACGTGAAATATTTTTTAATTCATGCTTATCCGCTTTCCCTTTAAATGATTCATGTCCTTCTAGTATCTGAGAAAGGCGGGAATTTCTTTTTGGAATAAGTTCATTTTGAGCATCACGCAAAGGCTTTAAATACGTCGTTTTAAGATAATCTCTGGCCTTAGCTGATAGCGTATCACCTACATCATCGACTCCAGCTCTTACTTCAAAAGGTAAAACACGTTCTCCATTATGCTGAATATTAAGAATCATTCTTAAATATGGTTCTGCTTTATCACCATCACTTTCCATCCCAAGCCATTCTGTAAAATGAAAAGCTTCATTATCCTTTAAATTTTTAAAAATACATTCTATTCTCATTTGTTTGGAATCATTGTAAAAATCTTCCAAAGATACTCGGATCCATTCCGTGCTATGGGTTTTTAAAACAAGCTTTACAGAATCAATTATTGCTGTTTTTCCAGAATCATTCTCTCCAATAAGAACATTTAAACCATTTTGAAATTGAACTTTTAAATCTGGCTCACGGATTTTATTTTTTTCATTAACTAAATCACCCTTGCCACCATACTTCCTAAAATTCCATAGCTTTAATTCATGTAAATACATAATAAACCCCTTATTGATTTTGATAAAAACATATTTTTAAATAATATTTCTAAAATAATTTAATTCTTCATATATAGAGTATTTTATTTTTTTGTGACGTTATATAAAGTTCAATTATGCCTTGCAATTTCACAATTTTATACTTCTTTGCCCGTTAACTATTATGTAAATTTACACAAACTGTTTCCAGCTCCCATTTTATTAATAAACCGACAAATAAAATCCCATCAAAAAAATAAACATTTTTCAATCAATCTTTCTCAACCATCACTCTTCTCTCTTTTCAACCCCACGCCAGGTTTCAAATACCGGTAAATTATATTTATTAGGTTTTTCTTCCGGTGTGTAAGCAATCACATAATTCATATTTTTCCACCCGATAAAACCATTTCCTTCTTTACATGCATAATAGTTTTTTATCCAGGTTCCGGTATTTAGATAAAGGCATTCACGTATTTTCCCATTATCCTGCTGGTCGAAAAAAAGTGGCTTTTGTAAAGGAAAATGGGTATGCCCCATAACGACATATTGGATCTTCTGGCTTACAGTGTTTAAAAGTTTAATCGCCCCATCACTATCATTATTTCCGCTTAACTTACTTATCATATATTCTATAATTCCGGATAGTTTTTCAAAGGATAATATTTTAAATTTCTCTAGAAAAAAAATCGAAGCTTGAATCATATCTGCTCTATCAAAAGGGTTGTACCATTTGTCATGATGTTTGTACCAATTTTTCACAAATTGCAAATCATTAAATTCAACCATTACTTCATCTATGGTATCTTCAATGACATCTTTTAATGCTATATTCTCATTTATTTGAAAAAGAAGCCATTTTAAAGTTGCCCAAAAAGGTCGAACATTTCCTATTTCTTGAAAACTATATTTTAATCGAATGATGTCTTCACTACTTAGTGTATTTGTTAACTTCATATTTTTTATTAACTTATAAGGAATCTTGGCTAATATTTCTGTTGTAATAGGGTCACCAATCGGAACTAATCCAAAATCTAAATCGGTATACGAAGGTCCTCCCTCATAATTAAAATTGTCAAATATATGTCCATGTGTGGCATATACTCCATGTTCAATACTAAAAAAAGAATGTTTAAAATTATTCGTATTATTAGCATTTAAATTTAAAAGTCCCATTGCTTTTTCTTTCAATTCATCTATCATCCAACATAGCCTGTCGTGGTTCCCGGGTATATAAATCGTTTCAACATAGGTATCTTTAAATGTATTTTCAAGATTTTCTTTGGAGAATAGATTGAAGGTATCTTTGTTTTTTACAGCAATTTTATCTAATATTATTTTTGCTCTTTTTTTCATGTTTTCCGTATTATTTCCCCAGGGCCTATCTTCTTCTTTTTCCTTGAACCATTCTTCGGTTCTGAGAAAGTCGAATATGTCACCTAAAAATACTATCTTTAATTTTTTGTCTTTATTCTTGGTTTTTTCGGAATGGGTTTTAATAGCTGCTAAAAATAATTCAAAAGCAGAGGTAGGAATGTTTTGTTTTCCAGCAGTTTCATCTACAAAGTGTAAATCACTAATGAAGACAATCATATTATCCTCTCTAGTTTTATTTTGGTATCCATAAAAAAGACAGGGTAGAAAAACAGGAAATAACTTTTTTATAAAATTTTGTAAAGGCATCTATTTGCATAAATCGTTCTAATATAATTAATTCGACATAAGTTTTAAAAAATCCTTCTTTTTTGAAGAAAAAGTTTATTCAATTGACCAATTCTGCCAATTGACCGATTGACCGATTAAAAATACGAGTTACGGGATAATTTAGTCATTGGTATTAAGAATAAAAACATAAATACGAAATAAAGAAAGAGAAGAAAAGGATGGATTCCCATTTTCATGGGAATGACAGAGGGGAGGTACGGGAATGACAGAATGAATCCGGGAATTACATGAGAAATATATAGGGAAGAAGAAAATATTTTTTACAAGATGCGAGTTGCAAAGTGCTAATTTTTAGATTATACAATTTTTGGGTTGCAAAAAAAGGGTTTTTTATTTAAATGGCGAATTGTTAATATATAAGATAATACTATGATTGATTTCTGCTTCTGTAGAAATGATAGGCGATTAATAGATGGTAGAAAAATGAGGTGAAAAAAATGATAAATTTTAAAATAGAAAAAGACCCGGAATTAGAAAATTTATTAGCCAAGTGTAAGAAAAAAGGGTTAAAGTTCGGATTGGCTTTGGGTAGCGGTTCTGCCCGCGGCCTGGCACATGTGGGAGTCATTCAGGTTTTAGAAGCATACGGTATTCCAATTGATATGATTGCGGGCACCAGTATCGGTTCGGTCATTGGTTCTTTATATGCTTCCGGCGCTTCAATAGAACAATTGGAAGAAGCAGCTTTGTCGATGAAAATAAGTAAAACTTTGTCTTTATTGGACCCTGCTCTAACGCATTCAGGTTTTATTAAAGGTAATCGCGCAGAAGAAATTTTGAAAAATATTGCTTTAAAAGATAAGACATTTGATGACCTGAATATACCGTTTGCTGCAGTAGCTACGATTATTGAAAACGGAACAGAAGCGATAATTAACCGGGGAAAAGTAATCGATGCTGTCAGGGCAAGCATTTCCATTCCCGGTATATTTACTCCGGTAAAGTATCAGGATTATTACCTGGTAGATGGAGGATTGGTGAACCCGGTTCCGGTGGATGTGACAAAGAACATGGGGGCAGATATCATTATTGCAGTCAGTTTAGCAAAAATAATATCCCGAACCGTCACTCTGGACATGAATAACGCAACAGACAATATAAAAGAGGTAAAAATTAAATCGAAAGATCCGAAAGAAGAATTAAAATCAATCATACAGCAGAAAATTGCAGAGGCAAAATCATCCTTCAAAGCTCCTAATATCTTTTATATCATTACCCAAACGATTGATATTATGGAATCAAAAATCATTGAAAGATCACTGGAAGGGGCTGATATCGTCATTGTTCCTTTTGGCCTTAAAGGTATCCATGACTTTGATTTTGATAAAGCAGAAGAGCTGATTAGAGGAGGGATTACTGCTACACTAACTAAAATACCTGAGATTAAGGCGGCGATCAAAACAAAATTACAGGAAATAATAAATAGTAAAGATAGTAAAAAGGGTTTTTTAAATTAAATGGCGAATTATGATTATAGGGGTAATATTGGGTTTAAATAAGGAGGAGGGACACACTTTTCTATTTATTTGGTGTTAAATATAAAAATTTAAAAAAGTCCCCTTTTGCTTTTAGTGAATCTAAAAAAATTAGAGGAGAAAAACAATGTCCAAAAATATTTTAAAAATTATATTTATTTCTATCTTATTATGCTGCCTGTCAGATTCTACCTTCTTTGTCTATGCGGATAAAAATATTGCTATTGATCTTACTTATACTGATATGGAAGCTCGATTTGCCAATAATGTATTTATCACCAAAGATGACGAATTTAAAGTCATTGTAGAAAAGGATTTAGAATTAGAAGATTTATTGGCTCAATATAAAAAGAAAGGATTGAAAATTGGTCTGGCTTTAGGGAGCGGCTCGGCACGAGGGCTAGCCCATGTGGGTGTTGTTATGGCACTTGAAGCCTATAATATTCCTATCGACATAATCGCCGGCACCAGTATTGGTTCGGTCATTGGAGGTCTCTATGCCAGCGGAGCAACTATTGAACAACTGGAAGAAGTGGCACTCTCCATTAAAAAGAGCAAGACCCTTTTTCTGATAGACCCTGTCTTCCCACACTCCGGGTTAATCAGTGGTGATCGTATAGAAAAAATGCTCAATCAATTTGGCATAAAAGATAAAACCTTTGATGACCTTAAGATTCCCTTTGCTGCAGTAGCTACAGATATAGAAAGTGGGGCAGAGGTGATCTTGAATCAAGGGAAAGTCATTGATGCGGTCAGGGCAAGCATTTCCATTCCCGGCATATTTACGCCGGTAAAGTACCAGGATTATTATCTGGTGGATGGAGGAGTTGTTGACCCGGTCCCGGTGGATGTAGTCAAGATGATGGGAGCTGATATTATTATTGCCGTCAATCTCGCTAAAATAAGCCCCTATAATGCTGTCTTGATGGTTGATAAAGAGACTGGGCTCTTAAAAGAGGTAGAAAATTTAGAGGATTTAAGAATAAATAAAGAGGAAAGCCCAAAGTTTAAGGATACAAAGGATACAGAAGAAATTACTCCTTTAGCTGATGAAGAAAAAAGTAAATTAAAACGAAAAATAGAGCAGCTTAAATCAAAATTTGAAGGTCCTAATCTCCTTGAAATAATCAACCAATCCACCGATATTATGGGAGCAAAGATTACCGACCAAAGCCTGGAAGGAGCAGATGTGATCATCGTCCCCTTTGGAATGAAAGAAATAGATCTTTTTGATTTTGATGAGGCAGAAATGCTCATTAAAGGTGGGATTATGGCTGGCCTGATTAATATACCTGAGATTAAAAGAGTAATTAAAGAAAAACTAAAGAAAAAATGGATATTATGGTAACAGATAAAAAAGTTAATGATTTTCCTTTATATATAGGAATATTCTTTTTTTCTACTTCTGTCTTACTCTTTGAACTCTCTCTTATGCGGGTATTTTCTATTCTCCAATGGAATTACCTGGCTTTCATGATTATTAGTATCGCCTTTTTGGGATATGGAGCGAGCGGAACTTTTTTATCGGTCTTTTCTTCGATTCTGAAAAAGGCTGGGGGCAAATATTTATATAAATACCTCCTCTTCTTTTCCTTGCTATTTTCTTTGGGTTCTTTACTCTCTATATTTGTTATCTCTAAAATCCCTTTTGACCTTTATCGGATAACCACAGATAGATATCAATTGATATACCTGGGGATTTATTATATGGCCATAGCCATGCCCTTTTTCTTTGCCGGAATCTGCATTTCTTTAGCTATTTCTAAATTACCCGAAAAAATAAATAAAATATATTTCTGTGATTTGGGAGGTGCATCTATAGGCTGTATCTCTTTTTTGGTTCTAGCTAATTATATAAGTTTGAGCAATTTATTGATTATCCCTCCCCTGCTCTCTTTTCTGGCTTCTTTTTTATTTTCTCTAAAATTGAAAGATAAAAGATCAGTAATTTATGTTGTGGGGATATTTGTTTTTATTATTTTATTTAGTAGAGCAGAGAGTTTTTATTCTTTCCCGATAAATCCTTATAAAAGTTTATTTACATTATTGCGCTATCCTCAGTCGAAAATAATTGAAAATCGAGAAAA
>JABUBN010000446.1_pt1 | contig 12196 bp, 15 predicted proteins | sample 7240341 | NCBI WGS metagenome assembly JABUBN01 (sample SAMN07256345, study PRJNA390944) | subsurface metagenome | isolation source: Methane hydrate marine sediment | place: Pacific Ocean: Eastern North Pacific, ODP site | reverse complement strand
TATTTGGATGTCTAGGGATATATTCCAATTTTTGAGTTCATTTGCTAGGCCTTGTTCCAGGGCTACAAGTTCTGCTGGTCTACCTTCATCTCCTTTCTTCATATCTTTATTAAGTGAACTCATTAATTTACTCAAATCCGCTTTTATTTTCTGAAATTCTACGTTTTGTTCCGACATTTCTTTTATAACATTATTGAGTAATCTTCCGAAATTCGTTGTGGCTTGGATTTTCGTTTCGTCACAAATATCTTTTACAGCCGGGATGAGATAGAAATTCCCCAGAATACCAGCTGATACTCTTTTTTCACCAAGAAAAGGTCCGCTTTCAAGTTCAGTTCTAAAACTTAGTTCATCTTTATGCTCTTGTTTATATTTCTGTTGAAATTCCGCAACTTGTGCTTTAGTTATACGTCCACTTGATGGAAAGTAGTCCATTATACTGTACTTCGGATCTATGCTACCTAGTTTCTCTCTATTGGCAAAATCGCCAGCATTGTCGGGATTTAACCACAATTCATCAGGTATTTCAAGATAGCCATGATATTCTTGTGTAATCTCTCCGTCTTCTAATCTAGAGATCTTTTGGACTTTAAGTATATTCCCAGTTAATAAATACTTTTTAAAGGTGATTTTCTCTTGATCGGTTAACTCATCGAAGGTTATTTCTACAAGTAACATATTGTCCTCTTTTTTGCGAAAGGCAAAGAAATCTTCATCTTTTAGTTTTGATGCTGCATTAAAAAAGAAATCCAACGCCAAAAGGATATTAGTTTTACCATGATTATTTTGTCCTATGAATATCATTAGTTTTTTAAAATCAATATTTATTTCTTTAATTGATCTGAAATTTCTTATATGTACATATTTTATCTGCATGACCTCCTCCTCGTATAAAAATTTTATCTCCCAATGCATGTTTTTTATATATTAACATCTCTGTACCTCAATTGATGTTTTCTTCTATGTTGTTCTACCCAACTATCAATTTTTTCTCGTTTAAATCGCCACTGTTGACCTACCTTGTATGCAGGAATTCTGTCTCATTGAGCCATCTTTTAAATAGTGTGAATACTTAGCCTTAAATAGACAACCACTTCCTATACTTTTTTCTATCTACCAACAATAATTATATATTCATTCCACATGGTTTTTTCAAGCTTGCCGGGAATATTTGTCGGGCTATTTCTCAAAGGCATAGTTTTATTTGGTATATTTCTAATTATCGTTTCTTTGTGCTTAAATCCAAAATGATTAAACATTTTAACTAAAATATTATCCGTAGGAATTCTGATTCCTTTAACTGTTCTATTTCCTACTACGAAACATATATTACTTTTGGGAGCCATAATCCGCTTTATTTCATCCAAACAAAGAAGCATATCATTGTAGAAATTCGAAACATCTTTAGCCCTCTTTGCGTCAATCTTTTCTATTTTCTTCAATGTTCTGTTAAGACTTGCTGATATTTGACTTGCACCATTTTCTTTAGTCGTTTTGCCACCTAAAGAGATTTTATCAATTGTCCGACAATCCTTTTGATCAAAATCTAACCACTGAAGAGAAAGGCGAGAATACTGTCCATAGGCAACCGTAGTTTTTGAGTCTCCATATGGTGGAGAGGTTACTATTAGGTCAATGCTGCTATCTGAGATACTGGTTTTTTGTCGTGTGTCTTCGTCTAAAATATGAACTGGTGTATTTTTGTATCCACCATTGCTGGCAAGAATATTTAGATAATCCTTCATTCCATTTATGTTTCTTTTTGCCTTTTTCAAAAAGATAGAAAGGACATCAGGATCATAATCTTTAAGTTTTTCTTCCGGTATTCTAAATAATTTGAATTCGCCACTCCGGGTGTTTGATGATTCCCGAGTAGTTTCACTAAAAATTACTTTATAAAAATCTACAATATCAGGATTCTTCAATTTTAATATTTCAGTTTTAATAACAGATAGTTTCCTGATTACATCCGGTTTGAACCAGTAGTCAATATTGAAAAAATCGGGGATAGGGTACTTTTTGATACCTTTCTTGTTCTTAAATATTTTAACTAAGTATTTTGATAATTGCGAATAACTGATTTGCAGTTCGTTAATATCTATTGGGGTTATTTTGACTTTTGCTATTATTCTTGCGAGGGGGTTTATGTCTATCCCCCAACTTTCTAATCCCCTAATTTTTGACTCTACCAACACGGTTCCCGAACCACAGAAAGGGTCTAATACACGATATCCATTTACTTTAGAATTTGAATTAATGTGTTTTTCAATCAATCTATAGGCAACTTGAGGAATCATCATAGCGGGGTAACTATGGAAGCAATGGGTTAAGTTCTTCGTATTTGCTTTTCTGAAATCCCAACTTGTATCTAAATACTTGCGTACTTTCTTCACTTACTTACACCTAAATCAGCTGGCAGTTCAGATAATTTCCTAACCCAGCTCTTACTTTTAAGATGATTTGTTTCTTTTAATTCATCTTTTAAGTATATAATCATGCCAAGAGCATTGATTTCATTTGCCTTTTCTTCAGGTAGAGAATCATCCATAGTTAATAAAAAAACTCGCCAACTCGGTTTTCGTTCCGGGATTGTTTGCTTCCATCTTTCTCTTAATGTACGTTTGCATGACAAAAAGTATGCTTGGTCCGGGCGTGTCATCGCGATATCTTGGTTTGGCACGACTAAATCAACACGCTTTAATATTTTTCTTGCTTTCTTTTCAGGACGTTGACATTCAATTCCAATTTTTAACAGTAGGTATTTTATTATGTGTTCAAATGTTTTACCACCACGAGCTTTGCGTGTTTGTGACGATCTAAATTCTATTTTTTGTACGATTGGGTAAAAACGTTTACATACTTCCCTTGCAAAATCATGAGGATTAGAAATCTTCTCACTTAGTTTCTTTAGGATATCTTTGTTTTGAGACACCCAGTTGTCAATTGCTGTAATAAACATTTTTTCCTCGAATTTCAAATAAATACTAAATGCTGTTTGTTCTAATACAGAGGCACATTTAGAGAAATGTTTTTTTATATAATTTGTCCTTACTATATGAGGAAATTCTCTTTCAATTTTTTTTATGGCAAATTCTAAAATATCCTGCAAAGGAGGAATTTGAACCTTTGCTTGATAGATTATTTTTTCTTCTCTGACAGTTAATTGTTTATACTGAGTAGGCTTTTTATATTCAACACTACCGCCATTTAGACAGTCAAACACAAATTTATTAAGCGTTTTCTTAACTCTATCTTTTTTCTTTTTTATCATTTAGTCTTCCTTGTTGAAATAACTCCATTTGAGGAATTCTCTGCTTTCTGTTATTCATTATCTCTTTTTCCTCGATCCATTTATCAATTCTTTCTTTTTTAAACCGCCAAGTATATCCAATTTTAAAACAGGGAATTTCGCCTTTTTGGGCTAGCCGATAGATAGTTCTAATATCAACTTGTAGATATTTAGCAATCTGTTTTATTGTCATTATTTCTGGATGCATTTTATCCTCATTTGTATAACTCTGTCAATTTCAGTCTATTATAGTTCATTATAGGGTAAATGTCAAGTACTTTTTTTTCAGATTTTCGCTTCGCTGAACTCAACCGACTGTTACCGCTGGTAGGTAGCCAAATCAGAGGTTTTTCTTCTTGCGGTAATTCTTTAATTTTTATTTTATATTCTGATTGCCATCGGTACAAATCATCAAACAAATCAACGGCTCTGGCTGACAACAACAAAAGATCTACTTGATACGCATTCAAAGTCTTGAAATCCTCTTTCTCAAAAATTTTGATTTTTTGCAGTTTTCTCTTGATTTTTACTAAATTTTAACTTATAATATATTATGGGGGAGTATACCAAATATCTTAAAACGAGTATGTCAACTATCTATAGATTTGCTCAAGAAAGTAAAATACCTGCAGCTAAGGTAGGCAACCAGTGGAGATTTCAGAAAAAGAAAATTGATGAACGGCTGGAAAAAGGAGGAACTTTAAGAAATGAGAAAGTCAAAGTTACCGCGGGTTACTACAATATATAGGAAACCTAAAATTATGGTGTTTGTCCATACAATGGAGACAGGCGGGCTTCAATGTATGTTGTTAAACACCCTGAAATATCTGAAAGATGATTTTGATTTTTACTTAGTAGTTTTCAAAAAAGTTAATTCTTTATTAGAAAAGGAATGTAAAAATTATGTAAAAAACTTTTTTGTGCTGAATGAGAATGTTTTTAGTTTGAAATTAAATGATAAATGTGTTGAAAAAATTCAAAATTTAATTGAGGAAGTTTCTCCGGATTTAATTGAATCCCACCTTTTTTTCATAGATTTACAAATTAGAGAAGCTGCAAAAAAAAGCAATTTTAAAAATATAATAATATACCAGCACGGTTTTGGAAATGGATGGGATAAGAACATGCAAAATCTCGAACTCAAGTATCTTGCATATACAAGGCGCTACATTTGTGTTTCTGATTGGAATAAGAAAACTTTAATAACTGTAGGTATTTCTGAAGACAGAATAACTGTAATCTATAATGGAATAGATAAACAACTATTTGAACTTAATGATCACATCTCGAAAGAATTTTCATCCAACCTTTTCCAAATAGGGTTTATAGGCAGAATAGAACCTTCCAAAAATCCTTTATTACTTCCTAAAATTGTAAAGAGACTTATTAAAACCTTTAGATTAAAAAATTTTAAATTTCATATTGTAGGAAAGGGATCACTTGAAAGACTATTGAAAGATAGAATAAAAAGCAAATCTCTTCAAAAGTATTTTGAATTTCACGGAGAAATACCTTATTACAAAATAACTGAAATTTATAGAAGAATCCACCTCCTTTTACTGACTTCCCAAAATGAATCATTACCAAATGTTATAATAGAGGCTTTAGTAAATGAGATTCCAGTAATTGCTCCTTCAATAGGAGGAATATCTGAAGTGATTGAAGATGAAACAACCGGTTTTCTAATAACCTCGACTGATAAATACGCAGAAGCCATTTCAAATTTAATAAGATATCCATCAATATATAACCGAGTTGTAGAGAGTATAAAAAAACATAAAGAACGCTATTATGAAAAGTTTTCTATGGAAAAATATGTAAACAAAAGAAGAGAAATATGGATGAAATGTATGTAAAAAAGGAGCGGTTATGAAAAAAGCAAACCCAAAAGCAATGCTTCTTTTTGGATGTAAATCTGGTATTGGATTTGAAATTTTGAAATTAAGTGAATCTTATGGATTTAATGTTGTGGGTATTTCAAAAAATCGGTTGAATCAGGAATTTTCTAATCCAAAAGCATTTCTCCAATGCGATTTAGGTGTAATCGAAAATTTAAGTAAAATAAAGGAATTTCTCAAAAAAAATAAACTAAAATTTGATGTATGTATTTATAATACTGGATATGCTGTTGCAGGTGATATCTTACAATTGCAAGAAAAGGATATATTAAAAATGGTGAATGTTAATTATACAATGCCACTCTTAATCATAAAATCATTAATGAACGAAAATGTACTAAAAAAGAATTCTAAAATAATTTATGTATCAACCACAGCGATTGAGAAACAGATTCCTGAAATTAGTATGTATGCTAAAAATAAAAAAATGTTTGAAGAAGTGATAAAAACCCATATAAATGTCTTTGAACGAAATAGAGGTGTTAGATTGATTATTGTTCGCTTAGGTGCAGTAAATACAAATTTTGGTGTAAACTTCTCGTTAAATGTAAGGGAAAATATGAAAAATGGTCTATCTCCTCAGAAAGTGGCAAAATATGTATTAAATATAGCAAAAGGGAGGTTAGGTAATGAGCTTACAGAAATTTGTATCAAAAAATAAAGGGATATGTAATTCTATAAATATTAGCTTGATCCTAGGAGGTGTGGCACTCCTAGCTAATAATCGTCCTCAATTGATCGGATGGATATTAATTGGCCTTGGCGTTATTATTATAATTATACGTGTCTTGTATAGAATCAAGAGGCGATCTATAGATTTCAAAGAATTGAAAGAATTTTTAATGGAATTAGAAGAATTATATTGTCCTTCACCATTTAATAAAGTATTTAAAGAAAAAATAAGTGAGAAATTGAGAAATCCAACACACAAAAGGATTCATGCATTTTTTATGATTTGGGCCTCCGACTATGATAATTTTAATATGGTCCAACTAGCATATCTCCTAATTTTGAGAAAATTAGAAGATATCGGATGTAAAACGTGTGTATACAAAAGAATACCCTATCCAGCAGGTAGCGTCACCAAAAAGTTTTTGGGATGTATAGTAGAAAAAATCGCACCCGGAACAAATGTAGAAGTTATATCTGAGCGAAAATTCCAAATTGTAGAAGAACTTATTGAATTCATTGATGAACACTTAGCATCTGTGGTAACCCGGAAGGATGAAGTTTTTGATTTGCATAAGAAAGAAATTTTAATGACATTTGTAAGGAATTATACATTTATTCTGACAATGCAGAAACTACTCAAATTCGAAAATGACAATTTCTATATTCTATTAGAATTTTTTGACTACAAAGCACTTACAGGGTTATTAATTAAGAAAAAATGCAAATCTTTTTGTTCTGTGTATTTGAAGTTTAACTTACCAAAAAGAAGTTGCTGGTTAACTTTAGGTTTAAATAGAAAAGAAATTGAGAGTAAAATAACTTCATGGGGTGAAAGAACTTTAGATACTTATATGTTCTTTTTAGAAAACATATTCTTACCGCTTTGCATTTTTGATGAGACATTTTGTCACATGGTAAATAATAAGGACATAGGCATAAAATATCTATCCAATGAAAGGAAACTCAAAATAACTTTCAAATCAGGAAAAGAGGTTAGGATAGTGAATCCAAGTTTAACATTAAATGGAAATACATCGGATGATGGAAAGCGGAGGAAAGAAGTAAAGGAAATAAAAAAGAAAAGGAACAATGCAAAGAAGGTGATAGAAAGCAACATGAGTCAAATAAAAGAAATTATTTCCAACTCATGGGTTCTTGTAGATGAACTTTTATCAAAGTTTAAAAGCAAAAGCGGGAAATAGACCTTGAGAAAATTTTGCTTGTCTTATGGTACTTTTAGACATATATTAATTGGGAAAAGGGGAGTTAATTCACACTGGCATGAGAACACATTGATTTTAAATCCAAAATGCAGAGAGCATAGAGGAGGAGGTATATTTATAACTAACAAGAGAGAATTTAAAATATATAATTTCTTATTCTTCTTTAACGGCTACGTTAAAGATGGAGGAGGACTTTATCTCTATAATTGCGAGGATATAATAATGGAAAACAATGTTTTTGTTTTAAACTTCGCCAAATGGGGTGGTGGAATTTACGTTGAACGAAGTTCAAAAATTTTAATAAAAAACAATGTCTTTATTTTAAATTTTGCATTACGAGATGGAGGTGCTATATCCATCAGTAATTCTACAGATATTGTATTGCAAAACAATAAATACTATTTAAACATTGCTCTAAGAAGAAATAGAGATTGTGATATTCATAAAAGTAAGGTTAGTATAGGAAGAAGATTATAAAACCTGAAAGGTATGAAAATACCATAACTGTTCTTTGTTAAAAACGGAACAAGAGACTTAAAAAGTATAGAATTCCTTAAAGGATTTTTTTCTTATTTATGAAAAAAATTAAGAAAATGTTTAAAAAGATATTGAGGAGTATAATCAAACTTTTGTATAACCCAATATATGGCATTGTCATATATGTGTCTAATATCTTTATCAGAGATTTTTATGTTTGTAGAAATTGTTAGATACTTTAAAAAATCTTGAGAAATAATTTGTGCTTTTCCCTCAATATAGTCGAGCAGTTTTCTAAGAAGTTCAATATGTATTTCAATCTTTCTACCGGAATAGAGCGGTAGTTTATCAGGATTAGTGTAGTAATCTATCCACCACTCTTTATTACACAACCGGTTTATATGGATAGAAATATTTATAAAATTATAATCTTTAAGATACTCATCTAGAATAGCCTTACCTTCAGTTAAACTGTTATTTCTTATGATTTCATCGATCCATACTATATAATCAGGTTTTATGAAAATAATATCTTTTTTATTGAACGTATGAGGGATTCTCTCCAAGTTATATGGATATAAATCAAAAGATAGATATATGCCTAACTTTCGCAGAGATTCTATATAAGGGGGTGTCCAAGAGAAACCTGGGAATCGACAAAATACAGGCCGTTGATTAAATAATAAATAAAACAAGTCCAAGATAAAATAGTTTTTATTTTTTATAGATATCAATTGAGTCTCATGCTCATAAGCTTTATTGTATGCTTCTAAGTAATCTTTCTTGTCTGTAATTTCAACGATTGTAGGAGGCAGATGAGAAATAGTATGATATCCTAATGTAGCAAATTTTTTAATGATATTGATTTCTTCCTTAAAAACAAGAGATTTAGTAAATAAAAGCTTTATAAGGTCTCCCGTGATAAAAATAAGCGGTTGTGTGTTATAATCTCTAAAAATATTTAACGCTCTTGCACAAACTTTTATTGACTCTGTATTTACTGTGTCTTCAAAATCAATGGTGAAGTATATTTTCTTCATTATTTCTCTTCTTTTTATAATCAGTTATTAAGGTTAACAGCCCTATAATGGGTCCTATGTTATAAATAGCACAATATACTAAAGAGAAGAAAAATCTCTTCCAAACAGGAAAATTTACTTTAATTATTTTCATATTTTTACCTTCATTGTAAAAAATTTGTAGGGGAAGAAAATAGTACAATACAATCCAAGCAAAAAATAATATCACCTTCATCAATATCACATTGCACAACAACACACAGAACACTAACATTATTAAATTTACGAATCCCCATTCTATATCCCACATTGAGCGCTTCATTATAAGAGAAAATTTTTTGTAGTCACTTAGTTTAAAAATGTGAATCAATGCTTTTACAGAACCTTTATACCATTTTGCTTTTTGCAAGAAAAACTGTTTAAAACTTTTTGGGGTGTCTGAATAATCAAATACAGGTAAGATTACAGGAATAATACCGTTCAAAGTTAATATATATCCATAAGGAATATCTTCTACCTGATAATTAGGAAACGGGGTATTAAGTAAAAAATCACTTCTTATAAATAATCCATGAGTTATAAAGTAAGTAAGATTTTTTAAACCTTTAGCATTATTAAGCCAATAAAAAATTTCATGATGGAAAGACCACAGTGTTTGAAATAGTCCGTCAACACATTGAATGAAAGTTCCATTATAATTAAAAATGGAAGGCTGCTGTAAGAACAATGGAAATTTTCTTGAAATTACAAAATGCTCAGTTACTTTGAATGTATTTAAATCCGGTTGCGAATCTGCGTCGTATATGACTATATAGTGTTTTCTATCCGCCTTTAACCCAATTTTTTTTATCGCATAATTTATTTGTGTTGCTTTGTTTTCTGACAACGTGCTTGGAACTACTAAATATTCAATATTTGATTCTCTCATGGTATCTAAAAACGAATGAACTGCACCAATATCTTGGCTTTTCCCGCTTATTATAAAAAACAATTTAATATTTACATCTAGGATTCTGTTAATATGAGAGGTGAATTGTATAACATTTTCATACTCATTTAAACAAGGAACGAGAATAGTAAACTTAATTTTATTAGCTGAATTTTGATTAAACGTCGGGATATTTTCTTTATACCATAAGACACTTTTTCTTAACCTTTTTATCTTTAAAAACGAGAGTAAAAAGAATAACAAAAACAATAAAATACATGTGAAATTTAGAATAATTGCTTCCATAATTTGAAAATTTTTTCTTGATCTTTATCGCTTAACTTTTTAAACCATATTGTACTAAAAATAATTTTTTCATACTCTTTGATTCTTTGAACGAAGAATTCTTCAAATCTTTTATGTTTCCTTATGAGTGTTGAGACCTTCTTTATTAAAACTTTGGGCTCTTTCCATATTATCATCAAATATAGAAGATCATGCAAATTTGAAGGTTCTATAGGAGGGAAAAGTTTAATAATGAAATGATACTCAGGTGGGATTACATAAATATCCACTTGCTTAAAACGATCCATGCTCCTCAAAGGTAATCTTATCCTACTTTGGAGAGCTTCTTTTAATGGAAATTTATCTAATATTTCCCATTTTGGTGGCAATGCAAGATATAAATATTCCACATGTATATCTATTTCAAAAAATACTTTTTTGTTTTGAAATTCTTTTATTACCTTTGACTTCGTTACCTCAATAAAATTTTCTTCCTCCAAAAAATTTTTAATCTTCAGAAAAGATTTTACATCTGTAAGCATATCTATATCACCAAGCCTTCTGGGCAAATGTCCTAAATATGCACCAAAGGCGACTCCACCTGTAAAGGCATATAATGCATCTATACTAGGAAATTTACTTAAGAAATCCAAAATTTGATATTCAACGGATGTTTCCTTAAATTTTCTTTGGAGGTTACTTTTCATACAAATGCTCTTTATATTTTAAAGCTTTTACCAACTCTATTTTTAGAAAAGGCCAAATATTTTCTTCAAACAGTCTGGCGTTTATTGAAGGTTTAGAAATACAGATTTTAAACTTTAGTGGGTTTCCTTCCAGTCTCAAAAACGCGAAAGTCTCAAGGCATTTTTCTTTTAATTCACATTTCTGACACCAAAATGGTAGATAACATGGGTGTAAATCTTTTACTTCTATATTATATCCTTCATTATTTTTAAAAATTTTTCTTACATTAGATCCTGGAATTTTACTAATAATACTGGCAAGTTTAAAATTATGTTTGGTTAATGTCATATTAATAAAATCCATTCCTTCTTTATAGAATCTCCAATCAGGTACTAATTTTAGAGGTATATTATTTTGCATTGAAAAATTTATAATGTCCAAGAGATTCTGCTCTGACATCGGCGTAACCACTGTATTAAGCCTTACTTTTCCATAGAAATTTTTTAAATACAACACATTATCCATTATTTTTTTAATGTAAAAATGTGATTTTTCTTTTGTATAGACGAAGTCTTCAAAATATCCAGAATTCAAGGTATGGAAAGAAACATTAACATAATTAAAGTAAGGTAGCAATTGTTTAAAATCATCGTTTAAAATAGTTCCATTTGTAGTTATAACTATTTCATACTCATATTTCTTGAATAACTTTACTATTTCTTTTAATCGGGAATATAAAGTTGGTTCACCACCTGTAAGATGTATTTTATTAAAATATTTTCTAAAGATTAACAACCATTTATGTAAATTTGTATCCTCTGTAGAAATTTCTTTCACTTTTGGAGTTCCTTCATAATGACAAAAAGGGCATCGGAGGTTACACTTATCCGTTAATTTTATCCTTAGTTTTCCATTATATTCAAATTTCGATTCTACATTGTTAATAGTGTCAGAAAAATCTGAGTATTTATTCTTCCATTTTTCTCTCATATTTTAAAGTTCCTCCTTAAACCAGCCTTTCGTCTATTTTCTTTTTCTGAAATCTCCACTAGTTGCCCACCTTAGTAGCAGGTATTTTATTTTCTTGAGCGAGTCTATTGATAATTGACACACTCGCTTTAAGGTATTTGAATCACTCTTCACTAATTAGTATAAGATAAAATCTAATAAAAATCAAGAAGAAAATTCAAAGGAAAATTACGATACGGAGAAACAGATTTAGAACACAAAGTACGGAATCCGTGTGAGATGGGTGAAGTCCAAGCACCGATACTGTGGATAGGTAGCGGAGTCAGGAATCTTTTATTCCATAATACAATTGACTGTTAGCTATTTTCAGGTATAATAGTAAGAAGGAAACGAATATGAGTAGTACTATACCAGATTACATAGAACAACTTTTTTGGGATGTCAAAAAAGATAGCGTGAATCTTGATAACCATGCTCACTTTATTATCCGGCGAGTATTAGACTATGGAGATGCAAAGGCTGTGAATTGGCTTTGCAATGTATATCCTGATACGCTCATAAAAGAGGTTGTTCAGCTTAAAAAAGGACTTGCACGCAAAACCCTGATTTTCTGGACTGAACATTATAACCATTTCAAAAAAAATGTTTAAGCGCGTTTTACCAAAAACTTCACAGAGATTGCTTTCAGAACTTAATAATGATATTAACAAACTGAAATTCTATTTAGGTGGAGGGAGCGGATTGGCTAT
>JABUBN010000445.1_pt1 | contig 12204 bp, 14 predicted proteins | sample 7240341 | NCBI WGS metagenome assembly JABUBN01 (sample SAMN07256345, study PRJNA390944) | subsurface metagenome | isolation source: Methane hydrate marine sediment | place: Pacific Ocean: Eastern North Pacific, ODP site | reverse complement strand
TGATACGGATATATTAGTGGAAGTGGTATGTGGTAGCACATTTAAAGAGATACGTCGCGGAGTAATGGCTGGTATGTTCTATTTAATGGATTTGGCGTTATTTGAACAATCAAAAATTAAAATATAGGAGAGGTTATTTAAATAGTCTGAAAGTCAGGTACTTATAGAACTAAATCAAAAAATGAAGAAGAAAGGAAAAGTGGTAAGAATATAGGAGGTAGTGAAATGGAGAACATGTTCCAGGATTTCACAACCGAAAGTGCGATATTCGAAAACAAAGAAGTGCTCCGCCCCAATTATATCCCCGAAAATCTGCCACATCGAGTGAAGCAGATAAAAAGTGGATTTAGAGGAGTTATCATCTACTTAAACATGTCAAATGAAGTGGCTAAATAAAATCCTTGGCAAGGAGGAAATACCGTCCACAGTCGCCTTCGATGGAATAGATACGTGGTTGGAGATGGTATCGAAATCGCTATTTCGTGGTCTGAGTACAAATGCCGAACAGTTATATGAAGAGATAAGAGCTATACGTGAGAGACTTAAGCAAAACATCTCCGAGCTTCAGGACGCCGAACCCGACGAGACTATGCCAGCGCATATCGCAAAAATAGGATTGTCAAACCGTGATAAAATGGTAAAACATCTCTATTCGCTGACTGAAAAAATTTCTATTCCGACCCAAACCGATTATAAAACGGTTTTATCTTTTTATGGCATAACCAATTCCGACATAGAATTTGCTTCGGGCAAGTCATCGAAGAGCATCTACTATGTTCGGTCGCTGTTTCCAGAGGAGGTAAAGGAAGTCGTCGCGGACCTCAATCAATTGAGAACCCTTCTTAACCAGCTTATAACACCCATGAAGGGAAAAGAAAGCCAGATTATGAATTTAGAACGTGTGCCGGGGATAGTAGAGGATATAAAAGAGCTGAAATCAGGGATAGAAAAGGAAAAAGAGAACGTTTGCGAGCAAGAAGAAGGGAGTTCTGCACTCGAAAGGAAAATCGAAACAGAGGGGAAAAGATTGGGAATGATCGAAGAAGCGGAGGAATGGGTGCGGTTCAAAGAGCTCGAAACTGAATTATCCTCGTTAGAAGAGGAATTAAACACGCTCGAATCGGACGTTAGCAACTTGTTCTCTCCAATTAACAAAGCACTCAACCTATTAAAGAAGCAGGATGAGACCGGGCGGCATACGTTTACTCCTGAAGAGCGAAGAGCGATTTCTTCTGTCCTGTCTTCTCCAGTTCGAGCGCTCGGTGAAGATATCAACGAATTTCTACTCGCTATAAGGAATATCATCGAGGGAGACCACGCTATCCTGAAGGACCGGAAGCGAGACAGGACACTGGCATGGATAGACCACCTGTTAAATAGCGAACTATCTTCTATAAAGGTAAAACGTGAGCTGTTACAATCAAGAATTGAAGAGGTCAAAGGTAAGCTTTCGGACCTGACGGTACTCAAAGATAGGAAGGCGACGGAACAATTAATTGTTTCTGCCAAGGCGCAACTCACTCGATTACAGGAAGAAATAGACCGTTCAAAAAGGCATATAGTTTCGCTGGAAGAGGAACGCACAGAGAAAGAGCGGATTTTGTTAGATGCTCTGGAAGGGATTGCAGGTAAAGAGATTGACGTTGAATTCAAGCTTATCCGCCTTCTCTAACTTAGACCCCGCTTCTTCTCCCGCCACCACGTAATCCGTCTTCTTCGACATGCTCAACGCCACTTTCCCTCCTAACCGCTCGACCATGCTCTTCGCCTCCGCTCTTTCCAGCTTCTCCAACAATTCCTTCGTGCTTCGCTGCTCGAAGAATAAAAGAATGCTTTTCGCTACCTCCGGTCCTATCTCCGGTATGCTTATCAAATTCTATGTTCATTGCACGAAGCGAAATATCTTCTTCGCTATCCCTTCTCCCACCCTTGGTATTTTCTTTAGTTCTTTCACGCCACCTCGCTCTGCTATCACCTTTAAGTCCTGCGTAAGCGTTTCTATTGTCCGGGCGGCTCTTCTATACGCTCTTATCCTGAACTGATTCTCTCCTTTCACTTCCAAAATGTCTGCAATCTCGTCAAAAAGAAAAAGTTTTTCCTTTTTTCTTTTCGCCTATTCTGATACCTGGATCTCCAATTTACCCTTGTCTAAAGGTAATAAACTCACCAGGGTTTGTGGTTTAACACCCAAAAATTCGGCAATATCCGGCGGAAGCGTAATTACCAATGAATTACCAGATTTGCGAATTTTGACTTTTCTTTCCAGACCAAATAATCCAAGTTCTTTTGCCTTCTTCTCTATCTCTTCCCAGACTTCATCGGATATGTATTCATCGCCACAAGAGGTGCAAACAGTGCCTTTTCTCAATCCAAAGTCTATGCCTAAATGCTCCACATTTATCATCGCCTCCACCAGTTTGCCTCCGCATCTACAATTGTAAGGTAAAACTTTCTCTTTCATTTACTTATTAACTTAACAGTTATAGAATCAATCTTTTTAATATCTTTATCACGTAAAAATTGCTCCTCATAAACAATGCTGTAGTATCGATACACGGATTCATAGATGCCTTTCTTCTGCTCTCTCTTCTTGCCTTTAATCAAAGCATCGTAGAACTCTCTCCTCGATATGCCTCTCAAAAGCATTCTATCGAGAATGTGCCTTTGTCTTTTCTCCGACCAGTTAACTTTAAGTTTCATAGGCGTTACTTAAAAGAGCTTTACCAAAAAGCTATGATGGAAGGGTAACCATCTCCCGGAACTCCCCCTCATCTATTATTTTCACACCAAGCTTATCCGCCTTCTCTAACTTTGACCCCGCTTCTTCTCCCGCCACCACGTAATCCGTCTTCTCCGACACGCTCGATGCCACTTTCCCTCCTAACCGCTCTACCATGCTCTTCGCCTCCTCTCTCGGAATAGAAATCTGCCCGGTAAAAACGAACGTCTTCCCTTCCAGAACCTTCTTCTCTTTCTCTTCTTCTACTAACCCTGCTTCCTTCCTCTCATACCACACCTCCGCTCTTTCCAGCTTCTCCAACAATTCCTTCGTGCTTCCCTGCTCGAAGAACAAAAGAATGCTTTTCGCTACTTCCGGTCCTATCTCCGGTATGCTCACCAAATCTTCATAACTCGCATTCCGCAACGCCTCCACGTCCCTGAAATTATCCGCAAGTAAAGATGCAGTATGCTCACCCACGTGTCTTATCCCCAGGGCATGAATTAAACGAGAGAAAGTAGTATGTCTGCTCTTTTCGAGTGAATTTAATATGTTCTGTGCCGATTTGCCGCCCATCCGTTCCAGCTTCAAAAGCTCTCTTTTCGTTAAGAAAAACAAATCCGCAGCGTCTGAAACCATTTTTCTATCCACCAACTGTTCTACTACCTTTTCACCCAGCCCTTCTACGTTCATTGCGCGAAGCGAAGCGAAATGTTTTATCCGCCCCTTTAACTGTGCAATGCAGGAAACTCCAATACACCTCACAATCGGTCCCTCTTTCAGCACTTCTGCACCGCAGACGGGACATCTATCAGGCATCCGGAATTCCTTCTCCGCTCCCGTCCTCTTCGATTTTATCACGCTCACCACCTCAGGTATAACGTCCCCTGCCCTTTCCACCACCACGGTATCGCCAATCCGGACGTCCTTCTTCCTCAACTCATCTTCGTTGTGCAACGTCGCCCTGCTTACGGTCACTCCGCCTATCTGCACGGGCTCCAATACCGCAACAGGCGTTAATGCCCCTGTCCGCCCTACCTGCACCACTATATTCTTCACGCTCGTAAACGCTTCGCGCGCTGGAAACTTGTATGCAATTGCCCACCTCGGGCTTCTCGAAATCGCTCCCAACCTGTCCTGCTGCTCTATGCTGTTCACCTTCACCACTATTCCATCAATCTCGTAATCCAGCTCATCGCGTTTCTTCTTCACTTCCTCATGGTATCCAATTACGTCCTTTATATTCCCAAACCGCCTTATCAAAGGACTCACCTTAAACCCTATCCTGCGCAGATAATCCAGTGCTTCCCACTGCGTTGAAAACCCCTTTCCCTCTGCTCTACCAACGCCATACGCAAAGAAATCAAGAGGTCGAGAAGCGGTAACCCGCGGGTCTAACTGCCTTACAGAACCCGCAGCCGCATTCCTCGGGTTCGCAAACATCTTCTCCCCCTTCGCACCTAACTCTGCATTCAACTCTTTGAACTTACTCACCGGTATGAACACTTCCCCTCTTACTTCCAGCAAGGGCAAAGGTGCACCAGCACCAGCATCAACATCAGAAAAAATACGCAGTGGTATTGTTTTTATCGTCCTCAGATTCTGTGTTATCTCCTCCCCGGTTTTTCCATCTCCTCTCGTGCTTCCTACTGACAGAACCCCGTTCTCATACACGAGTTCCATAGCCAGCCCGTCTATCTTCGGCTCCACCACGTATTCTATCTCTTCCTCTATTCCTCCAATAAACCTTCTTACTCGCTCATCGAAATCCCTTACCTCGCGCTCGTCAGAAACGCTGTTCAAACTTAGCAGGGGTATGCGGTGCTCGTAGGTGCCGAATTCCTCCAGCGGCTTCGCTCCCACCCTTTGCGTTGGTGAATCCCGCGTCACTAGTTCCGGATATCTTCTCTCGAGTTCCTCTAACTCCTTAAATAACCCGTCATATTCCGCATCTGAAATCTCCGGCTCATTCAATACGTAATATCTGTAATTGTGATAGTGTATCTTTTTCCTCAAATCCGCTATATATTGCTTTACTGCTTCTTTCTCCGCTCCACCTCTCATGTTTATATTAATTAGTTCAAAAACAGATAATAAATAATATGAATAAAAAAGATAGAAAATAGATGAGTGGATAATCCGATAGAGGATAGGATAAAAGGTAAACAAAAATATGGCGCAAGAAAAGGAAAACGAAGAGGAAAAAGGGGAAGGAGCAGAAGAGGAAAAGGTGGATACGTTAATACCGGGTCCCGATTACTTAGCAAGCGGCGTCCACATAGGAACGCAGCAAAAAACAGGTGATATGAAGCGATTCATTTACCAGGCAAGACCAGATGGGTTGTATTTGTTAAATGTAGAAATTATGGATGCAAGACTGAGGATAGCGGCGAGATTTTTAGCTAATTACGAGCCTTCCTCTATACTGGTTGTATCCGCGAGAGAGTATGGACATCACCCTGTAAGCACGTTCGCTGAGGTGACGGGAACAAAGTCAATAGTCGGTAGATTTATCCCCGGAACTTTAACGAATCCTGAATGTGACTTCTTCACTGAGCCTTCTATACTGGTCTTGACCGATCCAATGACCGATGCACAGGCTTTGAATGAGGCGGTGAACGCCGGCATACCGGTAGTGGCGCTCTGTGACACGAACAATGCCACTGCCAATATAGATCTTATCATTCCCACGAATAACAAGGGTAGAAAAGCGCTTGCCACCGTTTACTGGCTGCTTGCACGCGAACTGCTAAGGGAACGGCATCGTAGAGACGGTGGTAAAGAAGAACAATTCATATTCAATTGCGGTGTGGATGATTTTGAATCGGAGATATAGTGGAGTGGTGAAAATGAGAAGAGCGGCAGTAGCAGGTGCTTTTTATGAAGCAGAAAAAAGCAGCCTGGAAAAACGACTGGAAGAATGTTTCTCTGGTGTAACGAGAGAAGAGAACGAAAATATTATCGGCGCTGTTGTTCCTCATGCGGGATATATGTATTCAGGCGGCGTAGCAGCGAGTGTCTATGCCAAACTACCTGGAGCTGATACTTTCGTCATTCTTGGTCCCAATCATCAATGTATGGGCTCGCTTATTGCCGTTTCGGTGGATACCTGGGTAACGCCCTTAGGAGAAGTGGAAGTGGACAAAGCCTTTGTGGATGCGTTGCCAAAAAGAATCATTGACGTGGATGAAACTGCGCATAAGTACGAGCACTCCATAGAAGTTCAGCTCCCTTTTCTTCAATTCCGCTTCGATAAAAATTTCCGGTTCGTCCCTGTCTGTATGAGCTTAAACGATGAGGATACGACGAAAGAGGTAGGAGAAGACCTGGCTAACACGATTGCTAAATTTGATAAGAAAGTAGTTGTGATTGCATCTTCGGATTTCACGCATTACGAACCTGACAGAATAGCGAGGGAGAAAGATGAATACGTGATAGAAGCGATAAAAGAGCTGGATGTTAGCAAATTATACAACAGGGTGTATGAGCGAAACTCGACGGCATGTGGCGTTGGTCCAATAGCTGCGATGATGCAAGCGGCGAAAAAACTCGGTGCTCATGAAGGCAAATTGATAAAATACGCAACAAGCGGGGACGTCATTGGCGATACGTCAAGTGTTGTCGGATATGGCGGAATCATAATTTTTTAATTCTTATTCGATATGCAAAAAGGAAGACGGAATCACGAGCCTGCCCTCACCGCTACCTGCCGGCTGTTTTTTGAAGAGTTATTGAAAAGCGACTTTGTCGTAAAAGAAAACGAAGAGACCTTCCTTGTCACTCCCACGTGTGCGAGATGCAATAGGTTATTTGGTGTCGGAGAAGTAAAAGAAGTGGAGAAAAGAGGGAAGATAACGAAGATAAAAATAAGCGACTCTACGGCTACTCTTAACATCTACACGGATAAAGCTATCGGATTGGAATCAAATAAATTCCTGGCTTTTGTCGGTATCATACACGTGCGTGAAGGTGCAGGAAAAAGCAAAGCGGTTCTCATATTGGTTGAAGAAGCGGAACCGGTAGAGGAAAATGTGAGAGATAATTGGATATTAAATACTGCAAGGAGGACTATGGAGAGGATAGAACTGCTTCGCTCAAATCTAAACCTTTCTTTAGCTTTACCAAAGAAACAATGGATGAAGGGGGCGGTGGAGCACTATGCGATTGACGATGATAAACTGGATTCATGGGGGAGCGTGGCAATAAACGCCGTAAAGGGCATGTGGCAGCATTACAGTAAGACGGCAAAGAAGATGGTTTTGGAGGCATTGGAAGAAGCGGAAAAGAGCAGTATGGAACGTGTAAAGCTAACGAATGCGTTGAAGAAGCGAGGATTGATGGAAGAATGGATAGAGGAAGTAATTGACGAGCTCTTCGCGGAGGGGAGATGCTATGAGCCTGAGGTTGGAATGGTAAAGGTGGTGGAAGTGAAGGAGTAATCATTTATATTATGGTGATAAATTAAAGCTAAACAATGGAAGCATTTGAAAAAGTAAAATGGATGCAGCTACCACGGGACGTTTTAGTTGGTCATGGCGTCTTAGGGGAAATCAGCACGGTGTGCAAGCATTTGGGCATGGGTACGGAGGGTATGGTAGTTACGGGCTTGCATACGAGAAAGATAGCAGGGGAGAAGGTGCTTGAACTTTTGTCTGAAGCGGGATATGAAGTCAACCTGGTAGAAGTGCGTTCTATAAGTGGAGAAAGCATAGAGCAAGTGAAAGAAGAGGCGAAAGAGACTAAAACGAAGTTCATGCTCGGCGTAGGCGGTGGGACGATCATAGATACCGGGAAAATCGCCTCTTTTGAACTCGGCATTCCTTTTATTTCCGTACCTACCATTGCTTCTCATGACGGAATAGTATCGCCAAGGGCTTCTATAAAGGATAAAGATGGAAGTAATCCTGTTTCCATGCAGGTGCATGCACCACTTGCGGTTGTCGCCGACACAGAGATAATATCTTCAGCCCCTTACAGGTTTACCGCAGCCGGCTGTGGCGATATTATTGCTAACTACACCGCGGTACGCGATTGGCGGCTTGCTCAGCGGTTGCAGAATGCAGAGTTCAGCAATTACGCCGCGGCTCTTTCTGAGATGACTGCGAATATGATAATGGAGAACGTCAGGGAGATAAGGAATAAAGACGAAAGGTCCGTATGGACGGTGGTGAAGGCTTTGGTTTCCAGTGGTGTTGCAATAAGCATTGCGGGTTCCTCAGCTCCTGCTTCCGGTTCTGAACATAAATTTAGCCATGCTTTAGATATGATAGCGGAAGAACCTGCTTTGCACGGCGAGCAATGTGGTGTCGGAACCATAATGATGACACATTTGTATGGCGAGAACTGGCAGCGAGTCCGAGAAGTGCTGAAAGAGATAGGCGCTCCGACAACCGCAAAGGAGTTGGGCATAAAAGACGAACATATAATAGAGGCGCTAACCTTAGCTCATAAGATAAATCCCGGTAGATATACCATATTGGGCGATTCCGGACTCACTTATGAAGCGGCAGAAAGACTCGCGGTGGTTACTGGTGTAATAAAATAAAAATGAATGGGTTATGGGATAGGCTAAAAGGAGAGGCGAAAGGAGAAATGGAAGAGGGAAGAATCGTAACGTTAGTTGGTGCCAGGTTGGCGAATGTAGGTGATGAATTCATATTTTTAGGAGCTTCGGAGAAATGTGAATCGTGTAAATTAAAGAAATCTTGCACGAACCTTGAAGTTGGCGGAAGGTACCGGATAGAGCACATAAGAAATGGAATAAAACACGATTGTTACATTCACGAAGACGGTGTGCGTGTGGTAGAAGTAATAGAACCGCCTATAAAAGTAGCGATAGATGCGAAACGTGCTTTAAAAGGCTCTAAAATCGTTTTTGAACCCGCAGATTGTGAAGAAACCGATTACGAGCTGTTTGAGCTATGCCATCCATCAGGTCTAAAAGCGGGAGATAGATGCACAATTCTGGAAGTAATAGGCGATGCACCGGCCGAAAATAAAAAGGAGCGAGGGTTGAAATTGGTGGCAGTAAAAAGAGAAATTATTTCTTCCTGAACTCGGTGTAACCGCATTTTCCACAGGAATACCTGTCATCGTGTTCTGCTAAAAATACGCCCGCTCCACACCTCGGACATGCCTTCCGCTTCCGACGCAACTTTAATCCCGCTTTTCCTTTACCTTTTCCTTCTACCATTTCATAAAACTTATGGATTGCTGCCATTCTTTTCTATCCTCCTCCTCCTCCTTCTTCTTTCTCTTCGCCCGGGCTACCAAAGTTCCTCTTTATTATGTGCTCCCTCTCTACCTCTCTTAACCTATCTTCACTTTCATATACCTTTGCATAGCCAACCGTTTCCCTCTTCCCGAATTCCGTTCCCATCCTATCTATTACGAGGAGGTTTGGACTGCACCGAAGCTTCTTTATTAACGCATTACGTGCTTCTTCTCTGCTTGGCGACGCCCCCTTCTTTTCTTTCTCTTCCTCGTGCTTTAACCTGAAAAATACTTCCTTCCTCCTCAACAACTGATTCTCCTTCTCATTCGTTATCTCTATTTCCATCTTTCTTCTCCTTACCGAACCTTCAAGGCATACCGCCCCTCTTTATCTATCCCCACTTTCTTCGCTATCTCCGACCCTTCCGCATCTATAATCACCACATACCCACTCCAGTCCTTGCTGATTGAATTAGAGCCGCATTTGCATACCGATTTTTCACTTCCAATAATCCTATGACAATCCCTACACGCTTTTTCCATCACACTTTTTACAAAATTCAAAAGAAAGGTTTTTACACGCCTTCTTTCTTTCCTTCTCCCTTCTTCTCCTTCTCCTTCTCCCTCTCTTCTTCCATCCACTCAAATTTCCCCAAACCCGGCTGTCTCATCGTTAACCCTATCTTGCTGTCCCCGGGGTCGCGTTCGTTCAGAGAAATCGCAACTATTCTTGCTCGCAACTTATCCCCTTCACCCAATGTCCTGCCCGTATCCTTGGTAATGAGTTTCGCTCCCTTCTCATCATACGAAATATACTCGTCAGTAATCTGGCTGATGTGCAGCAACCCATCTAACGGACCTATCTCCACAAAAGCGCCAAATTCCACTATCTCCACCACATCCCCCTCTACTATCTCCTGCATTTTTGGTCTGAAAACAAGCGCATCAAAAGTCGTTTCGTAATAAACGCCCGCGTCTCCTATCATTATCCGCCCTTCTTTCTTATCTATGACTTCCAGTATTGCAATGAACATCCCTATCTTTTTATCCATTCGCCCTTCCAGCTTCTCCTGCAACACCTCCTTCACCACAACCTGCAAATCGTCCCCCAATCTTCCCGGCGGCACCCTTACTACATCAACCGCTCTTATCTTTACATACATCTTCTTTTATCCTGCAATGTTTTCATCCTATTTTTTATTTTCAATCCGCTTCTCCACTTCCGCAACATTAAACCTCGTGGATATTATCGCATCCGGGTTCAGAGACATCGAATCTATTCCACATTCCACCAGAAACTCTGCAAATTCCGGGAAATCGCTCGGCGCCTGTCCGCAAATCCCTATCTTCCTCCTTGGCTCGTGTTCATGCGCAACTTTTATGACGTGCTTCACCAGCCTTTTCACCGCCTCGTTCCGCTCGTCGAATAAGTGTGCTACCAGGTCAGAATCCCTATCCAAGCCCAGCGTCAGTTGCGTCAGGTCGTTCGACCCTATGCTGAACCCATCAAACACATCCGCAAATTCATCCGCCAAAATAACGTTTGACGGTATCTCACACATCACGTACACTTCCAATCCATTTTCACCCTGTTTCAATCCGAACTCCTCCATTGTTCTTATTACCTTTCTTCCTTCTTCCGGCGTTCTGCAAAACGGAACCATCACCTTAACGTTGGTCAGCCCCATCTCTTCCCTCACTTTCTTTATCGCTTCGCATTCTAACCTGAATGCAGGCTTGAATTTATCGTCATAATAACGCGAGGCTCCCCTCCACCCTATCATTGGATTACTTTCTTTCGGCTCGTAAAGATACCCGCCAATTAAATTACCATACTCGTTTGTTTTGAAATCCGATAATCGCACTATCACCTCGTTTGGATAAAATCCCGCTGCTATCTTTCCTATTCCCCTTGCTAAGTTGTCAATGAAGAATTGCACTTTGTCCTCATACGATGCGCTTCTCTTGTCTATCTCTTTAATTACCTTAGCTATCTTCCTGTCTTCTTCTTCCATCGCCCTTTTCTTTAATTCCTCGTATTCTATCAGTGCCTGCGGGTGTATGCCTATATAGGAATTAATTATGAATTCCTCCCGGGCTAAACCCACTCCATCATTCGGAATTTGACCTTGAACAAATGCGTTTTCCGGTACCCCCGCGTTCATCATTATCCGTGTACGTGGTCTTGGAAGTTTGTCCAGTGCCAGTTTATCTATCCGGTATTTCAACTTCCCTTCGTATATTCTTCCTACGCCTCCTGAGCAATCTACCGTAACGTCTTTTGCACCTTTTAAAACCCTCGTCCCCTTAACTGTCCCGATTACACAGGGTATTCCGAGTTCGCGTGAAATTATAGCGGCATGGCATGTCCTTCCTCCCCTGTTCGCCACGATTGCACCTGCTATTTTCATTATCGGCTCCCAATCCGGGTCCGTCATGTTTGTCACCAGAACCTGCCCGGGCTTGAATTTATGGATATCGCTGGCGCTTTCTATTACCGTTACCTCACCATACCCGATTTTAGTGCCAACAGCCTCTCCGCTGACTAACAGCCTTCCTTCTTCGTTAAGCAACTCAATATCCTCTTCCAGCACGTAAGTCTCGGACGAGGCAACGTCTTTCTGCGAATGCACCGTTTCCGGTCTCGCCTGAACCACGAAAAGTTCATTGGTTCTTCCATCCTTTGCCCATTCAATATCCATCGGTGTCCCATAATGCTCCTCGATAATGCACGCCCACCTTGCGAGCGTGAGCACCTCATCATCAGTCAGCACAAACCTTCTTTGCTCTTCTTTTTCCACTTTTTTTTGCTTGGTCCCCGTCCCTTTTTCTTTATAAACCAGTTTCTTCCCCTTTGTCCCCAGCTTCTTCTCCACAATCGGTCTAAATCCTTCCTTTAATGTCGGCTTGAAAACATAAAACTGGTCGGGATTTACGGTTCCTTGCACCACGTTCTCCCCTAAACCGTATGCACCGGTAATGTAAACCGCATCTTTGAAACCGGATTCCGTATCTATCGAAAACGTAACTCCGGCAGACGCTAAATCCGAGCGAACCATCTTCTGCACGCCAACCGAGAGATAGACGCTGAGATGGTCAAATCCTTTATCCACACGGTAGGATATTGCCCTGTTAGTGAATAAAGAGGCAAAACATTCCATTACCTTTCCCACCAGTTCTCCCTCCCCTCTTACATTCAGATACGTCTCTTGCTGTCCCGCGAAACTCGCTGTCGGCAGGTCCTCCGCCGTTGCACTGCTTCTCACCGCCCG
>JABUBN010000444.1_pt1 | contig 12212 bp, 10 predicted proteins | sample 7240341 | NCBI WGS metagenome assembly JABUBN01 (sample SAMN07256345, study PRJNA390944) | subsurface metagenome | isolation source: Methane hydrate marine sediment | place: Pacific Ocean: Eastern North Pacific, ODP site | reverse complement strand
ATAGGTATTATTTAGTCAAATCGAGAGTTAACTACTTACAGCTTAAAGAACTTCAAACATTTCCAATTTTCCGCAGGGGACGATATAAGGGGGGCTTAATTGTTAATCAGGAAAATGTAAGGCAAAAGCCACATCGCAATCTGGCCGCACGTACTATTGGATACACTACAAAGGGTAACTCGGGAAATACGGTTGGTATAGAAGGAGCATTTGAGGAATACCTTGGAGGTATTGAGGGTGTTATGCGAATGCAAAAATTATCGGGAGATATATGGATGCCTATTAACGAGGCCGGCGAAATTGAACCGAAGGACGGCAGCAGTGTAGTTACTACAATTGATGTCGATTTACAGGACGTAGCGGAGAAGGCTTTATTAAAACAGCTGATAAAGCATAATGCACACTCTGGTACAACTGTATTGATGGAAGTGAAAACCGGGGAGGTAAAAGCTATTGTAAACCTAACAGACACCTTTGGGGCATATCGCGAATACTATAATTATGCGATAGGTCAAAGCAGTGAACCCGGTTCCACCTTTAAATTACCTGCATTGCTGGCTGCTATTGATGGTGGAGGAGTTGATCTTGATGATACCATTGATACCGGAAAAGGAATATTTAACTATTATGATCTTACAATTCGGGATGACAATTATTTATCCGGGGGCCATGGCATACTGACCGTTCAGGAAGTATTTGAATTATCGTCGAACGTAGGCATGGCTAAAATAATTACAAAAATTTATAAAAAACATCCTCACCGTTTTGTTGACAGATTGTATAGTATGAGTTTAAATCAACCACTCCAGGTTGAGATTAAGGGAGAAGGACAACCGGTGATTCGATATCCGGGTGATAATCTTTGGTCAGGAGTTACACTGGCGACAATGTCGTATGGTTATGAGGTGAAGCAGACACCGCTTCAAATTCTAAGTTTCTATAATGCCATAGCCAACAATGGCAAGATGGTAAAGCCCAGGTTTGTTAAAGAAATAAGAAATCACGGCAAAGTGGAACGTGTTTTTGTTACAAAGGTGATTAATCCATCTATTTGTTCAAAGTCAAGTATTAAAAAGATAAAAAAAGTACTTGAAGGAGTAGTTGAAAATGGCACGGCAACAAATCTGAAAAATTCAAATCTGAAGATTGCCGGAAAAACCGGAACCACACTTATCTATAATCAGAATACCGGTTATGATGAAAAATCTTATCAGGCATCTTTTGTTGGGTATTTTCCTGCCGATGAACCGAAATATTCATGCATTGTGGTTATCTATTCTCCTTCGAGCTATGTGTACCATGGTGCCTATGTTGCAGGGCCGGTTTTTCTGGAGATAGCTAATAAGATATACGCAACAAATCTCGAAATTCAAAATTCCCTGAATGATGGCATCAAAAAAAATTTCGAGATTCCTTATTCAAAGAATGGTTATCAGGCAGAAATTTCTGCTACGCTTAAAGGGCTCGATATTAAAGAGCTCTATGAAAGTAATTCTGAATGGGTAATTACCGAAAAGAAAGATGATTACATAGAACTTAAAGCTAAGAACTTTATTGACAATCTGGTACCGAATGTATTATCTATGGGTTTGAAAGACGCGCTGTTCCTTCTTGAGAATATGGGTTTGCAGATTGAAGTTATTGGTCGTGGTAGTGTGCGTAGTCAATCACTACCACCTGGCACAAGAATAAGACCTGGGGACAGGATAACTCTGGAAATGAGCTTTATTGAAGGCTAATGGCAAAAAGACTTGATCATATTATCAAAGATATTGACTGTCAGACAACTGGTCGGATCGACATCAATATCAATAAGATAAGCTTTGATTCAAGAAAGGTTCAGAGTAATGATCTTTTCGTTGCCGTTAAGGGAACACAGGTTGATGGTCATAACTATTTATCTGATGCAATTGATAAAGGCGCAATAGCAATTATCTGTGAGAATTTCCCTGACCAGCTCGCTTTAAGAGCTACCATTGTTCAGGTAAAAGACTCTGCTGAAGCGCTGGGAATGGTAGCTGCTAATTATTATGATGATCCCAGCAGATCACTTAGTCTGGTTGGAGTAACCGGGACTAACGGTAAAACATCAATTGTAACACTATTGCATCAGCTTTTTAATAAGATGGACCAGAAATCCGGTTTGCTTTCAACCATACATAACCTGGTTGGTCAAAAGAATATTCAGGCTACACATACCACTCCCGATGCAATTACGATTCAAAGTTTATTAAGAAAAATGGTAGATGATGGATGTACTCATGCGTTTATGGAGGTAAGTTCTCATGCAATCGATCAGAAACGCATACAAGGCTTGGATTTTAATGTGGTTGTCTTTACTAATCTTACACACGATCATCTTGATTATCATAACACCTTTGAGGCATACCTTAAAGCAAAAAAGCAACTTTTCGATGACCTTTCTTCTGAAGCAACGGCGCTTATCAATGCAGATGATAAACATAGTGAGGTAATGGTACAAAATACTTCTGCCACCATTAAAACTTACGGTTTACGGTCGATGGCCGATTTTAAGGCAAAAATAATTGAAAGTCATTTTGATGGTATGCTGGTGAACATTGAGAATACAGAATTATGGACCAAGGTAATTGGAGAATTCAATGCCTCAAATTTACTGGCTGTTTATGCTGTTGCAAACTTGCTTGGGTATCCGAAAGATGAAATTCTAAGGGTAATAAGTACACTTGGGACAGTTGAAGGGCGATTCGAATATTTACGATCAGATAATAATATTACAGCAATAATAGATTATGCTCATACACCTGATGCATTGAAAAATGTACTTACAACTATTAATCAGATCAGGAATACCGGATGCCAGTTGATAACAGTGGTTGGCGCAGGAGGTGACCGTGACAGGGCAAAACGTCCTGTGATGGGAAAGATTGCAGCAGATTTAAGTACCAGGGTAATATTCACTTCGGATAATCCACGTAGTGAAGATCCGCAACAGATAATTAACGAAATGATAGCAGGAGTGGATGATGTCAACCGAAAAAGTACAATTGCAATAACCAATCGTCGTGAGGCAATCCGGACTGCATGTATGATGGCGCATGAAGGCGATGTAATACTTATAGCTGGTAAGGGACATGAAACCTACCAGGAGATAAAAGGGGAAAGAAACTACTTCAATGATAAGCAAGTTGTCCTTGAAATATTTATGATAAACAATGTAAATCCGCAATAGAGGCCTATGCTTTTTTATTTGTTCGAATACCTTGAAAATCTTGATATACCAGGAGCTGGTATATTTCAATACATTTCTTTTCGGACCGGAATGACAATCATTACTTCACTGATTATATCCATGTTATTTGGTAAAAGCATAATTAACTTTTTACAGAAAAAACAGATCGGTGAATCTATCAGAAGCCTTGGTTTGGATGGACAGATGCAGAAAAAGGGTACGCCTACCATGGGGGGTATAATTATTCTGGCATCGATACTTATACCCATATTATTGTTTGGAGATCTGAGCAACGTGTACGTGATTCTAATGTTAATTACCACTACTTGGCTTGGGTTTGTTGGATTTCTGGATGATTATATTAAAGTATTCAAAAAGAACAAGCAGGGACTCAGAGGTAAGTTTAAAATTGCAGGCCAGGTTGTACTCGGACTTGTAGTTGGTTTTACCATGTATTTTAGTGATGAGGTAGTCGTAAGGGAACGAATCACAGAAGAAACTGTTGTTGAAGCCAGTGAAATCATTATCGATAATAATGAAGTTCAGCCGACACCAACAGTATTGACAAGGGATGTCAAATCAACCAAGGTAAATATTCCATTCTTTAAAAATAATGAATTCGACTATGCCAAGATAATTGGATTTATGGGTGATAATGCAGCTAAATATACATGGATTGTTTTTGTGCTTGCTGTAATCTTAATTGTCACCTTTATTTCAAACGGAGCGAACCTGACAGACGGATTGGACGGACTTGCTGCAGAAAGTTCTGCTATAATTGGTACTACCCTTGGAATATTAGCTTATTTATCAGGTAACCTGATTTATTCCGATTATCTGAATATAGTGTACTTACCAAATACAGGTGAGCTGGTTGTATTTATGGGGGCCTTCATTGGAGCTATGATTGGTTTTATGTGGTATAATTCGTTTCCGGCTCAAATATTTATGGGCGATACAGGAAGCCTTGCTCTAGGAGGTATCATAGCTGTTTTTGCAATTCTAATTCGAAAAGAATTATTGATTCCTATCCTTTGTGGTGTTTTTGTCGTGGAGAGCATCTCTGTAATGCTCCAGGTAGGATATTTCAAATATACTAAGAAAAGGTATGGTGAAGGAAAACGTATTTTCCTGATGTCGCCACTGCACCATCATTATCAAAAAAAGGGGTATCCAGAACCAAAAATTGTGATTCGATTTTTAATTGTGGGTATTCTACTGGCAGTAATTACAATCGTAACTCTCAAAATAAGATAGACTATGGAGAAAAGAATTGTTATTCTCGGAGCAGGTGAAAGCGGCACAGGATCAGCTGTTTTAGCCAAAACTAAAGGATTCGATGTATTTGTTTCTGACATTGGCAGAATTAAAAGTCATTACAAGGAGATTCTCTACAATTATGAGATTGATTGGGAAGAAGAGCAGCATACAGAACGTTACATCCTTAATGCTGATGAGATTATAAAAAGTCCGGGAATATCGGATAAATCAGAAATCATGTCGGCGGTGTACAAAAAAGAGATACCAGTGATTTCTGAAATAGAGTTTGCCGGAAGGTATACAAGTGCCCGAAAGATTTGTATAACTGGTAGTAATGGTAAAACTACCACAACTTCTCTACTCCATCATATGCTTCGCAAAGCAGGACTAAATTGTGGACTGGCTGGAAATGTTGGTAAAAGTTTCGCTATGCAAGTGGCTACAAAAACTTATGATTATTATGTTATTGAGTTAAGCAGTTTTCAACTAGATGGCATGCATGAGTTTAAAGCCGATATTGCCATTATGCTAAATATTACTCCAGATCACCTTGACCGCTATGGTTACGATATGCAGAACTATGTGGATTCAAAGTTCAGGATCACTAGAAATCTTTCTGAAGACGATTATTTTATTTATTGTTCTGATGATGAGATTACAATCTCTGAGCTGGAAAGAATTGTACTTCGAGCCAAACAATTTGAATTCTCACAGAAGAATATAGTGAAAGAAGGAGCATTTATTGACAACAATAACATGTATGTGAATGTGAATAAAAGTCAAATGAGTGTCCCTCTTTCAGAACTTGCACTTAAAGGGAAACACAACATATACAACTCAATGGCAGCAAGTATTGCGGGCAGGGTATTGGATATAAAGAAAGAAATAATTCGTGAAAGCCTAAAAGATTTCAAAGGAGTTGAACATCGTCTGGAAGGATTTATTAAGGTTCATGGAATTGAATTCATAAACGACTCAAAAGCAACGAATATTAATTCCACATGGTTTGCTCTTGAATGCATGACGACACCGACCATTTGGATCGCTGGTGGAGTTGATAAAGGAAATGATTATTCTTCTTTGGAATCATTAGTAAAAGAAAAAGTCAAGGCAATCGTATGTCTGGGAGTGGATAATGAAAAACTTCATAAAGCTTTTGAGCATCTGGTAGAAGATATAAAAGATGCATCTTCCATGAAGGAAGCTGTTACATTGGCATACAGAATGGGACAGAAAGACGATACTGTGCTGTTGTCTCCTGCCTGTGCGAGTTTCGATCTATTTAAAAGTTATGAAGACAGGGGAGATCAATTTAAGGAATGTGTACGTGAATTATAGTATATGCCTGAAAGATTGAATAAATATTTTAAAGGTGATAGCATAATATGGGCTGTGCTTATTGTATTGTCTTTATTGTCATTATTGGCAGTATACAGTTCCACTTTTACACTGGCTTATCAGTACCGTTCCGGGAACATCGGGTATTACCTTGTCAAGCACATCATTTTTATTCTATTTGGCTTTGTCATTGTATATCTTACTCATTTAATACCTTATCGTTACTATTCCAGAATTTCCCAATTGCTTGTAATTCTTACCGTTCCTCTTTTAATAGTAACTTTATTCTTTGGCACCAATATCAATCAAGCTGCAAGATGGCTTACATTACCTGGAACTAACATAACATTTCAAACTTCCGATTTGGCAAAACTGGCTTTGATCATGTATGTAGCCAGACTATTATCCCTGAAACAGGACAGGATCAGATCTTATAAAGAAGCATTTGTTCCTGTTATTCTTCCTGTAATAATTATCTGTGCACTTATTATGCCGTCAAATTTATCGACAGCAGTGCTCTTATTCATGGTTTCGGTTATACTTATGTTCATTGGGAGAATTCGTTTTAGGTATATATCTGCCTTGGTTGCCGGGATGGCAATAGTGCTTACTCTTCTCATTACTATCGCAATTAAGTCTGATTGGGAGGGAAGATGGGAAACATGGCGCAACCGTATCGTGAGTCATATTGAACAGGAGAGTGAAGGCAATTATCAGGCAGAACAGTCAAAAATTGCTATTGCTACAGGCGGGCTATTTGGAAAAGGGCCAGGAAATAGCATGCAAAGAAATTTCCTTCCCCAACCTTATTCAGATTTCATTTTTTCAATAATAATTGAAGAATATGGATTACTGGGAGGTTTATTTGTTATTCTGCTTTATATGATATTGCTATTCAGAGCAGGTGTCCTTGTTAGAAAAAGCACACGTACATTTCCGTCTTTTTTAGCTTTTGGACTTGCTCTCATGCTGGTTATGCAGGCTATGCTTAATATGGCTGTAGCCGTCGGCTTACTGCCTGTTACAGGACAACCTTTACCTATGCTTAGCATGGGAGGGACATCTATTTTGTTCACTTCTGCTGCAATAGGAGTAATGCTTAGTGTAAGCAAGGATATTATTAAAAAAAAGGAAGTAATTCTTGAAAAAAGTTAAAAAACATATCAGGGTGATAATTAGTGGAGGAGGCACAGGGGGCCACATTTTCCCTGCAATAGCTATTGCAGATGAGATTAAGAGACGTGATAGAAATGCAGAGATACTCTTTGTCGGATCACGTGGGCGCATGGAAATGGAACGCATTCCCGCTGCCGGTTATAAAATTAAGGGTTTACCTGTAAGCGGAATACAACGTCGCTTTACTCTGAAGAATATTGTTGTCCTTGTTGATCTGATCAGAAGCTTACGGATTGCAGGAAAGATTATCAGAGATTTTAGACCGGATATAGCCATTGGTGTAGGTGGATATGCCAGTGGACCAGTTTTACGCATTGCTGCAAAACATGGCATTCCCACAATTCTTCAGGAGCAAAATTCTTGTGCTGGTATTACAAACAGGCTGCTTTCACGCAAGGCATCTATAATATGTGTTGCTTACAGGGATATGGATAAATATTTCCCAAAGGAGAAAATTGTTCTGACAGGCAACCCGGTTCGAATGATTACTATTTCAGATGAATTAATCAGGGAAGGAATAAAATACTTTGGACTGATAAATGATTGGCCCATTATATTAGTTGTGGGTGGAAGTCTTGGAGCTCGAACAATTAATGAGGATATGCTGGAAAAAATTTCATTTCTTGAAAAGCAAGAAATTCAGATTCTCTGGCAGACAGGGAAATATTATTATGATGAAATCAAAGAAAAATTGGTACATAAGAAGCCAAAAAATATACATATCTGTGATTTCATTTCACGCATGGATCTGGCATACAACGTTGCTGACCTGATGATCAGCAGGGCCGGTGCTATAAGTCTATCGGAAATCTGTCTCACAGGGCGTGCTGCCATTCTGGTTCCTTCACCAAATGTCGCGGAAGATCATCAAACTAAGAATGCAAAAGCTCTGGTCAGTGAAAAGGCAGCGATAATGATAAGTGATGCCGATGCAAAAAATAAGCTCATCGATAAAATGATGGAATTGATGGACAATCCGGATATGAGAGCAGAACTTGCCAGAAACTCAAAAAAATTGGCCATACCCAATTCAGCGGCTTTGATTGTTGATGAGGTTGATAACTTGATTGTAAGGGAGGGTAAAAATTGATGAATTTTGATAAGAAACATAATATCTATTTTTTAGGAATCGGAGGTATAGGGATGAGTGCACTTGCAAAATATTTTTATTCCAAAGGTAAAAGGGTTGCAGGATACGATCTCATTTCCTCAAGGATTACTGATGATATGGTGAACGAAGGCATTAATATTCACTATAAACAAGATATTAGATATATTCCTCAGGAGTTTCTTAATAAAGAAGACACAATAATTATACGTACTCCTGCAGTGCCTGACAACCATAAAGAACTGTTGTATTTCTCTGAAAATGGATTTCTGATCATGAAAAGGGCAGAAATTCTTGGTGAGCTGGTAAATTCTAAACGAGGAATTGCTATAGCAGGAACTCATGGAAAAACATCTGTTTCTTCAATACTGGCTTATATAATGCATGAATCAGAATTGGGGTGCAGTGCTTTTCTGGGCGGTATACTAAAGAATTATAATAGCAACATGATCATTGATGAAAAAGCCGATTGGGTTGTTGCAGAAGCTGACGAGTTCGATCGTTCTTTCCTTCATTTGCATCCGGAGATTGCTCTGATAACATGGATTGATGCCGACCATCTGGATATTTACACAACTAAAGAAGAAATACGGAAAAGTTATGAGGATTTTGTATCACAGGTAAAAACAGGAGGTTATGTTATTCTGAAAAAAGGAATTGAAATAGACATTAACAAGGATAAGGTGAAAGTATTTTCATATTCTCTGGATGATACCTGCGCTGATTTCTATGCCAGCAATATGGAGATTCAAAAGGGTAAATATTTTTTTAATATTCATACTCCCGAAAAACTTATTCAGGGTATTTCCTTGACTTATCCAGGTATAATAAATATTGAGAATGCTGTTGCTGCTACCTCTGTGGCTTGGCTCACCGGAGTAGATGAGCAGATAATATCAACTACACTATCATCTTTTAAGGGGGTAACAAGAAGATTTGATATTCAATACCAAAGTGATCAGATTATTTATATTGATGATTATGCTCATCATCCGCGTGAACTTGATGCAATAATCAGTTCAGTTCGAAAATTATACCCGGAGAAAAAGATCACAGGTATCTTTCAACCTCATCTTTATACTCGAACAAGAGATTTTGCCGATGAATTTGCGATGAGCTTAAATGCTCTTGATGAATTGATCCTTTTAGAGATTTATCCTGCACGTGAAAAGCCAATAAAAGGAATTGATTCAAAGATTATCTATGAAAAAGTTACAATTTCTTCGAAAATAATATGCAGTAAAAGTGACTTAATGAAAGTTTTAGAGAAAAGGGATTTTGAAATTTTACTCACATTAGGTGCCGGTGATATAGACCAATTTGTTGATCCTATCAGACAATTAATTGAAAACAGATGAAGGCGATAAAGAAAATAGCAATTTGGGTATTGACCGGTCTTTACATTTTACTGGTTTTCGGCTTTGTTAGCAACCGGTATAAAAACCAACTTTGTAATAGTATTCAGATATACATTGAAGACAGTTTAAACACTGGTTTTTTAAACCAGGAAGATGTGATTAATATTCTTGAATCGAGAGGATTAAATTATCTGGGAAAACCCCTTTCTGAAATTAACCTTGCAAAACTTGAAAATGAAATTCTAACTAATCAGATTGTTAAAGACTGCAGGACATATACTGGTACAGATGGAATACTATATATTGACATTGCTCAACGAGAACCTTTTGTAAGAATAATTGACAAGTACAGGAATGGTTATTATATCGATCTCGAAGGTTATATACTTTCTTTATCACCCCGTTTCACACCACATGTTTTGGTTGTCAACGGGCATATACAAACACCTTTTAATATTGGAAAAACTGTGAATGTAAATAATCTGGGTGAAGGTAATCAGGAACAAATGATAAAAGAGATATATACTCTGACTCTCTACATTAATCAACATGATTTGTGGAACTCACAATTTGTTCAGGTATATGTCAATCAATCTGGAGAGTATGAACTGATTCCTCGTATTGGGCCCCATTTGATAATACTGGGTAAGGTGGATGATTACATTGAGAAACTGGATAAGCTTGAAATATTCTATAAAGAGGGACTGAATACCATTGGATGGAATCAGTATGTAAAAATTAATCTGAAGTACAAAGATCAAGTTGTATGCACTAAAATATAACAAAAATGATGAGGCAAAAAAGTAATTATGTTGCAGCAATCGATATCGGAACTACCAAAATTGTATCACTTATCGGAAAGGTAAATGATGATGGAAAACTCGATGTGGTGGGGATGAGTAAAACCGTTTCGAAAGGTATTAAAAAAGGAGTGGTCCTAAATATCGAAGAAACTGTTGGTGCCATACGGCAAACAGTAGATGAAGCACAAAAACAAGCTGATTTGCAGTTTAGCGATGTATTTGTTGGCATTGCCGGACAACACATCAAAAGTATTAAGAACAGGGGATATATCAACCTGGGTAGCGACAGGGATGAGATTATTCAGAAAGACATTGATGCTCTCATAGCTGATATGTACAAAATCCCGATTGATCTTGGAGAGGAAATTATACATGTATTACCACAAAATTATATTGTGGATAGTGAAACCGGAGTAAAAAATCCTGTTGGAATGTCTGGTCGTCGCCTGGAAGCTAATTTTCATATTGTAATTGGCCAGATTGCATCTGCAAAAAATATTGAGAGATGCGTAAACCGTGTTGGACTCAGTGTGAATCAGCTTATATTAGAGCCATTGGCATCCTCGTCGGCAGTTTTAACCGATGACGAAAAGGAAGCTGGAGTAGCTCTTGTTGATATCGGTGGAGGAACAACTGATGTAGCTGTTTTCTATGATGATTCTATTCGACATACTGCAGTTATACCTTTTGGCGGGAATGTAGTAACCAAGGATATCAAGGAAGGGTGTAAGATATTGCATCGACAGGCCGAAGCTCTTAAAACACAATTTGGTTCAGCTCTGGGTGATCTCGCACCCGATGATAAGGTAGTTACAATTCCGGGAATAAATGGTCGTGAGCCCAAGGAGATCTCTTTCAAAAATCTGGCCTATATAATCCAGATGCGAATGGAAGAGATCATTGATGCTGTAATGTTCGAAATTGAAAACAGCGGATGTATGGACAAATTAAGTGCAGGGATTGTACTTACAGGTGGAGGGGCTCTTTTAAAACATTTGGCTCAGCTGGTAAGATTTCATACGGGTATGGATATACGCATTGGATATCCTATTGAATATCTGGCCGGAGATCCAAGCGATGAGATCAATAAGCCGCAATATGCAACAAGTGTAGGTCTACTGCTCAAAGGATGGGAAATCTATAAAAAGGAAGGAATGGATGAAAATGAGATAGAAAGGAAAGAAACGGAAGAAGAAGACATACTGCGAGTGAATCGACATGATTATTGAATATTTTATCGGTCAGAGCCGGAGTTCTCAGGTCCATTCTTATTTTATAGTATGGGACTGAGCTGGCGAGCAACCTCATATCTGCTGCATAAATATCGCCCCGGTGTGGTGGAATACGAAAGTTCTGAATACGTGTATTCTCAGCTTTTTCTTTCCATTGATTATCATCTATGTATTGTAAATACACAATTTTGCCTATAATAAAAATGGCAAAAAGAGCAAATGCAAGGTATATCAGTGCTACTCTCCATAATATTTCAGTTTTAATTGACATACTTTACTTTCTTTTAATAACAATTTTATAGGGTGGCTTTGTCGGTTCTTTTAAATCCAATTCTCTCTCCTCCATCATAGCCTTTATGGTTGAAGGTCTACTTAAGTTTATCAGCTCAGATGCTGTTGTTATTTCTTCGGCACGAAAATCTTTAACCTGCCTTTTAAGAATTGTTATCTGACGAATGATTTTCTCAGCATGATATCGGTTGGCGATATATATGACCGCAAGAAATACGAGGAATAAGATAAAAGGTATCTGGCGGACAACTGTACTTAATGTTAGCATGCTCCCATCGATCAGGCCTTTGAAAGAAAAGCCCGTTATCTCTTCTCTTTCGACATTTGTATCAACAAATTCTATTTCATTTTTCTTCACCATCACTGTTAAGCAATTTTTTCTGCGATTCGTAGTTTGGCACTTCTTGCCCGGCTATTTGCTTTCACCTCCTCTTC
>JABUBN010000443.1_pt1 | contig 12216 bp, 13 predicted proteins | sample 7240341 | NCBI WGS metagenome assembly JABUBN01 (sample SAMN07256345, study PRJNA390944) | subsurface metagenome | isolation source: Methane hydrate marine sediment | place: Pacific Ocean: Eastern North Pacific, ODP site | reverse complement strand
ATCTCTGCCCCGCTTATAAAACCATACTTCTTGCTGGTAATAACAGAATCAGCATCCTCATTGTACAAATGATAAATTCTATTCTTTTCCTTTTTTGTAGTTTCTAAAACAATTTCACTATTTGGTGCACTTAGAATATACTTTTCAATATGCTTATCATGTTCAAGGAGTTTTATGGCTATAAATCGGGAAGAAATTTGGTCTGTTATGGCATAATTCTCAGGAATCTTGATAAGAGCCTGTATTTTTTTTATTGATTCTTCCAATTCACTACCATAATCAATATGTATATGTCTCTGGACAGGATCGTTATCGTTGAAGACATTTATTATTTTCTGAAACAATTCCTTTATTCCCCTTCCTTTTGATCCTACCGTTGGAACAACAGGTATTCCCAAAAGTTTGCTAAACATAAGTAAATCAATCTGGTCATTTCTCCTGGTCAGCTCGTCAAACATGTTAAAAGCCAAAACCACCTTAATATCCATATCGATAAGCTGAGATGTAAGGTATAGGTTTCTTTCAAGATTTGAGGCATCTATTACATTGACAACAACATCTGGAATTTTATCTATAATGAAATCCCTCACATACAGTTCTTCTTTAGACAAAGCCGAGATGGAATATGTCCCCGGAAGATCAGTTATATTAAATACATAGCCATCCTGCCTCAGTTGAGCAGTTTTTAAGTCGACTGTAACACCTGTGTAATTACCCGTGTGCTCAAAAGAACGTGACGCAAAATTAAATAGTGAGGTCTTCCCGGCATTAGGATTCCCAACCAAAGCAACATTAATGATATTTCTGCCATTAGACTGGGTTTGTCTTTCAGAGGATGCATGAATGGAACCCTTAAACGAGCCAGAATGTTTTTTTTTCTTGCCCTGAATGTCTACTTCAATAAAATCTGCCTCTGAACGTCGCAAGGAAATGCGATAATCCATTAAGCTGTATTCAATCGGATCTTTTAAGGGAGCATTTTTTATGACTTTAATTGCCGTTCCTTTTATAAAGCCCATCTCCATTATACGACGACGAAAAGCCCCTCTTCCTCTAACCCTTAATATTAATCCCTCTTCACCAGTCTTCAGTTCCGATAATACCATAATTGAAAAATAAACCGCAATGTTACATCAAATAGTAAGTTATTCCTATACCAAATAGTAGGTATATATAGTTATTATTACATTAGCTTTAAAACTTTGTCTAAATATCTTAAATTAATTGATTTTGCAGTATGTTTTTCATATTTTAGAGAATAACTAAATGATACTTGTCTGAAAAAGAATAGGGTGGAAAAAAATAAGAACATATGTGATTTGCTCAGTGAATACCTGGATGTTGGTACAGAAGGGATCAATATATTGGAAGAACAAATTGATTCTGTGACTCAGTCAGAATATTTTGAGTGTTCCAATAAATCAAACAACCAACGCAGTCAGGAAGAAATAATACGAGACAAAGATTTGATATTTGATAAGACTATACCTATTGATCATAAGAAAAACATTCTTGTTCAACTGGCTTCAATAAATAGTGTAGAAGCCTATCGTGCAATTGAAAAATATCTGTATGAGTCCAATAACAATCTCTATGGCTGGACCTACCTGGCACTGCAGGAAAGCAGACTCTTGCTGGAGAGTAAATTTTTAGATGAAAACAAAGTACTTATTACTACTGGTTTAGGAGGAAAAGGTAATAAATTAAGGTATTTCATAGTTTTTTTTACTGGTGACTGGTCTTCCATTTCACTTGTGCAACAAAGAATTATCAAAAGTGAATTGGATTTTGCATTTTCCAGAAGCGGGGCAGAGATAGAAGATATAATTTTTGAAGATAGTTTTGCTTCTATTCTTACAATCATTCCTATTCACGTACCTGTTCAACAATTATTCGATAAGGTTATTAAGGAATGTAATGAATTTGGCAGCTTTCTCTTTAACGATTATATTATAACCAATGTAAGAGTTCTATCAATTGAAGAAATCAGAGAGTTATTGGCAATCAACAATATTCTCTAAATCCATTAATTTACCATGCTTCATACTGTCAATGTTGCATTACAGGTACTTCCTTCATCAGAAACAAAGCATCCTTATGAAATTGTAGATAAAGCTATTGAAATAATTAAGTCATCCGGAGTCAAATATAGGGTTTGTCCTTTTGAAACTGTAATGGAAGGTGACTACGATAGTATAATGGAAGTAGTAAAAAAAGTACAACTGGAATGTTTAAATCATGGAGCAGAAACCATGATTTCCTTCCTTAAAATACAGGTAAACAAGAATCAGGATCTGCATTTCGAAGATAAAACCAGAAAACATGATTAATCTTCCGGAGTTGTAACATCTTATTAATTAATAATATAAATAAAAAAAGGGCTATCAGTTTGATGCCCCTTTTTGGATTCAAATGGTAGTTTTATTTTTCTTCAGTACCTTCGTCGGTAGTAGTTGCCTCTACTTTCTCTAGGTCCTCGAATTCCACATCAGTGTAGGATTGAGTGGCGTCCTGTTTCTCTACTTCTTCTTCAGGAATTTCTACTGGCTTAGCTTCTTTAATGAATTCGACAGACTCTGTCAGTCCAACAATGAATTTATCAAAATCTTCTTTGTATAAGAAAACTTTGTGCTTCTCATAGAAAAAGCGGCCATCCTTGTGATAACGTTTCTTACTTTCGGTAATCGTGAGGTAGTAGTCATTTCTTCTGGTTGCTTTCACATCAAAGAAATATGTTCTTTTACCTGCACGAACGGCTTTAGAAAATATCTCCTCCCTTTGGTTGGTCTCAATACCTTCTTTTTTTTCTTTACCTTCTTCCATCATTAATCTATTTTTCAGGGTTCTACTCAGTTCAAAAATAAGAAAAAATTTATAATACCAAACTTTCAGGCTATATTTCTAAGATACTGATTGTCTGTTTTTTTTATCGAAAAAGAATATATGTGGTAATTTATAACGCATATAAGTCAAAATACAGAAAAAACAATTTACTTTGTTTTACTAAAAATTAAATCAGGTTCTTTGCGATATGATAAGCAGGAGAATATTGAGAATAAAGATAATGCAGGCATTATATGCTTATTACAAGAAGGAGGGTAATTCTTCGATAGCTAAATCAGAAAAGGAGTTATTGTTCAGTATTAATAAAGCGTATGACCTTTACCACTATCTTTTACTATTGATCATAGATATAGCTGACCTTGCCTGCTCACGAATAGATATTGCCCGTAATAAAAAAATACCTACTTACGAAGACCTTCATCCTAACACAAAATTCATTGAAAATAAAATCATTGTTCAAATAAGGAACAGCAACAGCTTTATGCGTTACCTGGAACAAAACAAATTGAATTGGGTGAAGTATCCGGAATTGATAAAAGGCTTATACAACGAAATAATTAGAAGCGGGGATTATATAAACTACATAAGTAATACAACTAGTTCTTATAAAGAAGATAAAAAATTTATATGTAGTATGTACAAAATGGTTATATCACAATATGAACCTTTATACTCTAACCTTGAGGAACAAAGCATTTTCTGGAATGATGAAATAGAATACATTTTAAGTATCAACATAAAGACTATTAAAAGATTGAAAGAAGAGGACGTTGATATGAAACTGGCCCCTTTATACAAAAGCATTGAAGACAAGAACTTTTCAAAAATACTATTTCGGAAGGTCATTCTTAACCATAAAGAATACCTTGATCTGATAGAAAAGTATAGTAAAAACTGGGATGTGAATCGAATTGCATTTATGGATATTTTGCTTATGCAGATGGCTATTGCTGAGGCTGTTGAATTCGATTCTATTCCTGTAAAAGTAACGCTTAACGAATACCTTGAGCTATCCAAATACTATAGCACTGTAAAAAGCAATGTATTCATTAATGGTATACTTGATAAGGCTTTCAAACAATTGAAGGAAACAAATCAAATAAATAAACAGGGACGTGGTCTTATTGGTGAAGTTTAATTATTCCTTGTTAATCAATTAGATTTATTCTTACTTTGCACATTAATTAGTTTGCAAAATCCATAATAATAAATTTTTTAATATGAACAGTTTATTGAATATCATTTTAATGGCCCCTCAAGAAGGAGGAAAATCCAATCCTGCATCATTCTACATCATGATGCTGCTGATTATAGTAGTTTTTTATTTTTTCATGATCCGTCCGCAGGTAAGAAAGCAGAAAGATATGCGTAATTTCAGGGATGCTTTGAAAAAAGGAGATAAAATAATTACCACCGGAGGAATTTACGGCAAAATCAATAATATATCCGATAACGTAATTACTATGGATATAGGAAATAATGTTATTATCAAAGTTGATAAGAATGCAATCGTGAAGGATAAATCTGATCTTAAGGCCCAGCAGAAATAAGTTGTTTTATCAGGAGTTTAAGGTATATTTGTGTTACCTTAAATTCCTGAGAATTTGAAAACGACTGAAAATAATCATCCCAAATTTCACCTTCTCACCGGCATTCGAGAGAAAATATTTATTTTTTTTCGACTAATTCAGCAGAAATACCTTATCTTTCTTTTCTTTCTGGCACTTTCTATACTGGCCTGGTTTATCAGAGCTTTAAGCGATACCTATGATGCCGATATAAAATACCCGGTTAAATACACCAACTTGCCACCTGATAAGGTATTGTTACAAGCCCCCACAGAAAAGTTGCTCTTACGGGTTCGTTCAGATGGCTATACAATACTAAGTACAAAACTTATATCAAAACCTCCGATTGATTATGATGTAAATGCATTTCTTCTTTTTTCCTTATCAATTGATTCCACTTCTGTTTATACACTCACAAAATATAACAGGGAAAGATTATCATTAGAACTTAATAAAAAGAATAAAAAATTTGAGATCCTTGATATATCTCCTGATACATTGTTTTTCAATTTTTCACGGGTGAAAAGGAAAAAGATCTGTGTGAAAGCTCAGTTGAAGGATATGAATACCATGTTTGCTCAACAGCATATGCTCAATGGCTCTGTATACACAATCCCTGATTCAATAGAGGTCACCGGGCCTTCTTCTATTGTTGATACCCTAAGTTATATGACTACTAAATTGCTTCATCTGGTAAATCTTTCTGATACTACTGAAAAAAAAGTACAAATACAAAAACTCTCCAGACTGACCTATTCATTGAGTAAAGTGAAAGTTGTTATACCTGTCGACGAGTTTACTGAATCGGAATTTACCATACCTGTTACACAGAAGAATGTTCCCGATTCAATTATCCTTAAGACTTTCCCTAAAACAATTAAGGTCAAATACTTAATAACTCTAAGTAATTTTGATAAAGTATCTTCTGAGATGTTCGAGCCCTATGTTGATTATGATGAGATTGATATTGATATGAATTCAAAAATCAAAATCAAACTCGATTCTTTGCCTCCCTACGTCCACAACGTCAATATTACGCCGCGAAGTGCTGAATTTTTAATTGAACGGAAAAATGCTGAAAGTTGGAATAACGGGCGGAATAGGTAGCGGGAAATCAACTGTTTGTAAGATTTTCAACTCACTTGGTATTCCAGTATATCATGCTGATACAAGGGCAAAATATCTGACAATTCATACTTCAGATATCAGGGAAGTAATAATAAATGAATTTGGACCTGATTCTTTTATTAAAGAGACATATAACACTAAGTACATAAGTAGCAAAGTATTTAACAACCCTGCATTACTGAAAAAACTCAATTGTATAATTCACCCATATGTTGCTGAAGATTTTAATGAATGGCTCAATGGTCAGAAAAAACAAATCTATGTAATCCAGGAGGCAGCTATACTGTTTGAAAGCGATGCGTATAAAAAAATGGATCGTATTATTGTGGTCAATGCACCCCTTGATATTCGTATTAGAAGAATAACCGAAAGGGATAATATCTCTAAGGAAGAAATTTTGAAAAAAATGAAAAATCAATGGTCTACCGAGAAATTACTGGCATTGGCCGATTGGGTTATCAATAATGACGATAATAAGCTAATTTTACCTCAAATAATTTCTATTCACAATCAACTGATCAGTTAATTTTCGTATATGGCAAAATTTGGAAAATGGGTTGGCGCAGGTCTCGGTTGGGCTTTTGCCGGACCAATAGGAGCAGTTATTGGGCTCGGTCTGGGATGGATGTTTGATAATACTGCTGAAATGAAAATTGGAAAGCAGTATAGTAACACAACAACTGGTGATTTTGCGGTTAGTATGATGGTGCTAATGGCCGCAGTTATGAAAGCTGATGGTAAAGTATTGCAGTCTGAACTTAATTATGTGAAAACATTCCTGGTAAATAGATTTGGAGTTGAATCGGCAAAAGAAGCTTTAAAAATGCTTAAGGATCTGTTAAAGCAGAATATTCCTATTCAGGACGTGAGTTACCAGGTGCGAGACCGGCTCGATTACCACTCCCGTCTTGAATTACTGCACTTGTTGTATGGTGTAGCCCAGGCAGATGGGAAAATTCATCAATCTGAGATGCAGATCCTTGACCAGATCGGTTATTATTTTGGTTTAAGTTCTACCGATCAGAAATCAATAAAAAATATGTTTGTCCTGGCGGACGACAGTGCTTATAAAATTCTCGGAGTTACCAGAAATTCTTCTAATGATGAGATTAAGGGAGCTTATCGAAAGCTAGCAACAAAATATCATCCTGATAAAGTAAGTTATCTTGGAGAAGATTTTAGAAAAGATGCGGAAGAAAAGTTTCAGAAAATAAACGAGTCCTATGAAAAGATTAAAAAAGATAAGAACATCAATTGAAGAATAATAATAGAATAAGCAAGTAAATCCATCAGTTGACCTCATTTTTTTCTTTTTTCCAGATTTTTAATTATTAAAGTTTATTGCCTGTGCATTGTAGATTATATATAATTTCTTTGTATTTTGCTTTATAAGCTTTTTTCATTTCGCACATAATGCTATTTTTGTGCGCTGAATCATTATCATTTTTCTATGAACCTGAAAGATATTCTTGCCATTTCTGGGAAAAGCGGGCTTTTTAAATTCATTTCACAAGGAAGAAGTGGAATCATTGTAGAATCATTTGACGATAAAAAACGGTCAGTTATTCACTCCAGTTCTAAAGTGAGTGCCCTTGAAGACATAGCTATCTTCACAGATACCGAAGAAGTGCCTTTAGGTGACATATTTAATAAGGTATTCGAAAAAGAAGGTGGAAAAGAGACAATCAATCATAAGTCATCACCGGATGAACTGAAAGCTTTGATGAAGGAAATACTTCCTGATTATGATGGGAAAAGGGTGTATGTTTCTGATATGAAGAAACTTGTGCAGTGGTATAACATGCTTATCAAATTGGATCTTTTAAAACCCACAGAGGAATCAGAAGAAGAAAAAAAGAAGGAGGAAAAAAAAGAGAAAAAGGTAGTGAATGTCCAGGGAAAAACTAAAATTGCCGCATCACAAAAAGTCAAGACATACGAAAAGTCAAAACCTTCCGTAAAAGACAAAGCAGTTAAAAGTAATATTCCTAAAACAAAAGCAAAATAAAAACAACATCACCGGCAAAAATGCCGTATGAATATACTTCGTCAACAAGCAAAAGAAAAAAGAAAATTCCTGCCTAGAAATTTGAAAATCAAAAGTTTTCAAAACATTAAACCATATGTAGAAGAGCTATTGAAGGCTTCAATTTCATCAATCTCTGATCTAAAATACTGGCTCCTAAAAAAAAGTGAGCTGGATTCGGTTATTGAGGAAGACAAAGCATGGTTATATATTAAACAGAGTTGTTATACTGATGTAAAGGAATATGCAGATACATTTGCCGACTTTGTCAGGAACATCGATCAGCAATATGCAATTGTTACGCACAGATTAAATGAGAAACTCATGGATTTCTGCATCTCTAATCCTTATCCTCCTGAATACGAGGTTTTTATCAGAGGTGTAAAACGTCAAATCGAACTCTATAACGAGAAAAACACCAAATTACAGGCTGAGTTAGAAGTTGAAGAGCAAGGATATAGTGCCATTACAGGTATTATGACTGTTCGTTATAAAGGGAAAGATTATACTCTTCAGCAGGCTCAGAATTTTTTAAAACTAAACAACAGAAAAACCCGAGAAGAAGTCTTTGAATTAATATGCCGGCGCAGAAGTGAAGATTATAATAAGCTTAACGATATATTTGATATACTTCTGGCAAAGAGACATCTTCTTGCTCTAAATGCAGGGTTTCCAGACTATCTGGAGTACCGTTTTTCTCAGCTTGGCAGATTTGATTATACCATCAAAGATTGCAAAAGATTTCATGATGCTATTGCTTCAAATCTTGTGCCGGTTGTTGATGAACTATTGAAAAAACGAAAATTGCTATTGAAAGTAGATACTCTTCGACCTTTTGATTTGGATGTTGATATTGATCAGAAACCTCCCCTCAAACCTTTTTCCTCCGTGAATGAATTAATTGAGAAGAGTATACTTTGTCTTTCTTCCGTCGATAAAAAATTTGGCCGGTTTATTCGTATCATGAATTCAAATGGTTATCTGGATCTGGATTCAAGAAAAGGAAAAGCTCCCGGTGGTTATAATTATCCTTTGTATGAAAGCAATGTGCCGTTTATTTTCATGAATGCTACAAATAACCTGCGCGACCTGGAAACCATGATGCATGAAGCAGGACATGCTATACATTCATTCCTGACTAAAGACCTTGAGTTTATTTATTATAAGGAAGTGCCGGCTGAAATTGCTGAAGTCGCATCCATGGCTATGGAATTAATATCTATGGAGCACTGGCAGCATTTCTTCAAAAATAAAGAAGATCTCATACGTGCAAAAGAGAGTCATCTTGAAGGAGTAATCAAAACACTTCCCTGGGTAGCAACAATTGATAAATTTCAACATTGGATCTATACGCATCACGGACATAATGCAAACGATCGAACAGTCGCATGGAACGCCATTGAGAAAACATATGGAGGTGCTATTGTTGACTGGTCGGAATACGAAGAATACAGATCACAAATGTGGCAAAAACAGATCCATTTGTTTCAATTTCCGCTTTATTATATTGAATATGGTATTGCCCAGTTAGGAGCCATTGCTATATGGAAAAACTATAGAGACAATCCCGAAAAAACCATTAAAGCATTCCGTTTTGCTCTTAGCCAGGGATATTCCAAAACTCTTCCGGAACTTTATTCAGCTGCCTCAATAGATTTCAATTTTTCTTCAGACTATATTCAATCATTAATTGATTTCGTGCTGTCTGAACTTCATTCACTCCGATAACTGGTGCCTGAAGGTAATTTATTTGCTTCAGAGAATATTTTCAGTATGTTAAAGGAATACCTGAAGAAAAAGTTGCGAAGTACTTTGGTTATTGAAGTGTAACTTTTACTTTACCACTTCACCTTTAATGAAAAGATTTGTAATACCTTCTTCAGTGTTTGTATAAACAGCAATGGTTTTGCTAAAATAACCGGGTGATTTTGCATCAAATGTTACACTAATACTTTCTTCTCCTCCGGACGGAATGGGTTGTTTCGGATAATCTGCTACCGTGCAACCGCATGAAGGTTTAACGCTGGTAATGATTAGTGGCATCATGCCTGGATTTTGAAAAGAGAATTTAATTACAATTGGTTTATTGAAAGGTATTTGCCCAAAATCAATAGCTGTCTGATTCCATTCAATAGTCGCTTTAGGATTCGATTCAGAATGCACTTTAAAGGAACCAACTATACTAACGATAAATAGTAATAGTCCAATAATTGTTTTTCTCATTTCCTTCGTTTTAATTGTATTACGAATTTACAACATCTTTGTTTTAATAATTCAACCTCTTTATTAAAATTTATTAAGGATGAGTTACTAATTATCTACAGTCCATTTCTGTTTTATGTTATCAGATTTCAAAATACATGCCAGTTGAAATTAAATAAGTTGCTTTTTTCGATTCATCCGTCATTTTTATAATTTTGATATCTTTCACAAATGATGAGAGAAGCTATTGTAAGTATTGCAGGGAAACAAGGACCGATTAATAATGTCAGAAAAGCTTTAGCGCAACTTGATCTCACCTGTTTAAAAGGGAAAAGCATACTGGTTAAACCAAACATTGGGAGAGCAGCAACAGTAGCCCGTGGTTATAACACACATCCTCAAGCTATTGCCGGTGTTATTGAAATGGTTATGCAGGCGGGAGCAAAAAAAATTGCCATAGGCGAAAGTCCTCTTGTAGGCATCGATACATTGGAAGCATTTAAAAAAGGAGGAGTAACTGAAGTTGCAGAAAAATATCAGGTAGAGCTTATCGATTTCGATGCTCACAAACCTGTTAGAAAAGAAATTACAGAAGGACGTGTACTGGAAAGCACAAAAATATGCTCCTCTGTTTATGAATTTGATTACCTGGTATCGGTCCCGGTATCAAAAACCCATATGCACACGGGCGTTACTCTTGGAATTAAAAATATGAAAGGCTGTCTGTATCGTCATGAAAAAGTTCGGTATCACCAATTAGAATACCGTAATAAAATCTTTCCTGAAAAAACCCTTGATTCGGCCATATCTGATCTGGCAACCATTCTTATGCCAGACCTTACTGTAATTGACGGTTACATTGGTATGGAAGGCCTTGGCCCCTCAGGTGGCCAAGCCAAAAGGTCTGATTTTTGTGTTGCCTCCTGGCACCCAATGGGAGCGGATATCTATGGTTGCATATTGATGGGACTGGATCCTCAGACTATTGCCCATCTGCGTCTGATTTCGGAGCGTTGCAACATGCCTTTAAATCCTGACGCATACACTGTTATTCCTGAAAAATACGATAAGTATATAGTATCTTATTGTATCCCACCAACAAACATCTCTGTTGAATTTAAGAATATACAGATCTACGATAATGAATCTTGCAGTGCATGTTTATCAACACTGATGTTGTTTCTAAGGAGGTTCAAAGATGATATGAGTCAGTATGTTTTGCACGATGGAAAATTTCATATCGCCATTGGCAAGGGAGTAAGTGATGCAATTGAGGGAACCATCTTTGTAGGCAATTGTACTAAATTTATGAAAGATAAAGGAGTAGTAGTAAAGGGTTGTCCTCCTGTTCCTACAAGGATTTACGAAGCAGTAACCGGGCGGGAACCTGACGAGAATGAGCCTGAAGTAGAATAATTGAGGGCAATTTCTATAATGAAATAAATACCTGTATCCTGAATAAAGCCAGCCAAAACCAGTTCGTGTTGTAAATATCGTCGCTGCCGGGCGTCTTCCATTCCATCCTCTCTCTAACCTGCAAAATAAAACCCAAATCAGCATTCATCCCCAGCCAGTTATTAATTCCAAATTCTCTTCCGGCAGCAATATTTAAGTAGGAAAAATGATAAATACGATCTGCAGCAGTACTTTTATTATTTGTATATCCTTGTCTGGCATACCAAACCGGACGATTTGAATAAAATCCATGATTGCCAAAATGAATCATATGATCAATACTCCAGGTACGAATGATTTCAGAGTAGATTCCCGCATCCCCTCCGTAATAAGCTCCAAGTTGAGTAATATCAGTATATTGATACCGTAATCCCGCATGTAAGTATTCGCGCGCTGATACACCGCCTACAATGTCAAGTTTGTTTTTAATTATTTGCCCGTGAACACTTGTAACCAATAACAAAATAAAAATAATGCTAATGCAGAACTTGGATCTTACCATATTGAAATGTCTTAAATAGTTATGAATCATATTTTTTTGCTTCTTCCCATATTTCATTCATTTCTTCAAGAGTCATATCTTTTAATAAGCGTCCTTTTTTAATCGTGTGGCCTTCAAGATAATTAAATCGTTGAATAAACTTCCTGTTCGTTCTTTCCAATGCATTTTCAGGATCCACACCATATAATCTTGCAGCATTTACAACGGAAAATAACAGGTCACCAAATTCTTTTTCTATCTCATGTTGATCTCCTCTTTTAACTTCATGCTTAAGTTCATTCAGTTCTTCATTAACCTTATCCCATATCTGTTCAGGTTTATCCCAGTCAAACCCGACAGCCCGAACCTTTTCCTGTACCCGATTGGCTTTAATAAGAGCTGGCAAAGAAACAGGCACACCAGCCAACACAGATTGAACACCCTCATGTTGTTTTATTTCTTCCCAGTTTTTTTTAACATTTTCCGGATCATTTTTTACATCCACATAAATT
>JABUBN010000442.1_pt1 | contig 12223 bp, 10 predicted proteins | sample 7240341 | NCBI WGS metagenome assembly JABUBN01 (sample SAMN07256345, study PRJNA390944) | subsurface metagenome | isolation source: Methane hydrate marine sediment | place: Pacific Ocean: Eastern North Pacific, ODP site | reverse complement strand
GCATTGGCTCAAGATGATGATTTTGATTCTTATAATAGTAACTTAAACTTGAAGTAACTGTACTCAATTTATTCTGAGATAGTAGTGTAAATCCTGGAATTATTTCCGGATTCATTGAGAAGAAATCCTCAATATTTAAATAAAAAGGTGTCCAGCTGTGCAGATAGAAACTATTGATATAGCGATTGTAATTAAGAGAATCATATTCAATTGCAGGATAGGCATCCTTTTGAATATTTGTGCCGGCTTGTAGCGATAAACTATCGGCCCAGACGTATTTGTATTTCTCAATTTTGCTTATGTCTTCCCATTTTGAAGAACTCAGATCAATTTTTGCCGGCACATAGCCATTCAAAGTGTAATCGGAATAATACATTACATGATTATCCTGAACGAATGGATAATCTGCTCCATAGTTTGATGAGGTAATTTTAAACACCCTGTTTGAACTCAAATCAAGGGCATAAATATTCCTTGACATTTCAAGATCGAAGGAGAAATAAATGATACTGTTACGGGCATGTAAGTAACTTATATTGTTTAAACCCGATCGAAACAAAACTTCTCTTTCCCTGGAATTGATAGAAAGTTTTTCAATTTGTTTGCTGTTGTCAGTCATTGATATAAAGACCAGAGTTTCTTCATTCAACCAAACAGGATGAAAAACCTGCATTCCCGGTGGGATAACTATTTCATCCAGTGTTTCGCCATTGAAACTGTCCAGGATGATGATTGAATACTGGTTTTGTTCGTCGATCCTGATACAGGCAATTTTATCATCTGAAGGGGAAAGAGAAGGAGTGAAGTACCTGCTTTTTTGTGTGAGTTGTTTTTCATTGCCGGTAGCCAATTCCAGAAGCTTGATTACCGAATAGTTTCTTTGCTGCCATCTGGCATCAGGCAGATATTCTTCCCATACAACATATTTTTTACCTGCACTTACAGGAGTATTTGAGTATCTTCCCGGAGTATGGATAATTTCAACTGTTGAATCTTTTAAAAACACAAATCTTGTGAGATCATCAATTGTTGTTTTTACTGCAAATGCCCCATAGGGTGTTGATTGTACATAGTTATAGCTGGTGTAATGTTTCGTTTTCGGGATGTTGAAATGTTCCGGGACCGTAAGAGTTAAATTGGCCGTTTCTGTCTTCCACAATAACCTGAGAGAGTCAAATGTTTCATTGTAAAGGTTTACTTTCGATTTTGCTCCATTTTTTTTCAAACCAAAATAAAAGGGTGCACCAAGATACGGTCTTCGTCCAACCTTATCGATGGTTTTGCCCCAAATAGTATTGTCATACTTTAATTTAGCATAACTAACCATTTGATAACCATATTTATAATAATTCGGCACAAAATATTTGTAACTCCCAAGGTAAGATTGATCGTATGAGTATCTTTTTTCTTTTTCAAGCTCAATTGCTCTCAATTCAAAAGTAAAATCCGGAGCTCTGCCCCGACCTGTAGAAGAAAGTGCAGTTTCATTCATAACAGCATCACCCTCAAGAAACCATAAAGGCAGGTAACCGGTTACAGCTCCTGTTGCCATTTCACCAAAAACAATCTTTAATATTTTTGTAAGACCCTGTTCAAGGTTACTTATCTGTACAACATGACGGTATTCATGAAGGGCCAGTTGTTCCAGCCAGTCCTGTACATAAGTATCTTGCAAGGGAGTAGTAACCCATTCGGATCTTTTGGGTGCCCAAACAACATAACCATTCGAACGTACGGATTGATTGTACAGAATAACAGATATCTTTTTTGGTTTCTTCGAATAATCTTCAGAACCATATTTGTACATATGTTCCAATAGATTCGCAGCCCTGTTTGCTTCATTATAAAATCCGGAGGGATAAATGATCTGAAAATTGTCTGTTTTAATTTGCATCCATATGACAGAAGCAGGCGCCTGTCCGGTATTATAAAACTGTGCTGTAACCAAAGTCGGGGCAGTTAGAAGAGCAATTAAATACAGATATTTTTTAAATGGGATCTTCACTGAGATTTAATTTTACTCACAGGGGCTATTTATATCATCTTTTATTTGGCGACTGACAAATCGTATATCTTCAATGGTATAGAAAGCATTGGGATTATGCTTTTGAATTACCTTCACTACATCCTGAATGTTCTTTCGGTTTACAATGGAATACAAAATTCCTACTTTTCCTGTACTACCTTCTGCCTGAATGGATGTCACACCATAGCCCCCTTCACGCAAAACCCGTGTAAGTGCTGATGCATCTTTTCTTGTAATGATCCTGATCAGTTGTACTCCAAGAGCAAGTTTTTCTTCAATCTTCATGCCTATGTAACTTCCCAGTGCAAAACCAAAAGCATAAGCCACATAGCAAACCCAATTGTCAAGGTTTTGAAAAATTCTTGTTATGGCAAGCAGCCAAACGAGTACTTCAAAAAAGCCAAGAATGGGAGCCAGAAACTTGTATCCTTTTGCAATAAAAATAATCTTCAGTGTACCGAGAGATACATCTACAATTCGGGCCAGTATTATGAGTATTGGAAGAATCAGGTAACTAAAAAGTTCACTGTTTAATAGTTCCATTGTTAATCAACTTTCCGAAAAGATAGAAAATTCCGGGGAATAATCAATCATACAGTTCTTAATTTCCATTTTCCTCTCAAAAACACCAAAATACCCAAAATAGCCAGAATAGTTTCAGAAATAAGTATAGAATAAAATACGCCATTCTCTTTCATGCCTGAATTTTTAGCCAAATAATAGGCCAGAGGGATCTCAATTAACCAGAAACAAATGAAATTCAAAACTGTAGGTGTATAAGTGTCACCTGCACCATTGAATGCCTGGGCAATGATCATTCCAAATCCATAAAAAACCATACCATAACCCATGATTTGCAGGCAGGCTACCCCTACCTCATACGATTTACCTCCATCAGAAAATAGTTTGATAAAATATTGAGGGAAGATCACAAACCCCAACATGGCAATTAACATATAAGCGCTGTTGACAATCGAAGTATACCATACCGCTCGTTCTGCCCGTCCGGGATCTTTAGCTCCCAGATTTTGTCCGACAAGGGTTGATGCTGCATTGCTGAAACCCCATGCAGGCAGCAGGAAGAATACAAAAACGCGAATAGCTATGGTATAACCTGCAATCACTTCACTTTTGTAATCGGCAAGAATACGATAAAGAATTACCCAGCTTGAAGTAGCAATAAGATACTGTAAAATTCCACCTCCGGAAAGATATAAGACTTTCCACATTACCTTTAAGTGCAGGATAAAATCTGAAAGTCTCAGATCTATTCTTGATTTATGTTTAAAGAGAAGATAAAATTGGTAGAGCACACCAATTCCACGACCTATACTCGTTGCAACAGCAGCACCTGTGACTCCCAGTTGAGGGAATGGGCCAATACCGAAAATCAGACAGGGATCAAGCACAATATTTATTGCATTGGCTACCAACAATACTCTCATGGAAAGCGCAGGGGCTCCTGCACTTCTGAATATTGCATTGTTGATGAACAAGAGCATAATTACAAAGTTACCTCCAAGCATAATCTGTGTAAAAGAAAATCCGATGTCAATAACTTTTTGCTCGGCATTCATCATGCCCAGAATTTTCTTTGCAAAGATAATTCCCGGTATGGCAATAAATGCAGAGATAAGTATACCTAAAAGAATTGCCTGGGAAGCGGCAATGGAAGCATCTCTGTCTCTTTTTTCTCCTATACGCCGGGCAACAATGCCGGTAGTAGCCATGGCCAGACCAATTCCAATGGCATAGACTATGGTCATCAAGGATTCGGTAAGTCCAACTACGGATATAGCTTCATCACCAAGTCTGGAAACAAAATAAATATCCAGAATAGCAAAAAACGATTCCATCAGCATTTCCACAACCATGGGAATAGAGAGCAACAAAATGGCTTTTCCCAGCTTTATTTTTGTGAGATCATACTCATAACCGCGAATGGCATCCCATATATCACGGAATAACTGTTTCATAAATTTTGAAAAAGAATCATAAAACTAGGTCAAATCATATAGAATGAAATTATTTTTGATTGTTTTTTTTCTTTCTTAGTACGGTTAATACGGCTCCTGAAATTACCAGCAATGCGCCGGCAAGTGAAACCAAAGTGAATTTTTCGTGAACTATCCATTCAACTTCAAGAATAGTAAGAATACTCATTACCGATATCGTAATGATAGGATTAAAGGTAATGATTACACTTATCTTATTGGCTTCCAGATATTTAAATGCATAAGCTAAAGACCCGTATGCAAACAGGGTATTACAACCCAGAAAGAGTAACAGACCCCATTCCAGACCTGTAGCTAATCCAAATTCCTGAAAATCTACAAACGGAAAATATCCGATGGCCGGAAGACCCAAAAAGAACCAGATTTAATTCGAGTGGGTGATGCGTTTTAACCAGTTTTTTTTGGAAAACAGCGTAAGTTGCCCACATTACTGCACCAAAAATGATCCAAATTACTCCTTTCTGGTACCTGGTTACATTATCAGCAAGCACAAGTATTTGATCACGATAAAAAACTGCCAAACCCGCAAAAACAAGAAACAGTCCGATAATCTGACGAACTGAGGCTTTTTCGTTGAAAAAAACGAATCCTGATAATGCCAGTAGAACAGGGCCGGTTTGAATAAAAATCTGTGCGATACCAGGTGTAGTTAAATTGATACCTGAAATAAATCCGAGATAATTAAATCCAAGACATAGTGCTGCTAAAACTGAAATTAAGGGAGGGCGAGCAAGTATTTTTAACGATGCTGGTCTTCTGACTGCAAGATAAATGCTGAGAATTACAAAGGCAATAATAAAACGGCTCCAAGTAACTTCAATTGGAGAAAGATTTGTAAGAGACACCTTGAGTACAATAGCAAGAAAACCCCACAATAATGCCGTAAAGGAGGCAAAAATAACACCTTTCCGTATAGAAGAATTGCTTTTCATCTTGTTGAAATTAAGATTGCTAAAATACGCTAATATTGTATGAACTTAAATTATAGCTGTCCGAAGAAAAATCAATATGACAAGGAGAAAGAATCCTGATATTAGAATAGAAAGTTATGGCCGCTATTCGAAATGGAAACAGGGAAGTAAAAAATTACCAATGATCCTCGAATTCACAAATACCATAGAAGCTGTTGAAGGGAATGAGTTTGAAATGATATTACGGATCAAAGAAAGCAAAGGGTTGTAGCTGGAATACCGCATAAAACATCCTGGATTTAGTAATGCAGATGGTTATTTGCAACCTGATTTTACAGGAGAATATTATATGCATTCCAACAATCATAAATTTTATATTAGTGACTGTATCTGGCTTCCTGTTGAAGATAAGGTTGGAATATGGGAAATACACGTGTATTATTCAGGCAACACCATAGCATCAAAAACTTTTAACGTAGTTTTACCGCAAACTGTTTAGAATATGGGAAATGAAAAAAAATTTCATGCACTGATAAAAAATGTAGCGCCGAAGCTGAATAAAGGGCATTATGTATTTATCACTGAAAACGACTTGGATAAGATCCCCTTATCTCAGGTTCTTTATCAATTTAAGGAAAAGGAAGGCACTACAATAGTTCTTGAAAAAGAGAGGGCCGATGAACTGGGATTTTCTTATTCGTTTGTAGCTGCCTGGATTACCTTAACAGTACATTCCTCACTTGAGGCGGTTGGTTTGACTGCAAAGGCATCTGATGCATTAACAAAAGAAGGCATCAGTTGCAATGCAGTTGCTGCATATTACCACGATCATATTTTTGTCCCTTATAAGGATGCCGAACGGGCGATATCAGTTTTAAGAAGATTGGGCTAAGTAATTTCTTAATACGGTTTATTTGGAATTTTTTATGATAAGTGTTTAAAATACTAAATGATCAGCAGATAAAAATTAATATTCCATTCATTAAGATAGACTATGAAGATATTAATCTTATGCACTGGCAATAGCTGTCATAGCCGGATGACACATGGTTTTTTTGCAATCCTTTGTTGAAGTACCTGTTATGTTATCTTTGGTTGTCCTGGCAAATAAGTGGAAATATTGATATAGAAAGACCTATGGGAACAATTCAATATATATCAATCATAACATGTCCTCCTTCACAACTAGGCAACTGTTGTTAATTGAATGTAGAAATTTTCTCAAGTAATAGCTGATCAGAAAAGCCTGCATCGATGGCTTTCTGCAAGAATATTTTTACTTCTTCTGTTCTTCCGGTTTGCTTTGAATAGACTGCATAGAAAAAGAACATATCCGGATTATCCGGTTCAACAAGGGCATAAACCGACAATAGTCTGCCAGTGCTTTTTGTATCACCTGACTGAAGCGCCTTATTTGTTAACGTATAGCACATAATACCAAGAAAAGCTTTTATTCTTTTATAGGCAAGATTTCTGTAATGATCAGTATCCTGCCTGATCTTCTTGTTCAGAGAAGAGATTTCATTTATCCACCAGGCATAATCTTCCGAGAGTAAAGCCTTTAAATAGGTATCTCGTACTGTAAGTTCAAAACGTATACTCTCTCTCAACCGGCCAAGTTCGTCGTTCAATTCCTCGCTATATACCAGAGAGTTACGAATAGACTGAAATTGATTTGCACTTTCACCATCATTCAGATGAATCATATTTTGTGCTATAAGTGATGCGCTCAGGTAATTTCCTGCTTTCTTCAGTGTATCGATCCGGCTTTTTTGAGAGTCTCCAAATTGTTCTCTTGTTTTTCCGATATCAAGGCATTTTATTTTCTTGGTATTTTCTGCCAATATCAGGTAAGCAATTGAGTTGCTAAGTTCATGCTCAGAAGGCCATTCATGCATTTCATCTGTTAATTCGATTCTCAAATTTTCAGGAGTATTCTCAGACCTGAAAAAATATTGGGCTGTTTCAATAAAATTGAAATCCTGCATACCGGTTAGTGTAAAAACAGTGGTGTTTATTGATTCAATCTGATTGGCAGAAACAAGAGCACCACAGGCAATAATACCATCAACATCATGGTATTGAGCAAAAGAAAGAGCCATGCGTGCCCCTCCTGAAAATCCAGCGATATAGACAATATTATTTGAAGGATATTTAATACGCACATCCTTTATCAAAATATCAATTTCAGTTTGGTAATCAGGGAAGTTATTTTTTACCAGGTTTGAAGCAACCAGCATACATTTGTATCTTTCGGCAGCAGGAATAAAATTTTCAATAGCCGATTTACCATGACCATGTGGGTCGAGGATCACCAAAAGAGGCAACTGAGAGCAATCTTTTGCATTGGAGGGTATATACAACTCATAGCTATGATTGCTATTCTTATTACAGGTATCCTGTAATTTAATTCTCTCGTTGGTATCAATACTATTCTCATTCCTGGAACAGGAGAGTGCCAGGGCAAATAACAAAGGCCATGAGAAGATTCTTAAAACGGAAAGCTCTGACAGATTTGGATTCATTGAATAGTCAAGTAGGGTTGATAACATCATTGCCTGACAAAGATAAAAAAAGACAGGATGCTCTATACTCTATATTTTTACAGGACTTCCATTAATCTATTGCCGGTAGAGCAAAATAAAAGACAGATCCCCGGCCAACCTCACTTTCAGCCCATATCCTGCCCTGATTCATCTCCACAAATTCTTTACAGAGGATCAATCCAAGACCTGTTCCCTGTTGTCCTTCCACACTGCCGATAGTCCCCTTTTTATCCAGCCGGAAAAGATATTTGAGGTCTTCTTCATTAATCCCGATTCCTGTATCAGCAATGTTTATTTCAACATATTTCAGCATCCTTTTTGCTGAAACATGAATTTTACCTCCATCTTCAGTGAATTTAACAGCATTACCGATCAGGTTTCTGAATATAGTACGTACCATATTTTTATCGCCGCGTACCCGTAAGTCAAATTCTATATTATGCGTTACACGAAGATTTTTTTCTTTAATTCTGGGACGTACCAGATCAATACTTTCCCTTGCTATTTTTTCAAGTTCAAGATCTTCGGTTTTCACCTTTATTTTTCCTTCCTGCAACCTGGCCCAGTCGAGTAAATTTATTAACAACTGGAATGTATTTTCAGTTGAGGCATAAATATTTTCAGCGATGTTCTTTCTGTCCTCATCACTAATTTCATCATAGTTGGTTTTCAGGAGATGAGAAAGACCCATGATGGCATGAAAAGGATTTTTTAGATCATGACCGATCAATGAAAGAAACCGGTCTTTTGTATTATTGGCCAGACGAAGTTTGTTTTCAGATTCTCTCAAAGCTGTTTCAGCATTCCGAATTTCAGTAATATCGGTAAAAACACCTACCAATCCAATCCTTCGCGCCTGTGAAATTATATTTGCTTTGTAATAAAGAAGGTTGTGGATTGAACCATCAGGATACTTCAAACGCATTTCAGAGATTTTTACAGTATTTGAGTCGGATTTTTTCTGTTTTTTAGATAAAGCAGATTTATCAAATAATTTTTCAATTTTCAGATCCTTGATTTCACTTCTTTTTTCCCCGGTTAAGTGTTCAAATGCTTCATTACAGTCAAATGCATTCCTTATATGATCGAAATAGAATATCGGATTTGGAATGGTTTCAATCAATGAATTCATGAATTGGTATTGCAATTTTCTTTCTTCTCTTTCTTTCAGTTGTTCGACGCGTATATTGGAATAAAAAATCAGGAAAACAATAAGCACCAAAGCCCCAATAAGAGAGAACAAAAGATATTTTGTAAGAATAGGCTTGATAATGGTTTTTGTAATTTCATTTTTACCAAGGTAACTCACAAGCATCCATTCTCTGCAGGGATGGGGAATCAGGTTGTGTGAAGGAGAGGTTCTTTCAAGAAAATAATCGCACAAATTGATTTTCAGGAATGAGAAATATCCGTTTTTTGTTTTCAAATGCCCGCTTGCTTTTTTTCCGATCATAGCCTCCCACTCTTCAGGGTAATATAAATCAAAACGACCACTGGCAGAATCGGAAAATGAAAATCGCCATTCCTCATTTTCATCCGGACCGATAAGATAATATCCATCCTGGTTCAGTAGCAAACATCTTAATGAGTCGGAAACGGAATTCATCCTTAACTCGGAGAGCATCTTTTCTCCAAGAAAATTCACGACAAACAGGATCCGACTCTTTGATACTGAATCAGAAATACTTCTGCCAAATCTCAGTACGGGGACATAAGGTTCTTCTATCACTCCATGTTCTATATTCAGATCGAAGGCGGAAACATAAAATTTATCAGGTAATAACTGATTGATTTTATGGTAATAATAACGATTAGCTTTGTTTTGCAGTTGCCCCTTATTGTATACTACTATAGAACCTTCTCTTAAGTCCACCCTCACTTTTTCCCATCCCAGGGTATCTATTAAGCGGATCTGATGATAAAGCTCTTTGTTTCTTGAAAAGGAACTGAATATTCCCTGCAGTTTTTGAGTATGGTATTCTTCATTTGAATAAAATTCTTTGATTTCGGGCATTTCTGTCAAAAAGCAAATATCACTGTAAACCTGATCCATGGTATTTCTAATGACGTTGCGATTTTCTTTCAGAAGATTTTCTCGCATGATCTCACTTTTTGTCTTTATGCTGTTCAACTCGATTACAGCAACATAAAACATCAGTCCTGAAAAAACAGAAAAAACAGGAAGAAAAAAATTCAGCAAACTGTTCTTAAGAATTCTATTGAAAAATATTCTTTTCATTCCTCAATTAGACGGCACATATAAACAATAAGTTATGAAAAAATAATAGATCCGCATGGGTAAATACCAGATAATTTCAGAAAGAGAAGCTAATAAAGAGGGTGTAAGATATGAGAAGTCGGAAGACAGAAGTCGGAAGACAGAAGCCGGAAGACAGAAGCCGGAAGTCAGAAGCCGGAAGTCAGAAGCCGGAAGTCGGAAGTCGGAAGTCCGAGGACACACCCCTTTCTTTTCCCCCTCAAAGGGGGAAGAAATTATCTAAAAATCTTTAATCCATCCCACTTTTAGGGGCCCGTCCGAACATTATCAGCCGGGTAAAGATTATAGGGGGTATTCAGAGCAATAAGAAAAACGTTTTTACTACCAGCAATATGCGCTGTATTTACTTTCCTCGAAACGTAAAATGCTTACATACGAATAGAACATAATAAAACAAAACACAACCGAGCGGAGCGAGCTTGCCGAATTAATTGGTGAACTGAGTAATTGGTGAATTGAATTAAATGAAGATATTGTTATATTCTTTAAGTCTTTAAATAAACTTCATTTAATCAACCGACCAGAGGGAGCTCGCCGAAGGCAAATAACAAGTAATAACCAATGCCCGACTCCCAATGTCCAATGTTGAAGTTACTCCTTTTGTGTTTCAGGGATTACTAATTGATTAGTGAAACTTATTTGATGCTTATTATTAGGAATTTTGTAACTAAAATATAATGTTCAATTTCTCAAACTCCAGACCCTTAAACAATTACACGATTACATAGTTACACAACCGAACGTAGTGAGTTCGCCAAGGGCCAATTGTCGATTCATTGTTTTAACCAGCAACAACGAACCTAACAACCCAACTTCATTTAATCGATTAATCAGTTCATCAACTCATCAATTACACAATTCAACAATTAACCAATTACACAGTTAAACGATTCAACAGTTAAACATTCTTAACCAGCTCAAAAGCCCTGCTTCCTGGAACGCTCACAGATTTGCATAAAATAAAACCATTTTCCCTGGCAATTCTCAAGCTCTCCAGCCAGACTTTTTCTTTCACATGCATTTTGGGTTCAATATACAGTGCTATTGCATTCTTTTTCATGGCCTTGGCTACTTCCGTAAAGAGCTTCTTTTGATCAGGTATTTCATGCACAACATAAGCTAGTAAAGTAAAATCAATTTCACCGGTTAGTTCTTTTATATTTAATGAATTGTGATTTGCCAAACGCGATTCAATAATTTCTTTCACTCCTTTTCGTTTTGCCCGCTTATCCAGTTTCTTTAACATGTTTTCCTGTACATCAACGCAATATACTTTGCCGTTTTGCCCTGTCATTTTTGCCATAGGTATGCTGAAATAGCCCATTGCCGAGCCAACTTCAAGAATTTTAATTCCCTGATTAATATAAGGAGCCAGTATTTTTTTTGGGTTTTGCTGCAGTTTTCGCAATGGACTGGTCATAAGGTATCCCACCCAGACAGGACATATGTGTTGTTTTGTTTCCATGGTTCTGGTCTTTATTATATCAAAATAAGGTCAAATATTTTGCTGCTGAAATAGAATTTCTGCTAATGCAGGATAGGAATCGGTAGCAACCAGCCAGCCGTCGCTACTAGAGTAGCTTTGGCTGACAAAGCAACCCAATAATCCAACAACCTAATAACCTAACTTCATTTAATCGATTCATCAGTTCATCAATTACACAGTTACACGATTAAACAGTTAAACAGTTTAACCAATCTTCATTTAATCGATTCATCGATTCATCAATTAAACAAACACCATATCCACCTGCCGGAAATCTGTTATGATCTGATCAATAAAATCGAATTGAGAAAATTTACCCGGATTGTCATCATTGCTTATGGCAATTATTTGAGCGGCACCTGCATTGTGAGCTGCCTGAACACCTCCTAAAGAATCTTCAATAATCAGGCACTGGCTTATAGGGGCATTTATTTTTTGGGCCGCTGCAAGAAACATATCCGGATGAGGCTTGCCACGATAATCGCCCGAATCATATACAATTTGATCCATCCTGAACCAGCGATCCAGGCGGAACATATCAAAATACAGTTCAACATTTTTCAAATAGGATGCGGTGGCAATAGTACGTGAGATGTTCCACCTTTTTAACCTGTTCAGATACTCTTCTGCACCTGAAGCCAGAACACATTTCCCGGGATTATTACTGCAAGCAGTTCGATAGATTGTCTCCTTTTCCTCTGAAAAACGACTGCTTTCCTCTTCAGTTAATCTTTTATTAAAAAGGTATTCGAGAATCTCTGTGTTGGTAAACCCATGAACATTATATTCCAGTTCGTGGGGGGAGAGGGATTTTTGATATTTTTCTGCAAATTCCAGCCACGCCCGGTTATGGAATTCGGTATCGTTAAATAGAGTACCGTTGAAATCAAAAATAACGGCAGATATGTTTACAATCATATTTTTTTATTTTGTACTTACACTGAACGTTGATTGTCAAGTC
>JABUBN010000441.1_pt1 | contig 12258 bp, 13 predicted proteins | sample 7240341 | NCBI WGS metagenome assembly JABUBN01 (sample SAMN07256345, study PRJNA390944) | subsurface metagenome | isolation source: Methane hydrate marine sediment | place: Pacific Ocean: Eastern North Pacific, ODP site | reverse complement strand
ATAGTATTATTGGGTATTTTTTTTACAATGATTTTTTCTGGCTTGTATCAAAAGTGCCCTATACGGGGGATGCAGAATTTCTGGGTCGTGGAGACACTTCTTCACTAGCTGATATAACATACAACAAGATTGATCTGGGTAATAAAATAGGACAATTTGGAAATACCCAAATATTTAAGGTAGCTGACTAAATCTATTCTTTTCTTCGTTCAATTTATCAGATCTTTTTTACTTTTTTACTGAGATCAGAATCGCATAGAATTCTCTTAGCGGATCCTGTATCCGGCGCTTATGTAATTTCTTAGTACTATTCAATGTCTTTATAATGTTCTGCATTTCAGGTCAGATCGTATTTTTATTAAAACCACGTGGAAGGTAAATGAATAATAATTTAATTCAGGTATTGCCTGTATAAATATTTTTAATTCTTAATTTTTAATTCTTAATTTTTAATTCTTAATTCTACTAAATATTTATACCAAGTTTTATATTTGCTGCTTTATTATTTGGTCAAAATAAAATATTCATGGTGTTAAACAGGATAACATCCAGGCCGGCTGTTTTTATTCTTTTGCTGGTTATTGGTATGGTATTTCTTGTTCTTTCCATCTTTTCAGAAGGTTCTCATGCAGGAGCCGATGATATTTTTCATTATTTACATGCCCGCTGGGGCTATAAGCACCCTGAGTTATTGCTGGATCACTGGGCGAAACCTTTTTTTACCTTAATTGCCTCACCTTTCGCTCAATTTGGATTTACAGGAGTGAAAATAATGAACTTGTTGTTGGGTTTAGGATCAGCCTGGCTGGTAAAAGTTATTTGCGATAAACTGAATTACCCAAGAAGCGTTTTAGCTATGGTAATGACTTTGTTTATGCCGGTATATCTCATTATGATGCTTGGGGCCAACAACGAGATCATGACCAGCTTTATGATCATTCTTATAGTGTATTTATTTCTATCGGAAAAATATGTATTTGCTTCTGTCATTCTCTCATTTCTACCACTTGTCCGGAATGAAACGATTGTTTTGTTTCCATTTGTATTGCTGGCATTTCTCATTAAAAAAAGATACAAGGCTTTACCCTTTATATTCACAGGATTTCTGATCTATAGTATTATTGGGTATTTTTTTTACAATGATTTTTTCTGGCTTGTATCAAAAGTGCCCTATACGGGGGATGCAGAATTTCTGGGTCGTGGAGACTCTCTTTTTTATTTCATAAGAAAATATTATTCAATATTCGGTATTCCCCTTACGATTACACTCGTGGCCGGTATATCTTATTGGATATACAGGCTTGTTAGAAATCCGCTACATCATTGGCAGGAGGACATAATTCCTGTCTTGCTCATATTGCTGCCCATGATCATCTTTTTCTTCGCCCATTCCTATGTATGGTGGAAGGGTATTGGCAACTCAGGAGGGCGGATCAGGGTAATGGCCTGTATCGTCCCACTTGCTTCAATCGTTTCCCTGCAGGGATATAATTTTCTTGCAGAATTATTTAACAAAATCCATCTAAAAAGTATACCCTTTGTTTTAGGACTATTGTTTATTCTATATGTACTGTATTATCCTTTTAAAATTCATAAAATCCCCATACCGGCAGACAACACACAGCAATACCTGGAAGAAGCGTATAACTGGCTTGATAAAAACGATTATATCTATAACCGTAAAATTTATCTGCAGGATCCAAGATTTATGAAATACTTTAAGGGCGATCCTTTTGCAAAAGAAGAAATAGTTATAGGAATTCCAAATATCGTTCATCCTGAAACAAGAATCGAAACCGGAGATTTAATTATTTATGATGTGCATTTTGCCTGGTTTGACAGTGGAATTGATCTTACCAATTATTTTGAGAATGGATTTTTTGAGTTGATTAAGATTGTGCAGCCGGAGATACCTGTGAATCTGTTTGATATAAAAGATTTCGATACCTATATTTATATATTCGAACGTATTGGAATACCTAAATCTGAGAATTCGGAAAAATTAAAAGAGTACCAGGAAAATATAACCACTGAAAATTTGATGCTAATAAAAGATATGAATTTATTGCAAGATGTTTATTTAGATAAAAATCTTATCATTAAAACAGATAGTGACACCCATGATGAATTTTTCAGTTACTGTTATATTTTAAACAAGGATAGTCTATTCAGTCCTGGGATTGAATTAAGCTATGATGATATCAAAAAATACAATAAGTCAACATTCTATACTAATTGTACATTTAAATCAGTTGATTTATTAGCTCTTAAAGAAATATATCTTGTAATGTCTTTTGAAAATGGTAAGTATCCGCAAAAGAAGTATTTGTATAAAACCTATGATTTGTCGAGAGCCAAATCATCTGATAAAGAATGGATCAATGTTCAATTGGCAGCTATCCTGAAAAAAAGACTGAAGAAAAATGCAAAATTAAAAGTCTATATCTGGAATCCCGGAAAGAAAGAAATATTGATAAAGGATCTTGGATTGTATTATAAAGAATAACCACTCCCACTGCAATAAAAATTAAGCTATATACATGTATGAATAAGTATTCGTTGAACAATAAAAGAATCAAAGTATATGTCAGGGTTCTGAACAACAATCCTTCAATCCTTGCCGTATTCCTTATAATTGCTATTGCTTTGTCACAGGTTTTGCAGGAGAAACGATGGAACCATCCAGAAATGATAATACAATCGGATGTTACCATGTATTATGCATACCTTCCTGCAGCCTTTATCTACAAAGATATTACATTAAATTTCGTGTCGGAATACGAAGGCCCTTACAAATTTAAAATCGCTTATGATATAACACCTACTGGAAAAAGAATGCCCAGGTATACCATTGGACAGTCTGTATTATACTCTCCATTTTTCTTTTTAGGGCATTTAACAGCTAAGATGACAAAGTATGACGCAAGCGGTTATACAGAACCTTACAAGTTTTTTCTCGCCATCAGCAGCCTATTCTATGTGTTTATTGGCTTGCTGGCCCTTAGAAAGATATTACTGAAATTTTTTCCGCAGTGGGTTGTTGCAGCTACTTTGATCTTAGTGGCTCTGGGTACTAATTTATACCACTATTATACCTGTGAAAGTCCGATGACCCATGCGTACAGTTTTGCATTGATTTCATGCTTTATTCTTTATACTGACAAATGGCATGTCAGACCAAATGTTAAAAATTCATTAATCATTGGTATTGTAGTTGCTCTGCTTACCCTGGTTCGTCCTTTTAATATTTTGGTAGTACTTGTATTTATATTATATAATGTTACATCATTTGATTCGATCGGCAAAAAAGTAGGTTTTTTTCTGAATAACAGTTCGAAAATACTCCTTATACTTTTTATTGTTCTTTTCCTATGGATCCCTCAATTTATTTATTGGAAACTTTGCACAGGCCATTTTCTTTATTACGCTTACGGCGGACCAGGAGGTAATTTTTATTTTAACAATCCACATATAATAGACGGACTGTTTAGTTATCGCAAAGGTTGGTTCCTGTATAATCCAATTATGGTTTTTGCCATGGTAGGGATATTATGGTTAAAAAGGTACCATAAAAATTTCTTCGTAGCCTTTCTGGTTTTCTTTATAGTATTTATTTATGTCCTTTTTTCATGGTGGAGCTGGTGGTATGGTGGAGGATTGAGCATAAGGACATTAGCAGATATCTATGGTCTGGTAGCTTTCCCCCTGGCAGCTTTTCTTGCCCGGCTGGGTACATCAAGATCTTTAATCCTAAAGGTTGTGATGGGCATCATTATAATTGGATGTCTGAAATTAGGCAACTTTTATAACTGGCAATACAAGAAGGGCCTTATCCATTGGGATTCGATGACAAAAGAAGCTTTCTGGTTTGTATTTGGTAAGAAACATACCACTTCTGAATACTATGATCTGCTATGCAAAATTGATCCTATTTTGGCACGCAAAGGGATATATATTTGTACATATAAATACGGGAAATATGAGGACATGAAAGATCAGCCCAGGAAAAAACTCAAAGACCATCCCTTTTAATTCCGGATAATTGTTATGGCAGGAATTAAATGGGTACATACAATGATTTCCTGCCATACAAAGAATCATCTTCATACCCCAAAATACGTAATCACATCCCGGATAGCCGGATAGCTTTCTTCGAGGTAAGATTCAACCTGTTCGGGAGATACCCATTTCACTTCTTTTATATCTTCTGAGGTTTGTGGTTTTGGTGCTTCACTCCCTGTGTACAACATTTCGAACCAGGTAGTTCTTTTGAGTGCCAGGTCATCTTTGTATGCATAGGTATGATAGGTTGACAGCAAAGGCCTGATGATCTCGGTTTTTCTTATTCCACACTCCTCTTCTACCTCCCTGAGAGCAGCTGCTTCATAAGATTCATTTTCAGCCAGCTTTCCTTTTGGCAGATCCCATTTCCCGCGTCGGTGGATCAATAAAAAATCCCCCTGCTCATTTCTTACCAGGCCTCCGGCAGCAAAAATCGGAATAAAGCATTCCCTGAAAGCATCTCTCAGCTCATCAATGTCTGAATGAAAAACATACAGGGTGTCAATACGACTTAGCTTAAAATACAGGTTTATCAACTCTTTAAGGTCTTCACCATTTCTGTATTTATAAAACAATCCATAATTGACCTGGAAATGCTTTGTAAAGTTATCGGTCAGTATGAGTCTTCGGTCGTTAAAAAAAACTTTATACATTTGCCGGCATGAAAGAAAGTGAAAAAAAAATTTCCCAACAGTTATTGCAAATTAATGCAATTAAATTAAATCCTGCAAAGCCCTTCACATGGGCTTCAGGGTGGAAATCACCCATTTATTGTGACAATCGTAAGACACTTTCCTACCCTGAGGTTCGCAATTTGATACGTGATAATTTTGTTGAGATCATCCGGAAGAAATACCCGGATGCAGAAGGTATTGCAGGTGTGGCAACAGGCGCAATTGCTCATGGGGTCTTGGTTGCAGAGGCTCTGGAGTTACCATTTGTTTATGTTCGTTCTTCGGCAAAAAGTCATGGATTGGGAAACCGGATAGAAGGGTTCTATGAGCAAGGTCAGAAGTTTGTTGTCGTGGAAGACCTGATATCAACCGGAGGTAGCAGTCTTGATGCCGTCAAAGCCTTGCGCGATGCGAATTGCGAAGTATTGGGAATGGTGGCGATCTTTACATATGGATTTTCAAAAGCTGTTGATAACTTTTTAACGGCAAAATGCAATCTTAATACATTAAGCAACTACGATTCATTGATAGAAATGGCTTCCGAAACGGGGTATATTTCTAAAAATGAATTGAATACACTAAAGGTATGGCGACTGAATCCTGAAAATTGGGTTCCTTAATACAAAAATGTATGAAGCTTGAAAGTAAAATAGGAAGAATTGAGTCCTCTGACGAACGGATTTATAACTTCCTGACCGATTTTAACAACTTCAAAAACCTGATACCTGAAGACAAAGTTTCGAACTGGCAGTCTGATGAGAACAGTTGTCGCTTTACAGTCAGTCCCATTGGCGAAACCGGGGTGAAAGTAATAGAGAAGGACCCATTCAAGCTTATTAAGCTTAGCAGCATAGATGAGAACAAATACAATTTTATTTTCTGGGTCCAACTAAAACAAGTAGCTGAGAATGATACTCATATCAAATTGACTCTCCAGACAGACATTAACCCGATGATGCAAATGATGGCAAAGAAGCCGCTTCAGGAATTCCTGGATAAGCTGGTTGATCAGTTAACCAGATATTCTTTCTGATGTAGTCAAATGATCATTTCTACCTCACCAAAAAGATATTGTTTACTCTTACCATTGGTAGTTTTTAATTTAAGTACACCTGTAGTATCAATTTCAATTAACTCTGCTTTAAAAATCCTGTCCTTATGTTTATAGCCTGATACTTTCCCTCTCCTGAACAGGTTTTTATTATACTCTGTATGTAATGTTTGAATAGTTTCCTTTTTTAGCTGATTGTATCTGTTACGGATCTTATCCAACAAAACATGAATCACTTCATCTTTTTGGAATATTTTATTTTTAAGGCTCCTCATCGATATCGGATTTGAAAGCTCGGCAGGAAATATCTCTTCATTTACATTGATCCCGATCCCGACAATGCATCTCGTGATTAAACTCCCAACTATAGTATTTTCAATCAGAATGCCGGCAATTTTAAAATCTCCAACATAAACATCATTTGGCCATTTTATAAGTGACTCTATACCAAAATGCTTCAACGCATCTGTAATTGCAAGCGAAACAAACTCAGTAAGAATAAAATATCTGCCTGTTTTTAGTTCAGGTCGTAATAGTAAACTGAAAGTTACATTCAAGTCTGCTCCCGAATACCATGAATTTTTGCCCCTGCCTTTACCATTTTTCTGATAATCTGCCAAAATAACAGTGCCTTCAGAAACAGTGTTATCCTTACTATACTTTTTCAGGTAATTGTTGGTAGAATCAACCTCCTGGAGATGCAATATTCGAAAATCGATCATTAATCTTAGATGAAGATGATGGCACAAATAGGATTTATTGCTTTGGTATTGTTATTGTTTTAATAATACAGGTGAATTGAAACATTGTTTTATTGCCAAAATTAGGATTTTATTCTAATGGTAGAAATAATCATAATTTCATTACATTTGTTCGTCGAATTATAATTTGTTTTTAAACTATTGGCAAACAATAATTTACTGCTTCAAAACATAATAGAAGGAATAAAGGAAAAGAAGGGTCTGGAAATTATTGATCTTGATCTGACAAAAGTACAAAACTCAATTTGCGATCATTTTATAATTTGCCATGCAAATTCAAATACTCAGGTCAGTGCAATTGCAGATTCGATTGAGAAAAAAGTAAAGGAAAACCTGAACCAAAGGGTTGATCACAGAGAAGGAATTGAAAATGCTATGTGGATTCTTTTAGACTACACTGATGTAGTTGTTCATGTTTTCCAGAAAGAATACAGAGACTATTATAGCTTGGAGGAATTATGGGGAGATGCCCACATTTCCCGAATCGAAGAAAATTACAAATAATGTTTTTCAGGAATGGCAGAGAATAATCAAAAACCGACAAGAGATAAGATGACAGGGAACAAACCCGGACAAAGCAATAATAAAAAGAATAAGTTTAATACTTTTCTTGTTCCAATTCTAATAGGTGTGGCTTTTCTTTCTATGATACTGGTGAACAGAGGAAGAAGTCCGATTGAAACAAACTGGAGAGAGTTTAAGAATGAAATGCTTCTAAAATACGAGATAGAAAAAATCGTGATTATAAATCAGAGTTTTGCTGAGATTTATATTAAACCGGACAAACTTGACAACCCAAAGCATATTGAAGTACTTAACCGTGGTTTAAACAAGTTTGCCAAAACAGGACCACATTATCGTTACGATTTTCCTTCGGTAGAAGTTTTTCTCAAGATGCTTGAAGAAGCACAAGCTAACATAAACGAAAATGAAAGAATATACCCTCTTGCACAAAAACGTAAAGATCTGTTCGGTGAGCTGTTTACCTGGCTTTTACCACTGGCAATTCTTGTTGTGATATGGCTGATAATCTTTCGCAGAATGAGCGGAGCAGGCGGAGGACCGGGAGGAGCAGGAAATATTTTCAATGTTGGCAAATCAAAAGCAAAGATTTTTGATAAAGATACCAATGTTAAGACAGACTTTACGGACGTTGCCGGGTTGGAAGAAGCCAAGGTGGAGGTTATGGAGATTGTGGAATTTCTTAAGAAACCAAAAAAGTATACTGACCTGGGAGGTAAAATCCCTAAAGGAGCTTTACTTATTGGTCCTCCGGGTACGGGAAAGACATTACTGGCCAAAGCAGTTGCAGGGGAAGCCAATGTCCCATTTTTCTCAATTTCCGGTTCTGATTTTGTTGAAATGTTTGTGGGTGTGGGAGCATCGAGAGTACGTGATCTTTTTAAACAAGCCAAAGAAAAAGCGCCCTGTATTGTATTTATTGATGAAATAGATGCTATTGGAAGAGCCAGGGGTAGAAATCCAAATTTTGGTGCGAATGATGAACGAGAAAATACGCTAAACCAGTTACTTACAGAAATGGATGGATTTGCATCAAATTCAGGTGTAATTATTTTGGCTGCTACCAACAGGGCTGATATTCTGGACAGAGCACTACTGCGTGCCGGACGTTTTGACCGGCAAATACATGTTGAGCTGCCCGATATGAACGAACGTACAGCAATATTCAAAGTTCACCTTAAACCTCTTAAATTAGACAAAAATCTCAATGTTGAGTTTCTTGCAAAACAAACCCCCGGTTTCTCTGGTGCCGATATTGCGAATGTATGCAATGAAGCGGCATTGATAGCTGCAAGAAAAAGCAAAAAAAGTGTACAAAAACAGGACTTTCTGGATGCTATTGACAGAATAATTGGTGGATTAGAAAAAAAGAATAAAATTATTACTCAACAAGAGAAAAGAACGATTGCATTTCATGAAGCTGGCCATGCAACAGTAAGCTGGTTATTAGAACATGCTAATCCACTTGTAAAAGTAACAATTATCCCCAGGGGTAAGGCTCTGGGAGCAGCCTGGTATCTGCCCGATGAACGACAGATCACTACTCGCGAACAATTGCTGGATGAAATGTGCTCGGCTTTAGGAGGAAGAGCTTCTGAGGATATTAATTTTGGCAGGTTATCAACAGGTGCTGTCAATGATCTCGAAAGAATCACAAAGCAAGCCTATGCAATGGTTTCCTATTTTGGACTAAGTGATAAGATTGGGCATAAAAGTTTCTATGATTCAACCGGACAAAGCGAATATTCGTTTACAAAACCTTATAGTGAAAAAACTGCAGAGCTGATTGATCAGGAAGTAAGTCAGTTGATCAATAGTCAATACAAAAGAGCTGCTGATATTCTCAGAAAAAATAAAGCTGACCTTACGAAACTTGCCGAACTCCTCCTTGAAAAGGAAGTGATTTTCTCGGAAGATCTGGAACTTATTTTCGGTAAACGCAAATCGAATCCCGATGAGATCCCCATGGTGGAAACCGAAATGGAAAAGAACAAAAAAAACCGGGTATCGGCAAAAAAGGCTGCCACAGAAGCGAAACTATCCAAAACAGAAAGAAAATCTGTAGTAAAAAAGAAAAATACAGGTAACCAGTGAAACAAAATGGTGAGGAAAATACCTTACCATTTTGTTTTATATTCGTACATGGAAAAGAACTGGGTTTGTATTTATAAAACCGATGCAGCCTATCGTGCTGAGATAGCTAAGGATTTACTTCAGGAAAAAAATATTGATGCAGTAATCATAAATAAGAAAGATTCTAATTATCTATTTGGAATTCTGGAAATATATGTTGAACGAAGTATTGCCATTCGGGCAAAACATATCTTAAAAAGTATTGATGCCTGACAGAAATAAACCTTATGCGCTTAACGCATTCATATTACATTGTATTCAAGTTATTTCCTAAAACTTTTTCTTGCAGATGAGAACTATTGCAGTAAGAACAATAACAGGTGCAATATATGTATCGCTAATTATCAGCTCACTTGTCTTTCATCCAATTTTACTCGGGATTGTTATCATTCTGATAAATTATTTTTCAACCACAGAGCTTAATAAAATATGTTCTAAATTAACTGATCAGAGCCCTGTTAGCTGGGTTATTGTAAATTCATTTTTTGTGATTTTAACCATTGCAATTTTAAACCTCCCATTACAGCCTGTTTACATAATAATTCCACTTTTAGCTATGCCTGTTACGCTCCTGACAATGATAATATTCTCTGAGATTCGACAACCTGTTCATTATGTCGCGTTCGCTCTGTTTGGCACCCTGTATATCTCTGTTCCTCTTATTCTGTTAAATCTGATTCAACAAATTTCATTAGAGATCAAAATACCTTTTGCCCTGGCAATATTTGTTATTATCTGGACCAATGACACCTTTGCCTATTTAAGTGGTATTGCATTTGGAAAGCATAAAATGCTAACAAGAGTATCTCCGCTTAAATCATGGGAAGGATTTGTTGGTGGACTGCTAATGGTTTTCCCTGCAATTTTCATATTCTACAATTTTTTCCCTGCTTTTGGTTTGATCAATTGGTTGGTTTTTGGCATTGTAACAGCTATTGCAGGGATTATCGGTGATTTTTCTGAGTCATTGATCAAGCGTTCTGCTGATATTAAAGATTCTGGCAATATACTCCCCGGACACGGTGGTATGCTTGATCGAATTGATTCATTACTTTTTGCCATCCCTGTAATTTATATTTATCTTCAAATCATTGTAAAATTTTAAGCCATGTATATCCACAGGGAAGGTCGAAATGCTATTGTTGCCACATCAATAATTATGATTATGGCAGCACTTAGCTCATTATTCCTGCCAGTCGGACTCATCTGCAAAACCATTGTAATCCTGCCATTTGTTATTCTGTTTCTCCTCATAGTATGGTTTTTCAGAATCCCTGCCAGAAGATCCAGGATCGAAGACAATAGCATCATCGCGCCTGCAGATGGTAAAATTGTAGTTGTTGAGAAAATCACTGAATCTGAATATTTCAATGACGAAAGAACACAGATTTCCATCTTTATGTCACCACTCAATATACATCAGAATACTTACCCTCTCGGAGGGAAAATAACTTATATGAAATACCATAAGGGAAATTATCTTGTGGCATGGCATCCTAAATCATCAACCCTAAACGAACGAACCACGATAGTAATTAAACACAAAAGCGGTACTGAAATAATGGTTCGCCAAATAGCCGGGGCTGTTGCCAGACGAATCTGTACTTATTCAAAAACAGGTGCTGATGTAAATCAATGCGGTGAATTGGGATTTATTAAATTCGGTTCAAGAGTTGACATAATCCTACCATTATCGGCTAAAATTGAATGTTCGGTAAATCAAATTTCCCGCAATAAATTAACAAAGATTGCTCAACTCGTATGATCTGATCTTTTTGTATTTTTTAACTTCTTCTTACAGAATTTAACAAGCCCTTAACAACATGCTCCATTATTTACGGCTATTTTTGATCATGATCAATAATTAAATACATTACTATGAAAAAAATATTTTTAATTTCTTTTTTTGCAGTATTTCTGTTAGCTATGTCTAATTCATTTGCTTCAAACTCAGTAATCATTGAAACAACTCCTGTTGTTCAGGAAGATGACGATCCTAAAGCAAAAGAGGGTGAAACCTCGGAAACCGATAAAGAAAGCACATCAAAAAAATCTGAATGTAAAAAGAATTCCACTGCATCTTGTTGTCAGAAAAAAGAAAAATGATCATTTATTAAACCCAAATTAATCAGTAGGAAGTGAAGAATAAGACGAACTATCTGATTTAGTTGGGTTAAAATCTTCAGAAAGCCGCTTTTTTCAAAGTGGCCTTTTTTATTTCCTGTCTAAAAAAAATAATAGATTAACTTCGTCAATGACTCTTAAGTACAAAATGTATATTATTCCCAAATAAAAAATCTCCGGCAATTTATACCGGAGATTTTTACATTTGCAATAGTTGTTTCAACAGGGAATATTACTTATCAAACTACAAATTAGTCTTATTTATTGTCAATCACTATTAATTTTTCCGTATAAAGTAATTCTTCATCGTTATAGAGTCTCACAAGGTACAACCCGGAATCTATCCCCTTTAGCGATAAATTAATCAATTGCTCTCCTCTCAATAGTTCTTTATTAAATAGTATCCGGCCCGTGTAATCTGCCATTTGCAAGATTGCATCTTCACGCAAAGCTTCTTTAAACCTTATTGTTGTTGAATGAATAGCAGGATTCGGATATATAAGCAATCCATTTCGATTATCATTCGTAATGGTTTCGACTCCGCTGACAGCATTCGGATTTACCATTTCAGCCTGGTAGATCTCCTGGGTTGATTCATCCTGAATGAAAGCAACAACTCGAAGCTCTTCTTCATCAAAGACATTCTCGAATTCCCAGTCAAAGCTCACATGTTCAGTCTCACCAATAGTCCAGCTTCTTGTGAAAGCCGTGCCCTGAGCATTGGGTAACATATCCCTCAAGGTACTTTCGAATCTTGTTTCCCCGTTCTGAGCAACAACATCTTTAATAAGACGTTCAAGTATGGCGATATGCAAGGTAAGTGTTTTTTCCGGTTTGTCGACATTGGATTTTTGTCTAATTTAAGAGGTTTAAGGTGAACTTTGAATATTGCTGTACGTTCGTTCATATCGGGCAGCTCAACATGTATTTG
>JABUBN010000440.1_pt1 | contig 12279 bp, 11 predicted proteins | sample 7240341 | NCBI WGS metagenome assembly JABUBN01 (sample SAMN07256345, study PRJNA390944) | subsurface metagenome | isolation source: Methane hydrate marine sediment | place: Pacific Ocean: Eastern North Pacific, ODP site | reverse complement strand
GAAATAATTAATCTAAGAGTTTAAATGATATCAATCTAAATTTTTACTAAATAAGTAAAAGAAAAAAAATTTGGTTATCACCTAAAAGGTGTTAATACCATTTTTTCTTATTTTTTTAATTCTTCGTAAAAATATTAAGATAAAAAAAATTAAATGGGTTAGAATTAAACTTGAGTTTAAGTTCAACCTAATCCTTATAGTGACACATGTTCTTGCTTTAGATGAAATATTTTTCTTGCTTCTTCACCTTGTGCTAATTCTCTCCCTGCTATTTTTGCAACTTTAGCTGCCCATTCTACTTGTTCCCACGAGCCTTTAGCTAATTCACCTGAAATGGCACGAGTATTATCCTCTAAACCAACTCGAATATGTCCGCCCCATGCAGCAGCACACAATCCAGCTTGAAATTGTTGCTTAGAAACGCCACAAACACTCCAAGTAGCATTCGAAGGCTTTAGATCGAGCAGCAAAGCGAGATTTCTTGGTGTGAATGGAATCCCTCCAAGCACACCCCATACAAACTGGAAATGAAGTGGTTGGGTGAATGTGCCTTCTTGTTTATTTAGGAAAAGCATGCTATACATACCTCCAAGGTCGTAAATTTCCATTTCCGGTTTAGTTCCGGCTTTTTTCATCTCTTTCGCAAATTTCGAAATAGTTTTAAATGTATTTGCGAAGATGTTTCCTGCTCCCATACCAACTTTTCCTGTTTTGTAATCACCAACTGCGAAATTCATGGACGCAGTATTTAATGAAGCCAAAGGTGGTTTGAAAGTTTGGACCGGCGCTATTCTTTGTTTATCAGTAGCAACGGAACTAATTGCACTACTTAAGTTAATTATTAACTCGGGTGCTTTTGATTTTATATTATCTAACACTGCTTTTATTAAATCTAAGTCATGTGTTGGATTACCTTTTTCAGGGTGTCGAGCATGGATATGAACAATCGCAGCACCTGCATCGTAACATTTTTTCGCTTCATCTCCAAATTCTTCTGCGGTATATGGAACATTTGGATTATTACTCTTGGTCGTAATTGCACCAGCTAATGCTGCTGAAATAACTAACTTATTTTCTGGGTTCGATTCTGACATTTTTTATACCTAGTTTTAATAATATGGATTGAATAAATCTCAAAAATTTGTTGTTGATTAAAAATTAAGTATCTTCCTATTTAAATTTTAAAAATATTGTAATTCTCAAAAAATTCTATTGAAAATTTTTTATACCTAATTCAATAATAATGATTATAGCTTTTTGAAAATTTTTTAAATAAAATAAAAAGGAAAAAAACAGATATGGATAAAGTAGGAATAGTTGGATGCACACAAACTAAATACGAAGCAGATAAAATCGATCAAACTTACTCCGAACTTGTTTTTGAAGTTGTAAAAAAGCTTCACAACGAATTAGGGATTACTAACGACGATATAGGGTGTGTAATTACTAGTTCCAACGATTTTAACGATGGAAGAACGATCGCAAACATGGCTATACAAGATGCTGTAGGGTCTGTTAGAAAAGCTGAATCTAGAGTCTCTGGAGATGGTGCTTTCGCCTATATTTACGGAGCTATGAGAATTTTGTCAGAGTCATTCGATACAGTACTGGTAGTTTCACATTGTAAGTGCTCTGAAGTCAACCAATATCTCGTAAACAATTCGATTTTTGATCCTTATTATCAAAGGCACTTAGGTCTTGATCAAATTTCATCTGCTGGTTTAATGGCAAACATGTATATGAATAAATACGGTGTGACTGAAGAACAAGCAGCTATGGTTGTGGTTAAAAATCGAAAAAATGCTCTCAACAACCCTTACGCACATTTACGGGAAGGAATTACAATTAAAGATGTACTTAATTCTAAGATAATGGCGTTTCCTCTGAAAGAACTAGATTTTCCTCCATTTTCAGATGGAGCAGTTGCTATGCTATTAGCAAAAGAAGATATAGCTAAAAAAATGACAGATACGCCTGTTTGGCTTAAGGGTTATGGAAGTTGTACTGATGCGTATTATTTAGGACATAGGAACATGACGGATTTGGTAGGTTTAGAATTAGCCGCTAAACAAGCTTATAAAATGGCGAGTATTACTGATCCTATTAAAGAAATAGATGTTTGTGAAGTAAGCGAAAACTTCAGTACTCACGAATTAATGATTTACGAAGCACTAGGTTTATGCGCTCCTGGAGAAGGTGGTAAATTTATAGAAGGAGGGGAAACAGAGATGAATGGTTCTATTCCAGTAAATCCCTCTGGAGGAGTGTTATCAAGTAATCCCATAATGGCAAATGGTTTAATTAGAGTAGCTGAAATTGCGTTACAATTAAAGGGTAAGGCAGATAAAAGGCAAGTTCCTAACGCAAAAACTGGTTTAGCTTATGGCATGAACGGGATATGTTCTCAGGGAAACTGTGTATTAATATTTGGAGGTGAATGAAAATGTCAAAACACGATGTGGCCGTTGTCGGTATAGGTCAAACTAAATTCAGAAGTAAGAGAAGAGATGTTAATATCCCTGAAATGGTATACGAAGCCGTTAAGATGGCTCTTGATGATGCTCAGATAGAACCTAAAGAGATAGATGCCATAATAATCGGGAATATGGACCATTTTGAAGGAATCAATTTCTCTGAATTATTCTGTGGAATTGAAGGAGCTCCTGGATATTTAAAACCTGTAGTTAAGGTTGCAACAGGTGGCACAACAGGTAGTTCCTTAGCTATATGTGGTTATCACAATGTTGCCTCAGGAATTTATAACAAGGTTTTAGTTGTTGGTTGGGAAAAATTAAAAGAAGGTGGAGCTACTACCGGTATAATAACAGCATTTGATCCGGTATGGGAAAGACCATCTTTAGCTGGTGCTCTCGGTCCACTAGCCCTTATGGCAGGTATGTATGCTGCCAAATATGGAATAACAGCAGAACAAGCAGCAAAAGTTACGGTAAAAAATAGAAGTAATGCGGCAAATAATCCATTTGCACATTTACAGATGCCAAATATTACCATTGATTACATTATGAGTTCTCAAATGATATCGTACCCTTTAAGACTACACGATGTTTGCCCTCAAAGCGAAGGCGCTTGTGCTCTTATTTACGCTAACGAGGAAGAAACTAAAAAGATAACCGATAACCCCGCTTGGTTCCACGCGGTAGAAACTACCCACTATTACACTTTTGGTACAGATGAAGCAATGTTCGATCTACCTACTGCTACACTTGCGTCTAAGAAAGCTTATAAAAAAGCAGGTATTAAAAATCCTGTAAAAGATTTAGATGTAGCAGAAATCTATGAACCGACATCTTGGAGCGAACTTTCATGGACTGAAGCGTTAGGGTTTTGCAAACCTGGTGAAGGCGGAAAATTATTAGACGAAGGAATAACATTAATGAGTGGAGAGTTTCCTGTCAACCCCTCAGGGGGCGTCTTAAGCACAAATCCTATTGGAGCTACAGCATTAGTGCGAGTAGCTGAAGCTGCAATTCAAGTTATGGGGCGAGGTGAAAAAAGACAAGTACCCGATGTAGAAAAAGCTCTTGCAATGGGATTTGGCGGAAGTCTTTGGACTGAAATTCTAATATTAGGAAAAGAACCTTTGAGGTGATAATATGAGTAAAAAAAAAGATCAAGAAAAAGTTTTTGAAATTAAATGGAAGACTAACTTACCGTATAGATATTCAATTGGCAAACTTGCAGTTAAATTTTTCGAGGAACTCAAGGAAAATAAAAAGATAATGGGAAGTAAATGCTCAAAATGTGGTAAGGTCAATTTTCCACCAAGAGCAGTTTGTGCCGATTGCATGGTTGAAATGACTATCGACGATATGGTTGAATTATCCCCTAAAGGTACTTTGGCGGGTTTCACGGTAGTTAATTATCCGTTCACTGATCCTAACACTGGGGGCATGCGACCCTTTCCATATGGTTATGCACTATTTAAATTGGATGGCGCTGATACTTATACAATGCACTTTATTAACGAAACAGATCACACCAAGATGAAAGTTGGGCAACGCGTTGAGGCCGTTTTTAAAGAAGAAAGAGAAGGTAATATAGGAGATATTAAATATTATAAGGTTATTAAAGAGGAGAAATAAATTTGGAGGGATAAAAAATGAGCCAAGAAATTGAGAAAAAAGTATTTAGAGGTAGAATTAAAGTTCCTTATAAGCACACTGCTGGAGCCTATGTTGAAAAATTTATTACCGAAATTGGAAAAAACAATAAGATTTTCGGTGTAAAATGCCCAAAGTGCAAAAAAGTTTACGTTCCTCCCAAAATGATTTGTTTCGAATGTTTCGAAAAAATGGAAGAATGGATCGAAGTCGGAAACCAAGGAACCGTTAAAGGATTTACTGTTATCACACACTCAACACCAGTGTTGCCCTTAGAGCCACCTTTTGCTTATGGAATCATCACGCTCGATGGTGCAGATACAGATTTTGTGCACATAATAAAAGAAAGCGATCCAAAAAAACTGAAAATAGGTATGAGAGTCGAAGCTGTGTTTAAAGAGGTGCCACGAAAAAGAATATTGGATATAGAATATTTTAATCCAATATAAGATAATTTATTTATAACTTTTTTTTATTTCTTACTTTATTAAGAATATAACCCTATATCTCCCATATCAACTTAATGATCGTGCAACTTTGTGATCTGATTCCCGTTGCACATAACTATTTAAGACTTAAAATGAACTATTAAGAGAAATCTTCAAAAATTAATTAATCTCTGCATCCTTGATTTAAGTTACAATAAGATTGCTGAGATTAAGGGGTTGAACTGCTTATTTAAATTGGAGCATCTTCTTCTCGACAAGAATTAGATAAAGGAAATTAAGGGGCTCGACCAACTCTGGAATCTAGAAATCATCGGTTTTGAGACCAACCTTATTACTATTTTAATAGAATATTACCCATGTCTTTAAATCATTCATTCAATAATGACATAACATAATTAAATCAATCAGTCAAAAAAGGTAAAGATTGCTTTTAAAAAAAAATAAAGAAATAATTGAGATAGTATTTAAGAATGAATCAATTTAGTCATGTATAAATGTTGAAGAAATATTTGAAACCCTATAGAAGCCATCCGTACAAGAAACTCTTGACATGTGTCTAAGCTCAGGATCAAAACTCTTTACTCATTAAAAAAACTTCTTAAAACAAAAATGAACATGTTTAGTTTACTGGCTATTTTCAATTTGAATTTGATTTTTTATCTCATTTAATCTTTATGGAAAATATCTAACTTAATTTAAAACTCAAAACACTGCTATTCTTCTTGAGAAATTTATCAATAATTACAGGAATAGTGCTTAAAAAAATTTCTATAAAAAATTTTTCAAATTACCATATTCTAAAACATATTTCGAATATAGAACGCATTTCAAAAAAGAGATGGATAATCAAATAATTGATGATTTTAAAGATTTGAGTAAATCCCTACGACCTTTAAAGGGGATAGTATGTTATATTAGTGAAGATTAAAATGTTAAATGATAAAATGGGAGAATTAGGTAAAATGCGTACAAAATGATTATTGTTAAAATATAAATAAGAAATAGAATGATGTATCGTAATTTTTTATTATTAAAGATGGATAGGGAGTCTAAAAACTTTAATGAAACAAATTTTGGAAGAACAAATCCTGAATTTTTGTAATAGTTCTGAAATTCATAAGGATATTTCTTGTTTAATCTAAGATCCTCAAAATCGGAGTAGATAATCATAAGAAAGATAAACTGTACCCAAGTAACAATATCTCCTATTCTGACACCATAAAAAATAAAAAATGGAAAAATCATAATTATTATTGCTAAATTTTGTGGATGACGAATATATTTATAAATTCCTTGTCGAACTATTTTTTTTTCCTTTTTAAGCCAATATACTAATTGAGCTATTGAAACTGCAAATAAAACCAATCCGACCAGAAAGATAATCGTTTTAGTTATTAAAAATGCTTCAGAATAAACGAAAGAGCAATGTAAATAAGTATTTAACCAGATTGTTCTCATATCTCTAACATGCGAAGATATAAAAACGTCTAATAAAATTGTTGGGTCAGCAAAAAACCAAGAGACATCATAATAATAGAAAACAAAAAATGGAATCCCAATAAATATCAACATTGGAACTACTATGACAGCAAGTACTGAACTATACAGCACAAAGAAACTAAAAAATTTTAAACCTAATTTGTAATACTTTATGTTAATTATCGTTATATCAAGAAAAATAATACTTAACCCTAAAGTTCCAAATCTTACTTTTTCTGAATCTAATATGCCATAATTTATCAAAAAGGAAAGGAAGAATAAAATCAAATAAACAAAGAGACTTCCGAAAAGAAAATCTATCCAGAATTGAGATCGAAAATTGGTTCCTTTAATCATCTCATGTCTAGAGATGAATGTGAATTTTGGATTTTTTTTATTTCTATAGAATGTTGGATAGAAAAAAATAAGAAATAAAAACAAAATACAGATTATTGGAATTGTAATAATATTTAATCTAAAAATTAAGGCGTTTTCTATTTCAAATATTATAAAACTTAGTGAGGTTGCCCCAATTATCAATTCAATAACTATTAATATTATAGAAGTATACCATATAATTCTATATACAAGATGAAGAATCTTCATATTCCCATTTATAACATTATAAATTAAATTAAAAAAAAAAATTATTAGTTTCTTAAAGTTCCATATAAATCTCCATAAATTTTTATATGAGTATCGTATATCCAATTTACATTTAAATCACCGGGATAATCATGATATTGATTATGGGAGTTTATATAGCTAATTGTCGCAGTATAGATTCTTGATGTTATCGATAGATTGTAGATCTAAAAATTCGGAATTGATTGAATTTTCACTCTTGAACATTTCTGTTATGTCCGATTCCTTGAATTCAGTTTGGCTAACAATTAAACCACTAATTATAAACGATGTGAAAATCATTACAATTAAAATATACTTATTTTTTGTAAGTCTCATTTTTTCACCCATTTTAATAGTTTATTTTAACTTTTTAAAAGCAATAAATTTACATTTTTGTTAGATTTAAGTTACTTTAATTAAACATCAAACTAATATTTAAATATTTTCTTTATTCTTCATCTTTCTCATCATATCACTTCTTATAGTTAAATTAAGGTAGATATAAGAAGAATTACGGCGTTATAAAATCAAAATACGATTTGGGTCGTATAACAGCATTTAAATCCTATTGTCTTAAGTTACCTCCCATTTCAAAAATGGCAATTATAGTGCTGACGACAATAGGGCAATTGTCAAAAAAGAGTACTTAGAACAATAGTAAAAAGTAAAGGTTTACTGACATTTTTTATTACTGACGACTTGTTGGCAATAATTTATTAATGTCAGGTTGAATTACTGATTTGTGACATTTTTTAATTACTGATCACAATTATTATTATAATATTAATTAGTTAGTGAATTGAATTTTAAAAGTGATAAAAGATGGATAGCAATATTATTTTAGTAGAGGAAAACGAAGACAAAACGATATCTACGATTACCCTTAACCGATTAGCTAAAAAAAATGCTATAAATTATGAGATGTTAGTAGCATTTGAAAAAGCACTAGATCGCATTGAACGCACTAACACTAGAGTTGTCATAATAACAGGTGGTGAGGATATTTTTAGTTCTGGTATTGATTTAAATTTTTTAACTGGACAAGAAAAAGATCCTGAAGGAGTCATTCCAGATTTAAAAATCCCTCGAAATTTTAGATATTTTATGAATACTAGACTACAACCTGTTTTTACAAAAATTGAAAAAATGGAGAAACCCGTAATAGCTAAAATTAACGGCTACTGCTTCGGAATGGCGTTTGAATTAGCTTTAGCTTGTGATTTCCGGTTTTGTCGAGATTCTGCGATCTTTAGCCTGCTAGAAACTAAGATGTCAATAAACCCAGATGTAGGAGGCACAATAAGGTTAACTAGATTAGCTGGCATTCAAAGTGCGAAAGATATCATTTTAACTGGGAGAGAATTTGATGGGAATGAAGCTTACCGTCTAAGAGTGGTGAACAGAGTAGCAAAAACACCAGATGAATTAGACTCGATAATTAAGATGTATACTGATGAACTCATTGAAAGTGGTCCATTAGGTGTTGGTTTAGCTAAAAAATTAATTGATGATTGTTATGGTAAGGATGTAGCATTTGGATTAGAATTAGAAACTCTTATCAGTTCTCAATTACTCCAAACAAAAGATACTGTAAGCGGAGCTTTAGCTAGGCTCCAAAAAACAAAACCCAAATGGCGTTGGAAGTAAAATTCATAAATTTTTATTTATTTTTTAATGATTTTTTTTCTTAATTGTTATTGTTATTTTTTATTATTTAAAATATATATAATAAAAAAATTAAGTTAAAGTTAGGTCTAAATGGATATCTGTAATTGGGTAAGATATACATGGATGTATATAGTTTAAGTCCTTATCAACCTCCCGTATAGTCACCTCTGGTGGGACAAATATTTTGCCCGAAATCATTTTTGTTCGGCAGAAAGCACATTCGCCTGAGCGACATCCGCTAGCGATTTCGACTTTCAATTCTTTTGATCGTTCTAGACTATTTAAAAGCGGTTCTATACATGATCCTTCAATTACTATTTTTTCTTTCGAAGCATGACATCTAAATTCTACTGTAATTTGAACTTTCTTAAAGGCATCTATTTCTTGAGGCCACCCCATAACTCGAGTGATGTCGTTAGGAACTCCAAATGCCTCATAATATATTCGATGCTTAGGAACTCCAAGAGCTTTTAATTCTTCATCTACAAATTGGTACATAGCACGATTGCCAACAATGTAAAAGTACTTGTTTTCAATTGATATAATTTCGTTTAATATCTTATCCTTTGAGATAAAACCACATTCTCCTTTCCATTCTGGAGTTGGTTCAGAGAGGATATATTTGATTTTGATATTTGACCTTCTTTTTTGGATATCTTCTAATTCACCTCGAAACAAGATATCTCTCTCAGTTAAACTTCCGAATATTAACCAAATGTTTAGGGGAAGCCTTTTCTCGGAGATATCTCTTAGCATTGACATAAAAGGTGTAATACCACACCCACCAGCAATAAAAACCAAATCTTTGCCGTGAAAAATGGGATTGTAGTAGAGATTTCCTAAGGGCTCAGTTACTTCAATAATATCACCAATTTTTAAATTTCCGAAAAGAAAAGGGCTAACAAAACCGCCTTCTTTTTTTCTAACGCCTAATTCATAGTAGGAGAGTTGATTTGGCAACGAGACAAGAGAATACGGGCGCAATGTTCGAACGCCATTAATTTCTACAGTAAGGCCTACATATTGTCCTGCACGAAAGGGCGCTAAAGGTTTGTCAGGTTTCGCAGAAATAAATCTAAACAGTTTAGTATCGTGTGAAAGAAGCTCAATATCAGAAACTAGTAAAGATTGTTTTTCGGGATGAATCCTATTGGATAAGTTTTCCAAACCGTCGTAATACCATGGTAGAGGTTCGACTTCATCGCGCCGTTTTTTTAATTTTTCAGCCTTCTGATACTTTTTTACGTCTTCCATTATTTCCTTTTCCATTTTTTTAGATCCTCCCTTTAATTTTATCGCCTAAATATAACCCTGCTCCTATCCTCCCACTTAAGATAGTAGTCGAAAATCCACCACCAAAATTAGTCCATGCACCTACTTGATATAAACCGGGAATTGCGCCTCTACTTTTTAATCGTAGTAAAGGGCCATTTGTAACATCTTGAGTGGTTCCATATATAGCGCCCTCTATGTTTTTAGAATAACGGTAATATGTCAAAGGCGTTGCGGCTACAGCCACTTCGATATAATCGCGAATTTCAGGACAAATAGTATCTTCGACCAAGGACACCATCCCATCCGCGATCTTATCCTTTAAGCGGAAGTATTGATCAGGTGCGATGTTTTGCCAAAGTTTACCCATTTGTAAAGTAGTTAAAACTAATTGAGTTGTTCCTGGAGGCGAAATATCTTCGTAAATGTGATTATAACAAGCAGCAACCATGTATTTTGGCGGTTCCAATTTTTTGAAATTCTCGAACGCTTTATTTGTATCGTATAGATCGTTAATAAATGTTTCATGAGCCGTAAATCCTAAATCTTTATAAGGGGCATTTAATCCAATGTAAACAGAAAAACCAGATGGACCAATTTCTGGAGCATAAATCATTTTCTTATAACTATCTGGCACTACATCTTGAGGAAGCATTTTCATCGTTGTACATATTGGATTAACGTTAGAAATAACTGCTTTACAAAGATAAACACTCCCATTAAGGAGTTTTACTCCGCTAACTTTACCATTTTCAACGAGTATACGGTCAACCAACGCGTTATATCTTATTTCACCACCGAGTTCTTCGAATGCTTTTACCATTGAAGTTGTTAAAAAATGTGATCTTCCTATTGGAAAAGCAGCGCCCCAATTTAAATAAAATATGAGCATCGCAATATAAGTATAGGCGTTAGTTCTATCTGGCGGTAATCCAATGTACCCCCATAGTTGAGAGATAACAGCCATCAATTTCTCATCTTTAAAAAATTTCTTGTATAATTCTGATAATGTAAGGCCCGAAATCCGCGGAATCCATGGGTGTTCTTTAAGTACTTCTTGTGGTGAAAATTTTCCACCTTTAGAAGCAATAAATAGAATACCAGCCAAAACAGCTTTGCACATTTCTATAAATTCTTCGATCCCTCGTTTTTCAGAAGGAAATAATTCAATTAATTTGTTAGTATACTCTTCCATCCCAAGTGGAAGTGTTACATCGTAACCATCGCTAAACACGCTTCGATAAAACTCGGGAACTTGAATAAATTCAAGTTTATTTGGAACTATACCTAATTTTTCCAAGAATCGATAAAGACTGCCTCTATTATTTTTCGTTCCAATATCACTTAACTCGTGCAATGCGCCCTCAAATTCAAACCGCCCTCTAACAAAAGAAGTAGCAAATCCTCCAGGCACATTGTGTTTCTCAAGTAATAATACTTTTTCTCCTCTGAGAACAAGTTGACATGCAGCACCAAGCCCACCAAGTCCAGCTCCAATTACTATAACGGGGTATTTAGAAATTACTCTGCTTTCATCAAAATTATTATTATTCATAAAAAATATTCTTTTGAATAATTTTTAAAGATATGTTTTTATAATAAAAAGATAGGCCTTAAATTATCGCCCAATAAAAACGGGATCTCTTTTTTCCTTTAACGAATTCATCGATTCGTTGAAATCTTTTGTTCTAAATACTTTCTTTAATCCCTTATTTTCTAGATCCAATGTTTTATCTAAGATATCAATAAAGTAAGCGTGCATAGTTTTTTTCATTAACTTAATTGACAAATATGGCCCCTTAGGCGGTATCAATCTAAGTGCTTGTTCTCTAGCATAAGGTATTAATTCTTCGTTAGGTAAGACTTTATTTATAAGACCAAGTTCATAAGCCTTTTTAGCGGTAATTTTATCGCCAAAATAACAAATCTCATTTGCTTTTTGAAAACCAATTAAAAATGGTAACATAAAAGTGGAACCAAATTCGGGGATTATTGCTCTTTTGGAAAAATAAAACCCTAACCACGCATCTTCGGCCATATAAATTAAATCAGCCCCCGATAAAGGCATTGTAATAGCGCCACCTATAGCCAATCCGTTTATCGCAGCAATAACAGGTTTAGAGAATTTCCAGAGAGCCATACATAATTTTTTTTGAGCAATATCCATTAAATCTATCTCTGCTCTAATCTCTTTTTGGACTTTTTCAAAGAATTTAGGTTCGAAATAACCTCCAGAAGAAAATGCGTTTCCTTCTGGGTTTCCAGTAATTATTAAAACTTTAGCACTATTGTCTTTTTCCATATCTTCTAAAACTGTATAAATTTCTAAAAAAGACACATAAGACACTGCGTTTCTTCTTTCTGGTCTATTTATTGTAATTGTACAAATACCGTTTTCTTCCTTCTCATACAGAATGTCTTCAAAATCTTCTATTTTCATTTTTAGGTCTAGAATCTTTTTGTTATTGATTTATAATAAATTTTCGTCTATTTATATTTTAAACTAGTTAGTAAATAAAAAAAAAAAAAATTATTTTAGCTTTTTCTGCTAAATAGTATTATTCAGATTTTCCTTCTTCTCGAAGCGCTTTTTTCAATATTTTTCCTACCATTGTCAATGGAAGTTCTTCGCGGAATTCCCAAATCTTTGGAATCTCGTATTT
>JABUBN010000438.1_pt1 | contig 12290 bp, 8 predicted proteins | sample 7240341 | NCBI WGS metagenome assembly JABUBN01 (sample SAMN07256345, study PRJNA390944) | subsurface metagenome | isolation source: Methane hydrate marine sediment | place: Pacific Ocean: Eastern North Pacific, ODP site | reverse complement strand
CAGGGGGGCCGAATACTCTTTAGGCGGAAGTACAGCAATATGTTTAGGGCTATACTATACAAATGGTTTTCTTGACGTAACTACAGATCATGATAAACAACCATCTGACAAGGTTGTAACGAATAACGTCGCTTTGAATTTGGGTATCATCTTTTAATATTTTTTTTATCAAATGATTAGATGAAAATCGCTCTTGCACAGCTAAATTATCACATTGGTGACTTCAAGAATAATGTTAAGGCTATTCGTGAAGCCATCCTTAAAGCAATAAGGGCTGATGTTGATCTTGTAGTTTTTTCAGAGTTATCGATTTGTGGATATCCTCCTTTGGATTTATTAGAGCAAAAAGTTTTCATTAACCAATGTAAAAAATCGTTACATGAATTGGCTGGGGTTTGCAATGGTATCGCTGCAATAGTAGGCAGTCCAACCATCAATCCCAATCCTTCCGGAAAAAAATTATATAATTCTGCTTATTTTCTTTCCAATGGTAAGGTACTGGATGTTATCCACAAAACCCTGCTTCCAACCTATGATATATTTGATGAATACCGTTATTTCGAACCCAATACCGAATTCAGGATCATTCATTACAAGGGCAAGAAAATAGCTCTTACCATTTGCGAAGATCTATGGGATGAGCAACCTTTCGATAACGAATTCGAAAAAACAAGATTGTACACGATCTCCCCCATGGAAATGCTTAAAACTCACCAGCCTGACCTGATTATCAATATTGCCGCTTCTCCCTTTTCATATACCCGGGAATGGGCAAAGAAAGAAATAATTGTCAGTAAAGCCAGGAAATATGCTGTTCCGGTATTTTATGTAAATCAAGTGGGGGGTCAGACTGAACTGATTTTTGAAGGAGGTCAAATGGTGGTTAATCAAAAAGGGGAAATTCATGATCTTCTACATCATTTCAAAGAAGATTTCAGAATTTATGATTTCGGGGATGTCATGGAGGAAATATCTTCAAACCATTCTGCTTCAGCAGATATGTATAAAAGGATCAATGATGCCTTAGTTATGGGGCTCCGGGATTATTTCCTGAAAATGAAGTTTCAAACAGCTATTTTAGGCTTATCGGGAGGAATAGATTCGGCTGTAAGTTTGGTGCTGGCAGTACATGCCCTTGGAAATAAAAATGTTTACGCACTCCTCCTTCCCTCAAAATTTTCAACGGAACATTCTGTAACCGACGCCAAAACCCTGGCAGACAATCTTAATATTCAACATGAAATAATATCCATTCAATCGATCGCTGAAAATTTTAATGATTCCCTTCGCGTTTACTTCCAGGATTACCCTCCCGACGTTACGGAAGAAAACATACAAACCAGGATCAGAGCCATATTTTTAATGGCTTTCTCAAATAAATTTGGACATATTTTACTCAATACATCAAATAAAAGTGAAGCAGCAGTAGGATACGGAACCTTATACGGGGATATGTGCGGAGGATTATCCATATTGGGCGATGTTTATAAAACAGATGTTTATAAGCTGGCTGAATATATAAACCGGGACAAAGAAATTATCCCTCGAAACACAATTGAAAAACCCCCTTCAGCTGAACTTAGGCCTAATCAGAAAGACACCGACTCTCTTCCCGACTATGAGATACTTGACAAGATATTATATTATTTCATTGAGCTACAGCTCTCTTCAGAAGAGATTATTGCAAAAGGATTCGATGGTAACACAGTTGAAAGAGTCATATTTATGGTGAACACCAATGAATATAAACGATACCAGGCCCCTCCTATCCTTAGAATTTCTTCAAAAGCCTTTGGTGCGGGCCGTAGAATTCCATTGGTTGCAAAATATTAGTGCCGGCCACCTTCCAAAATAATATTTCTACAATTAGAATTTTCAGTAATTCAAGAATTTCCTTTAATATTCTGAAGAATTTTATAATTTTACATACTGCTTAACATATTTTAGATTGATAAATAATGCAATATCGAAACGCTTATTGCGAGAATTGCCTTGAGAACAGTGATTCGGTTTTCAGCGCTCTTTCAGAAAAGGAAAAAGAAATTCTGCACGAGAATCATACAACTTCTTATTACAACATGGGGGGAAAACCGCCCGGATTAATTTGTTTATCCAGCGGTAAGGTAAAAATTTTCCAAGAAGGAATAGGAGGAAGAGAACAAATCGTCAGAATGGCTAAGCCTATTGGCTTTATTGGCTACAGAGCATTGTTCGCTGAAGAGAATTATATTGCTTCAGCTATTGCCATTGAAGATTCAACGGTTTGTATCCTGAATAAGGATAGTATATTCAGGATCATGAAAGGAAATGCAGAGCTCACTCTTCGGTTGATTAAAACCATGGCAACCGAATTAGGTTTCTCCAATAGCCGCACCGTCACGTTAACCCAAAAGCACATTCGCGGACGACTGGCTGAATCACTTCTTTTTCTTAACGAGACTTATGGATTTGAGGAGGATGGATCAACCATTAAAGTTTATCTATCACGCGAGGACATAGCCAATTTATCAAATATGACAACGTCAAATGCTATCCGTACGCTTTCGACGTTTGCCAGAGAAAAGGTTATTGCCCTTGACGGAAGGAAGATAAAAATTCTCAACCTGAAAAAGCTGAAACGAATTAGCGAACTTGGGTAGGTTTGCCCGGTAATTTTTTTTCTTTTTTTATTGAACGGAGCGCTCAACAGAGCAATCCATCGATAAGTTATGGAAAAGTCCCGAACTCATCGACTCAACATATGTGTGGTTTTTTAATCGTTTTTTTGCCATATCTTCAAAAACGTATCCTTTAACTCCACCAAATGCCTAAACCAGAGGTTACGCTGATTATTTCATTTTATAATCAATTCCCCTTTCTTGAATTGGTTTTTGCCGGCCTTGAGAGACAAATTCATAAAAACTTTGAAATCATTATTGCCGATGACGGGTCAAAGGGCAAAATCGTTCAACAAATTAAACATTATATCAGCATCTCCGGATTAAACATAAACCATGTTTGGCACGAAGATAAAGGTTGGCGAAAAAACAGGATCCTCAATCTCTCTACTCAACGAAGCTCTAGTGATCATCTTATTTTTATAGACGGTGACTGTATCCCCCATAAAGCATTTATCCTTGAACATTTAAAGAATAAACAGGCTAATACGGTTTTGGCCGGAAGGAGGGTTAACCTTTCGAAAACAGTAAGTGACCGGTTAACATACATTAAAGTACAAAAGGGATTTTTAGAAACGAAACTGTTTCCACTTATGATTTGGGAAAGTATTATGGGAAGGGGGAACCGTATTGAAAACGGATTTTATTTTCGAAACCGGGCCATTAGAAAAAGAATTAACAAAAAAGACCGGGGAATACTCGGTTGCAATTTTTCCATTCATAAATCCGATCTTCTGGCAATTAATGGTTTCGATGAAAGGTATGAAGCGCCTGCCGTTGGTGAAGACACCGATCTTGAATACCGCCTCAGGTTAAATGGAGTAAAGGTTAAAATGGTAAAGCACCTGGCCATACAATTCCATTTATATCATCCAAAATTAAGCAGGCCAGGTAAAAATTTGGAAATTTTAAACGAAACTATGGAAAAGGGCATTTGGTATACACCTTATGGAATCGATAAGTCAGGTATGAAATGAAAAATTTGCGTTCTTTACTCTGCAAACAGATTAGGTTGTTTGGCAGGTTAACAAAAAACAATAATAAACAAAAAGAGAATTATAATTATTAAAATATTTCAGGTTTAGAAAAAAGTATTTATTCCTATAGCAAAACTCGATATGTCTTTCATTTTAGTCTCAAGGTTATTCTTAAATAAAGAGAGATAGGTAGAACGTTGTTGCCGTTATATAAATAATTCATAAATTTTTAGAACACAGCGAAAAAGATTTAACTTTTTATTATCTCCTCCACATTATCAAGCGTTTTTTCAACGTTAAAAGAAGATTCAACTTTCTTTCTGCCATTCCGGCCCAATTGTTGTCTGAGGTCTTTATTCAACACCAGTGTTTCAATCTTTTGTGTAAAAACATTCATGTTTTGGTTTTCGATCAGAAATCCGGTTTTATTGTTTTCCACCAATTCAGGATTACTACTGATATCAAAAGCTACAACAGGTTTTTTACAAATCATTGCTTCGATAATTACATATCCGAAGCCTTCCCAGAGGGATGTAAGTAAAAACACATCGATCGATGTCATAAATGCTTTGATGTTCTCGACAAATCCCAGGAAAACCACTTCTTTTTCAACCCCCATTCTTTTTGCATATGCTTTCAGTTCTTTCTCCAATTTGCCTTCTCCGGCGATTAATATTTTAAATTTATACCCTTTCTGCTTCAAGGCATGAGCAATGTCAATCAGGTAATTCTGTGCTTTTTGTCGCACCAATCTACCCGCGTTACCCAAAACAATCTCCCCTTTCTTCTTAAGGTACAAAGGGGGAACAGCCAGTTTATCATATTTTTCGATGTCAATGCCATTGTAGACGACCTTAATCTTTTTGGTTTCAATCAACTCGGGATTTCTTGACAAAATGGTATGTTTTGTTTCTTCTGAATTTGCGATCACCTCAGTAATAACTCTCTTAAACAAAAACCGGTTCAGCATTGTGTTTCTAACAGGTATGGCGCTACCTCTCCGGTAGATAATACGAGGCACCCCAGCCATTTTTGCAGCTATCCCCCCAACTTTCAGATCGGCCGAGAGATTCATTATAATGACCCTGGTTTTTTCCTTTTTCAATATTCTGGAAATCTTCAGGATTTTATAAGGATTTATGAAGCTCAGGTTTGAGATCTGAACATTATAGGTGGGAAGTCCAATTTTTTTAATTCTGCTTTTCAGTTCACTTTTTTTATTTGTGATCAGGAACGTCGAATATCCTTTTTGTACAAACCGTGTTGAAACATCGTAATGCCATTTTTCTCCTCCACCCCATGATTTCATGCTGTTGAAAAAGCAAATTTTATTTTTTGCCTGCTCTACTTGCAGTCTAATAATTTTGCTGAGTTTGGCATACTTTAAAAAGGTTTCATGAGACGAATTGACACAAATGATTAAACCATAAAACCCATCTAAAAAACCTCCCATAAGAAAAAAATCTCTGAAAAATCTCCATAAAGGATGAAAGATTATCCTGAAATAATTCACTCTTTCTCCATTTTTGAAAAAAGCTTCGGCAATTATATCGGTAAATTTATTGATCTGTTGAATATGCTCATTTATGGAATAGTAAGAATAGTGTAACAAATCGCCTTTCAGGTATTTCTTTTTTGATCTGGCTTGTAACACAAATATGTCATGCGGATTCATGCCACTCCATTCTCCTTTCCGGCTATCCCACAGCCTTAACTTTCTGGCAGGATACCACGATCCATGTTTGATCCACTTCCCGCAATAGTTCGTTAAACGGTTGAAATAATATCCGTCGTATTTCCAATTTTCCTTTACCTCCAAAATTGATTTCTTAAGTTCAGGTGAAAGGGCTTCATCGGCATCAAGGGAAAGAATGTGGGGATAGCTGGCTTTTGAAACGGCAAAGTTTTTTTGCTCGATGTGACCAATAAATTCATGTTGAAAGAACTTGACGTTATATTTGCGGCAGATCTCTTCCGTCCGGTCTGTTGAAAATGAATCCACCACAACAATTTCATCAGCCACATCCCGGATAGATAACATACATCTTTCGATGTTATTCTCCTCATTATAAGTAATAATGACAACTGAAATTTTTGACCTTATTATTTTAGGCATTTTAGGCATTTGTAATTTGTTTTTTGGTGTTTATTTTTGAATTATTGAGACTTACAACAGTCCCTAATTAAAACTATTCCTGATAATAGATTCGTTTTACTCTTTGTGAAATTCCGGTTAACACTTCATAGGGTATGGTTCCAATCTTTTCCGCCACTCTGGTAACAGGATTTTTATCTCCGAAAAGTTCAACTTCATCTCCAACTTCCACATGATAACCACTCACATCGATCATACACATATCCATACAAATGTCCCCAATAATAACAGCTGGTTTTCCATGAACAAAAATCTCACCAACTCCATTGCCCAATTTTCTATTTAATCCATCGGCATATCCAACCGGAATTATGGCAATAGTGCGTTCGTTAAGAACGTTACCCTTCCTCCCATATCCAATGGTTTCATTGGCTGCTATTCTTTTTATTTGTGATACTGTACTTTTAAATATACTTACGTTTTCCAATCTGTTCTGATGAACAGCGCTTATACCATATAAACCTATCCCTAACCGTACCATATCGAACCGGGCTTCAGGAAACCGTTCAATGCCAGACGAATTCAATATATGTTTTAATACGGGATAATTAAAGCGCCGTAATAATTTATTGCTGATCTTATTAAACAGGTTGATCTGATAACGGGTAAAATCATCATGAATTTTTTCATCGCTTGCCGCTAAATGAGAAAATACACTTTTAACATGTAATTCCGGATGTTTTTTTAGCCTTTCAATCAATTCATCTACCTCATCAGGTAAAAACCCCAACCGGTGCATACCTGTATCCAGCTTAATATGAACAGGGAATGTTTTTATTCCATTCTTTCGCACAACTTTGGCAAAAGATTCAAGAATATCAAAACTATAGAGTTCAGGTTCCAGATCATATTGCACAAGGTGATACAAACTGCCAAACTCCGGATTCATAACCATTATGGGTAATAAATTTCCAGCTTCCCTTAAATCAACACCTTCATCTGAATAGGCAACCGCTAAATAATCCACACGCTGATATTGGAGCATATTGGCAATTTCAAATGATCCGCTTCCATATGAAAAAGCTTTCACCATAACCATTATCCCGGTGCCAGGATCAAGTTTCGATCGGAAATAATTCAAATTATTAACCATAGCCGTAAGATTTATTTCGAGAATGGTTTGATGAACCTGCTGTTCCAATATTCCTGAAATCCGTTCAAACTCGAAATCACGGGCACCTTTTAGCAATACAACTTCGTTCTTAAATTCCTCTTTTGAGAAATGGGACAAAAATTCATCGGTAGACCTGTAAAATTTCTTTTTTATTTTGAATAATCCTGCATAATGATAAAGGGATTCTCCTATGCCAATAATTTTGTTAATTTTCTTTTTATGAACCAATTCAGCAATAAAAGAATACAACTCGTTATTTTCCCTTCCACTTTGAAAAATATCGGATAAAATCAGTGTTTTTTTATTGTTTTGATACTGGAAATCAAGAAAGTCAAGGGCAATACTTAACGAACCGATATCTGAATTATAACAGTCATTAATCAATGTACAATTATTAATACCGTGCTTTAATTCCAGCCGCATTTCCACCGGCTCAAGATTTCTCATCCGGCTGGTAATAAAGCTTTGTGTACATCCCATATAAAGAAGTAAACACCAGCAATGTATAGCATTTTCCACCGATGCATCATCCAGAAATGGAATTACAATTTCAATCGAAGAACGGTTAAAGTTGCCGGTAATTTGAGTTTTTGAAGTAAGTTTCTTAATACTTTTTATCTCAAGATCCGCTTTTCCCATCCGTGACCACGTGAATAAAATTCTGCCTTTGCCATGCCCGGATCTTTCAATTTCCTGATGAATTATTTTATGATCTTTACAATAAATAAGTGTCCGGGCATTTTTGCACAATTTTATTTTTTCAGATACTTTCTGTTTGAAATCCACAAAATTTTCCTGGTGCGCTTCCCCAATGTTTGAAAAAACTACAATATCCGGCTTAATAATATTTTCAAGCTTTTCCATTTCTCCAACCCGGGAAATGCCCGCTTCAAAAATGCCAATATCAAAATCAGGTTCCAGAAGCCAAACTGAAAGAGGTACCCCGACCTGGGAATTATAACTTTTTGGGCTTCGTACGATATTATTTCTTCCACTTAAAAGAAAAAATAACCACTCTTTTATGATGGTTTTTCCATTGCTTCCGGTAATACCGATAACAGGATTTGGAAAGAGGCTTCTATTGTAAGCAGCTATCTTTTGGAGAGCGTCCAGAGTATTTGATACTAAAATGAAGTTTGAGCCTGTATAGTTTTCATAATGGTCTGGTAAAACCTTGACTACAAAATTTCTTACCTGTTTCTGATAAAGGTCATCAATAAAAGCATGGCCATCGTGCCGGTCGCCTGTAATTGCAAAAAAAATTGATTCAGCCGGTGATACTAGCTTCCGGCTATCAATAAGCAAATATTTTACAGGCAGATTTAGTTTCCCAAATTGCTTCCCGTTTAAAATCCCGGTTATATCTTTAATAAATAATTCAGGCATTCTATTTTTACATTACCTATCTAAACCATATCCGAATATTTCTTTATTGTATGTATTTAGTTCTTAAGAGCCTATTATTTTATTCAGGTTAATTGTTATAGGTTATAAGTTATACGTTATAATCCCAAAATTTCGGGAGGGAGTAATTTTCTTTCGTGATTGGTTAAACTGAACTTATACCAATTAACATATAACAATTAACATATAACTTATAACATTTAATAATGATTTGTTTTTTTCATCCCCGCTCACACTGATAAGTTACTGTTTCCGTAAGGCATTAATTTATCTGGATTTCATAGCTTTAAGAAAACATGCGCGACATAAGGGCTCGTAATTATCTTTTTCCCCGAGAACAACCAATTTATCAGTATCTGTTTTCCGGTATGAATAATGAGCCAGGTTCCCACATCTCATACAAATAGCATGTACCTTTGTTATGTATTCAGCAATGGAGAACAAAGCAGGTATTGGTCCAAAAGGCCTTCCCTTGTAATCCATGTCCAACCCGGCAACGATTATCCTTATTCCTTTGTCAGCCAAGCTATTACAAACATCCACCAAGCCTTTGTCAAAAAACTGGGCCTCATCAATTCCAACAACATCAACATCATTAACAAGTAATAATATATTTGAGGCTGTGTGAACAGGAGTGGATAATATTATATTGGCATCGTGAGAAACTACTTCCCTCCCGGAATATCTCGTATCGACAATAGGTTTAAATATCTCCACTTTCAGATTTGCAAACCTGGCGCGTTTAAGCCTGCGTATCAATTCCTCGGTTTTCCCTGAAAACATAGATCCGGCAATAACCTCAATCCATCCAAGGCGCCTGGTATCTCTTATGGGATTTTCCAAAAACATCTAACAAAGTTTTCTCAAATTTATCGTTACTTTTGCAAAAGTAAATAAAAAGCTAGTTCGATTCAACTTTATTCACAGTTTATGAATATTAAGAATACCATTGAAATCTTAACTAAAGATATACAAGAAATTGAGAATATCGTAAGCAACTACAAGAATTATTCTCAAATACCCCAGATAGAAATTGACCGGGTTTTATCCAGGATAAGAAATCTTTATGACTCCTTGATCCTTTTAAAAAATGCCAGTATTGAACCGGTTACAGAAGATCTGGAAATTACCAGCCAAACAAAATCTGAAACTGAAATTGAAGAAAGTGTATCTGCCGGTATAACGGAGCAACCCAAGGATGACAAACTTATTGAAGTTGAAGAAGAAAAAGTTATAGAATCCACAGACGATACCAAATCCCCTGTTAAAATTTCACAGGATCTACCAACGAAAAAAGAGAAACCGGTCGACACAAAAAAAGAACCGGAGACCCTTGCCGATCTTTTCCGGAATTCAAAAAGTTTCAGAAGCGAAGAGCTTGCTGAAAAAAATCCGGTTATGGATCTGTCATCAAAACTACAGTCTCAACCTATATCTGATATTGGTTCCGCAATAGGGTTAAATGATAAATTTCTTTTCATTAATGAGTTGTTTAACGGGAATTCTGAAAAATTTGAAGAAACAATCAGCTATTTAAATAATGCCCCTAACTTTAATGATGCTTTTAATTACCTGAATGAACACTTCGATTGGGAGATGGAAAATCCTTCGGTTCAAAAATTACTGGGCCTGGCGAGAAGAAAACTGATAATTAACGAAGATGAGTAAACTTTTCCTGGTTCCAACCCCTATTGGTAACTTAGAAGATATTACCTTTCGTGCCATTGATATTCTGAAAAAGGTTGATACAATTCTGGCGGAAGATACCCGGAAAACCACTATTCTGTTAAATCACTACGAAATAAAAATAAGGTTACAGTCTTACCATCAATTTAATGAGCACAAGTCAATTGAAAAATTAATCAAACGCCTTAAACAAGGTGAATCCATGGCCCTGGTTTCAAATGCAGGAACTCCATCCATTTCGGATCCGGGTTTTTTAATAGTCAAAGGTTGCCTGGATCATCATATCCCTGTAGAATGCCTGCCCGGTCCAACGGCATTTATCCCGGCATTGGTTAATTCAGGACTACCGGCAGACAGGTTTTGTTTTGAGGGATTTTTACCGCATAAAAAAGGCCGGACTAAACGGCTCAAACTTTTATCGGAAGAAACCCGGACAATGATCTTTTATGAATCTCCACAAAGATTGATCAGAACCCTTCTCCAGTTTTCCGAATATTTTGGAAACACACGAAATGCCAGTATTTCCCGAGAGCTTACCAAGATCTATGAAGAGACCCAAAGGGGTACAATCGGTGAATTAATCGATTTCTATAATAATAAAACCGTTAAAGGCGAAATTGTAATTGTTGTAGCAGGGAAAAAGGCATAAAACCAATGAGTGTTATGTCAAGTATAAACTGACTGTTAAAAAAAAAAGGCTAAGGCTAAGGAAATATCTCACGATAAGCACGTTACGGTCAATATGATATCATTCAAATCCTGAGCCTTCTCCTGAGCCTCGACAATACACTAGTTTTTTTCAATCTAAATAATTTAATTTTCCTTTTCTCATATTTCTTTTTGTAAAGAAGCTTGGAATACCGCCTGAAAGGCTTTAGTCGGTCCGACTGTTGTGAGATGATGTTTTGGTTTTATTAAATTATTCATATTTCAAAACCTCAACAGGATTTGTGCTTGCTGCTTTAAGGGTTTGCAAACTTATCGTCAGAAAGACAATAGTTAGCGATAGAATACCTGTTACAATAAAAATCCAAACCTCAAAAGGTGTACGATAGGCAAAATTCCGAAGCCATTTGTCCTTTAAATACAAAGCAACCGGCCAGGCAATCATATTGCCTATTAATACCAGAATCAAGAAGTCTTTAGTGATAAATTTTATTATTCTAAATCCAGACGCCCCGAAAGTCTTGCGGATTCCAATTTCTTGTTTTCTTTGTTCAGTAATAAATAGAGTTAAGCCGAATAAACCTAAACACGAGATAAGAATTACAAGAGCCGTAAAGACAGATATGATTTTTCCAAATCTTTTTTCATTTCCGTATTGCTCTTCTAAGGCATCATTAAAAAACTTATAATCAAACGGTATATCAGGAGCAAATTCTTCCCACTTATCTTTTAAAAAAGAAATTGTTTCAGGAATGTTGTTTGGAATTATTCTTATGAAACAATCATCAACATACTTCGGTTCTAATTCGATCATTAATGGACGAACTTTATGATGAACTGTTTTCGCGTGAAAATCTTTTATTACTCCAATAACTGTAACTATCCCTCCATCACCAAGATCAATTTCATAACCAATTGGATCTTCTATTTCCAATGCACGGATTCCGGATTCATTAATGATTATATTATCGTGCATTTCATCGGAAAATTCACGGGAAAATGTCCTGCCTTCCAGCATTTGGATATCCAGAGTTTCGATAAAATTATAATGTACCCATATATTATCTACCAGGATCTTCTTAGATGGTTCATGCTTTAAATAAACAGGATACCATTCCAACAGTTCTGCCGGAAGGCCAGGAGATGTAGCAGCGCTAATATTTATAACGTTTGGATGCTTACTGATTTCATTAACAAAAAAATCGTATTTTTTGTTTAGCTCATTATTAAGCCCATAAACAATTACTAAATTTTCATTATTGAATCCCATGTCCAGATTTTGTGCATAGTGAATTTGCCTTTGAATAATCCCTGAACAAATTAATAAGGTACAAAAAACAAAAAGTTGAATCACAATCAAAAACCGCTGAAAATATAATTTAGTGATTCCCGTATTCAGTTTATCTCTGATAGCATCAACCGGTTGATATCTTGATAGAAAAAAGGCAATATAGATACCTGAAATAGTGCCTACCAATAAGGTAATAAACAACAGTCCAAGAGCAAATTGCAAGTTTTGAACATAATTTATTGTTAGTTGCTTGGCAAATAATTGACTGAAGTTTCGGACTTCATATATTATTGATATATTGGTGATTAAAGTTTTATTCTTCATGACACAAGTCCCGAAA
>JABUBN010000435.1_pt1 | contig 12306 bp, 13 predicted proteins | sample 7240341 | NCBI WGS metagenome assembly JABUBN01 (sample SAMN07256345, study PRJNA390944) | subsurface metagenome | isolation source: Methane hydrate marine sediment | place: Pacific Ocean: Eastern North Pacific, ODP site | reverse complement strand
AAGAAATCAGAAGAATTCATGCAACAATTTGGTAGCGAGGAGTCATTTGAGGAATTCAGAAAAGAACTTGATGAATCCCTCGATAAAGGACTCAACTTTTTCTACGAATGGGGGAGTATGGCAGTAGAAAAACAAGTTGAGCGTGTTGAGAGGCTATACAAAGCACAAGAACAAGTTGAGAAGAGTGGCGAATTGGGAACAGAATGAATACATTTTGAATATTGTCAGATAAGAGAAATTTATGAGCAAAAGACGAGAAATTATCTTATGGATAGGCGGACTTTTAATCGTTTTGAGGTTATTTTTTCCGATTGAAGAAAGAGTTGTTTACAGACAGGGAGCTAAGATTGTTGTGGACAACCTCAGAATAGCAAAAAGAGTAAATGTTAGCAAGACCACATTTCAATGCATTGGCATAGGGGTGCTTACCGGTTTACTTTTTATCTCAATTGATAGATTGAAAAGGAAAAAGAAAGAGGAGAAAAGGGATTAGGGAATTTAACAGTATAAGATTTTCCAAAGTCAAAGACAACGAAACATTACGGCATAGCGTATAACACAGCATAAAAGGTTCGTGCCTTACGGCGCTCACCCAAATTCCGCCTTCGGCAGAACTTCTTTTATGCTGGAAACGTTGGGCGGAATCGCCTTCTAAAAAGAAAAACAGAAGGAAACTAGAAACTAGTATGGATAAACCAATAATTCTTATTTCAAGTTCATTTCTTTCAAATACAAATTTCGCGATTTCTTCTTGCCCCGCATGAATATCTTGAAAGAAGTGGGGATAAGACGAGGGTCTTATGCACAAGGCTTTTAGAGATACCCATTTGCTTTGCTATTTCTCTAACAGAATTACCATTCAGAACCAATTCTTTCATTTTGTCGAGGTCTACTTCTAAGGGAGGTCTTCCAAGCCTTATTCCGTTCTCCCTAGCCCTTCTAATACCAGCTAATACTCTTTCCCTGATTAAAGACCTTTCAAACTCGGCTATTGCTCCCATAATAGTAAATACCAACTTCCCATGATTTGTAGAGGTGTCAATACTGTCCTGATAAGAACAAAAATCAATACCCAAGCCCTCTAATTCTTCTAATGCAGTAACCAGATGTTTTGTGGACCGAGCAAACCTATCAAACCTCTAGACCAAGAGAATATCAAATTTCCTTTTTCTCGCATCTTTCATTAGCTTGTCTAACGCCGGTCTGCTTTCTTTTGCTCCGCTTACACCCCAGTCCACATACTCTTGATAAACTTCCCAGTTTCTGAGCTTCACATATTTCCTTAAATCCAATAGCTGACTCTCCGGGTCTTGTTCCTTAGTGCTAACCCTTCCGTAGATTGCCACCTTTTTCATAATCTCTCTCCTCCTTTAGTAAATGAAAATTGACCACTCAAATACGAAAGTGTTTTCGCATTTATTAGCTTTTGCCATTCTCCGCCGCCTTCTTCCGCTTCGCCCTTTCCCAGGCTTCTTTCAATTCCTTCTCCGCTACCTCTAACTCTTTCAGCTCCTGGTTCAACTCTGATTCAGTCTTGACTTCTAACCGGTCTGTAGCTTCTCCAAGTAGCAATAATGCCTTATCTATCGCAGTCGCAAGTGAAATCATCAAACTTGAGGCGGCGGTCTTTCGTAATTTCTCATTAGTTATATGGCTTTTCATCCGAATTGCCAAATTCCAGAGTTCCTCAGCCATTTTCCTTTTTTTATCTGTCCTTAATTGGTCTAAGTTATCTATTTCATTCTTTATACTATTAACAGCAGTTTTACTTATATTAAGTTTCTTGCCTATATTTCTATCACTTAATCCTTCAACAGCTAATATCTTAACTTGCTCTTTAATATTATCTGGAATTCTTTTAGAGCCTTTAGTTTTCATTTTAAGTCCTCCTATTATTAAATAACATAATTAAGTTCTTTATTTCAAATTGATAAATGCATAATTTTCTCTTAGTTTTATACTTCCCAAGTGGAATACCAAAACCACCAAAATTTTTAACCATTTTTTGACCACAAGTCCGCCAAAACCCCATAAATTCCGATAAATTCCCATAAAATAAAAAATCCCAAATCTCCTTTATTTTCAAGTAGATTCGGGATTTTCGTCTATCTTTTTACGACCCTTCTTTTTCCTATGTTTCGGTTTACGAAACCGTTGCTCTACCCCGAGCTACGTCGGCTTTCTCAAATTTTCATTTATTTTCAACTACTCTTAGAGTTCTGTTTAATATGTTCACTACATTCATACCATGTTTTCTACGAAATCGTGACCTAGGATTAATCGTCACTGACTTCGTCTTTAGTCGCTTTCAAGAGGACGGGCCTCTTTAAGGATAGCCCTCGGTCTACTCAAATTTTCAATAGGAATTTTGAATTAAATCGTTTTCAATTGCCTGTTGACTGACTAATGGCCTCGATTGTCTTCCGTACCGAACTGTTCACGTCGTCTTTCCGATCTAAAAGAATTTGAATATATTTAAACTTAATTTTTTTAATAAAACTCTTCATCTTTTCCGCTATATTTTTAGCTGTTTCTCGGTAAAAAAGATAATTGTCTTGCTTTCCTTGCTTTCCCTCCAGAGTATATCCTCCTCCTAGAATATGAAATAGGACGACGTTTTTAGGATAATTTTCCAAGCCACATAAATGTTCAATATGGAACCAGTACTTAACGACATTACTCACGGTTGTAGGACCAGCCCCGTCAAACTCCACATATCCTACCAATGAAGATAAATGTCTATCCTTATTTTTCTGCCAAAAAGCCAAATCTGGCCATGGCCGTTTATTTCTAACCACTTCTCTCAAATCAACGTTCAATCGATTTTCGTTGCCGGCTCCGCTACTACATTGATAAGTCCCCTCTAAGCTCTTTTCTAATTTCCCAATGAATTCATTTTGCGTAAACTTCATTTCACCTCCAACTAAATCTTATCGAGATTTTTCGTTTCCAAAAAGCCAATTCCAGATTGTCTTTCGTGCAGTAATAGAAGAAGCTGTCGCTGTGATTGACTATTGTACGGTCAGACGTTAGTTTTGATACACAACCCTTTTTCGATTTCCTCTAGCCTTTTTGCGTCAACTTCACCTCAACATTGCGCCAGGTTTGTCTCAATCCAAATCGTCACTTAATCACTACCCTGCATATTTTTCCATGTCCCCTGTATAAATCATCGCCTAATCATGCAGTCAATCAGTTAATCCTCCACCTTCGACAACAACATACTGATTCCATTTGCTTTTTCCTGAATAAGGAAAATATATCGATTTTTTAATATCGGTTAATTCTCTAAAAGGAACCAACAATCGAACCAGCGCCTTATCATAATTGGAATCAAAACCTACGAGATAATAGTAATCTATGCCTCTTCTCTTCCATAGATTAAAGTTCCAGTATTTCCGGAGATACTTTTTGGTGCCTTTCTTCCTGTAATCCTGGAGCAAGCCACTACTTGACACTTCCATCCAACCTAAATGTTTGTCCAGAAAATCTACCCTGTCATGATAGATAACATCCTTGCGGTTATTAATTATTAAATATTTTCCACGCAATCTTATGAAGTCCTTTTCTCCTTTTCGTCCTTTTCCACTCGCAGTGGTAATTTCAAACTTCGGCTTATGCCTTGCTGTTTCTCTTCTTTTATAAAAACTTTTTCTTAATTGTTGTCTTACTTTATCCTGAAAATTCCTGCGATAATATCTGGTTCTACAAATAGCAGAACAAAATCTCTGGTCCTTGTTCTTTTGAAAAACCTCGAATCTCTTGCCGCAATTCAAACAATATCTTATTTCAGGATGGAAGCCGGCCAGATTAAGTGCCCTTCTCCAGCTGCCAAATTTATCTATTATCGTTCTGGAAGTAGGGAAAAGCCCTCTCACAATGAGAGTATCGTATTTTTCTACCGAAATTGGCTCAGCTTCACCTATTGAGAGTAAGGATTCGAGGCATTCTTCACTTGTGTAGCGCATCCGATACTTATTTGGCATGATATTCTATCCGATTATTAAAGCTCATATCCAATACATGCAAATTATATTACATTTCATCACAGAGGAACAGATAAAAGGGGCCTTATCCTTGGTAGCGTCCAAGAGGACAAGCCTCTTTAAGAAAAGACCCCTATCTACTCACAGATTTTCAACTAATATTGAATTAAAACCGTTATAACTTCATCTTGAGTATAACGATTGGTATGTGACTGAAGTTTTTGTCGAACGAAGTGGAACAAAGATTTGGGCGAGCGAAGCCAGATAGACATTGTCATACACCCGAGTGTCATTTTTTACTTTTCCCCAACCTTGGTTTTTGGTGGCTCCAGAATTAGATTATGATTTATTTCAATCCTTTCTGACTTACATTCATTAATCAGTTTTTGAATATCTGGTTTCCCCGATGCCTCTAATAAAGCAATGTCCAACCATTCATCATATCTATCAATTTTCCCAGCCTCTAAATAAATATTTGCAATTTCAACGATTAAAGACAATTCTATTAATATGGGAATATATAAAGCATTTTTTGAAAATCTGTTCTGCTTATACTCGTTATAATGTGAAACACATTTATCAGCATCCCAAGGCCACTTTTGGTTAGATAATAGGCAAACAATCATCATTTCAATACAACATTCATTAAACTCATCTTCATATTGCTTAAGAAAGCCTTCATAATTTGGTCTTTTTGCTTCTTGAACAACATAAAAGTTATAAAGATAATACATGGCTAGCATAGGAACTTTGTCTTTTTTCTCAGCACCAGGAATTAAAGATTCATATTTTTCCAATAGTTTCCTTAAATCTACCAAAGAACCTTTAGACAATATTACTTCTTGAATAAGTGACAAAAATCCTGAAAATCTTTTTGTGGCTCCGGAAGTAACAAATCCTTCATGTCCCCAAATCCAATATTGAGGAGCCATTTCCATCATGACAGTTCCTGGCAAATCCCTTGTCCAGTCATACTCTTCAGTCATTAAATACTCTTGTTTCAAGATAAAATTATTAATAACATGATATGCTAAACGGGCTAATCCGCCAAAAGTAAGATAGGGCTGGTTATTCCAGTAAAAAACATCTCCTCTAGCAATTTGAGGAATTCTTAATTGCTCTTGAATGGGTCTTAACTGATGTGTATATTTAGAACGCATATTATAAGCATTTCTTAAAGTTTGTTTCAATTCTGACTTTCTTAGCGCATTTTTCATATTAATTGCTTCATCAGTGAAAAAGCTATCAGAGACATGATTGATAACGAAATTAATAAATCGTTGTTGCAATCGAAAGTTTCTAGACCCTAATAGAATTTTACATATCTCACTTGATAAATCTGAATCTATTTTAGAAAAACAAGAGTCCATCTTATTTTTTATTTCTGGGTCATAATCTTCCCAAGTTGGCTTAAAATCGTCAAAACTTTGACTTAAAGAGTCTAAGGAATAAACTAAGACTGAATATGCCAAATCTAAATTGTAATTAAGAACCTGCAACGCATGAGAAAAGTTATTTAAGCAGTTAATTACAACAAGGTACTTTTCTCTTGGCAATCCGATAACCTTATCTACGAACTTAATGAACGCTTCAATTTCGTCCATTCGACCATGTATTTGAGATTCGAAAAAACGAGGAACAAAAATTGATGGTAAATAAATATCACGGGAACTTTTTGGCTTTTGTCTGCAATTAATTTCAACATTATTCCTATCAATATCAAAAAATGCCTTTAGTCCAAACATGCAGAGAAGTTGAAACTGCTGAATAATCTCAGGATCTCCTATCCGGACTAGCCTACCTGTTTCTTCTTTCTCTATTTGATTTATGTAATTTATTACATAAGATGAAACTGGTCTATAAGTATCAACAGGTTCGAGTGTGGCAACGCGTGTTTTTATTGGTTGGATCCAAGAATAATTTGAGTATGTAATTCCTTTTGCTTCGTGAATATAGCGGTTATCACTTTTAAAAAATTTACCAGAAATAATTTGTAACATATCTGCCCTCTTTACATCTTAAATGACCCGCTCTTGAATAACTTAAATAAACGCAATAATGAGTCTATCCCTACAATCAAGACTAAACTATACTAAATAATTATTTTCTCTTCTTCTTGGCTCTTTTCTTTGCCGCTTTTTTCTTTGCTTTTCCCACTTGCCATCACCTCCTTTTTATGAGAACTATAATGTTAATTTGCTCCCTTCTCATTTATAACTCAAGATTTAATCAAGCTTTTCAAAAAGAAATTAATTGTCAACAGGATTTTCCTATTGAATTTTGATTGAGGCGCTAAGAACCGCCTTCACACTATCCGCTCTAATAACCTTGTCGTGCGGAATCAGATGATATTCCCATTTCTTTTTTGTAAACTTGCAAGCTCTTCTACACCAGTTTTTAGCTTCTCTTGCTTTCTCCATAACAACGGGGTCTTCTATCTCAGAACTGGCCTTAATTTCTACAACTAAAAATTTATCTTCCATTTCAACAATAAAATCAGGATAATAAGAGCCAAACTTGTACTTTATGGCGATTTGATTTTTAGGATTTCTTACCCATTTTTTCACTTCCTTTTCTTTATCAAGCATATCTGCAAGCACTTTCTCTGGCCTGGAATCAAATTTGTTTTCCGGAAATATCGATTTTTCATAACCTTTTATAACGGTTCTTTTTATTTCCTCATCCAAGATATCATCTTTGCTTTTGATTCCAGTACCTTTATCAATGCTAACAAAATATGGCCTGAACTCGAATACTTTCTTTATTTTTTCTACATGTTTGACTTTAATCATATTATTTACTTTATCTTGAATTTGACCTTTTATATCCTCGAAAATAAATCTCCTATGTTTTTCTAATATCTTCTCCCATTCGGATTCTATTTCGCTGCGGCTTACTTTTTTCAAATATATTCTGACAATATTCTCTACAGCATTCTTGTCTTCATAATCTAATTCGTCTATATCTTCTACCAATTTCCTAATCAGAAAGCTGACTTGATTTTCTATCACTGTTGGAACCGCTTCACCTATAATTTCTTCCTTACCTTCAACCAAATCAATACCTTCTATTTCTGCCTTCAATTCCTTTCCCAAATCCTTATATTTAGGTTCGATATCAAACGCGTGCAATTTTCCTGTAACGCTGATTACTCCCTCAATTTGAGGTATATTAACTTTCTTTCTTATATTGGTCGGTCTAAGCTCATAAAGAATCAGTTCTTTTTCTTTGTCTTCATCCAAGTCATAATCCTTGACCATGATGTTATTCCTGCCTGCTGCATCTATAACCTCTTTGTAATTATCCCCCTTTAATTTATAAGTCAGAACTGAAAGAGTAAATGCTTTAGGATTTTTGTCTATTTCTTCCTTGGTAACATCGTAAAAGGGAAGCCTTACGCCTCTTCCAATAGTCTGCTCAACCAATATTTCACTTATTGAAGCTCTAAGAGGTATAATTGTATAAATTGCCTTTACATCCCATCCCTCTTTCAATTTATTAACATGAATTACTATCTCTTTTTCATTATCTGGTTCTTCCAGTTTCAACAACTCCTGGATCTGTTCATCCTCACTACCTGAATGGACATAGACCGTTTTCCCTTTAAATTCCCCATTCATAAAGTTATCTGATTCGATCTTATTTTGTATCTTTTCCCCATGTTTAATATTCTTAGTGCTTATGAATGTAAGGGGTTTGATAAAAGGCCTATTGTTATTTCTGCAATACTCTTCCAGATAGACCTTCTTTCTTTTGTGAAGTTCTATCCCATCTAATAGTTTTAATTCCTCCAACTCGTCTTCGTAGCTTCTATCATTTTTCCTTATTACCGCTTCCAATCTTTTTATTATACCGTCTGTAACAGCCTCGCCTAAAGAATATTGGTAAATAATATTTCGTTTATAAATGGGGGTCGCAGTAAATTCTAACCCCAATATAGGCCTCAACCCTTCTATTGCTTCTTTGCTAATCTCTGCTCTATAATGGTGGCTTTCATCCATTAATAACACAAGGTCAGAGATTTGGGATATTAATTCCCCAAACGAAGCTCCCAATACTTCCCTAAATTTATGAAACTTCAAACTTTCTTTATCTCTTCTTCTGAATTTATCAATATTGAAAATAAAAACCGTGAATTGATTGGGATAGAGTTTTGATTGGGCCGGGTCATATTTCTCGTAGTTTTCACCTGTTATTAATTCAAAGTGAGGCCGGTCAGACCAACCAGTAAATTCAAATTTTGGGTTTCCCTTTGTGAAATTGTCTATTGTTTTTCTGTAAATGGTTTCCCCCGGAGACAACAAGAAGAAGTTTTTTGAAGTACCCTTTTGACATAAATAATACATACAGGCAGCCATCAATCTTGTTTTGCCCGTGCCTGTAGCCATATCGAATGTAAACGAGGGAAAGGCTGTATCAAAACTCAAATTTCCAGGCAAAGAAGCTTTGATTGTGTCCCTATCTTGGGATAGGTCCATAGATTGTAAAGTGGCATTTAATTTAATAAGAGCCAGTCTCTGCGGCTTCCATAGAGAAAGTTCTTGAACGATCTTATTCACAATTTCCATCTTACACCTATTCCAGCTTGAACTTTTTAACTATATCTCTCGGTATTTTCTTAACTTGAACGTTGTCAGGCAAATTTAATCTTGACATTTTTTTCATGCAATAGATAACCAAAGATTCGTCTTCTTTAATCTCTTTTGTAAGGTCATCAATATAATCCTGAGTAACAAATTCTTCAGTTACGTGGCAAAATCTTTTTTCATTCACTACACCATGAAGTTTCGTCTTATCCAAAAACTCTCTGCCAACAAATTTAAAACCTTCAATTTTACATACTGCCTCAATTAAAGGGCCATTATCGTAAGTAACTTCAACAATACCTAAATTATCCTTCTTAAAGAGGCTCTTGCCCAGAATACAATATCTAAATCCACCACCGCCTTTCCACCCTACCTCTTTACTGATGCCCGTTTGGTCAGAGCCATCAACAACCCCCTTTAACCTTTTGAGACAGTGGGTATCTGCGTGAGGCCCTAACTCAATCATTATCCATCTTCTGCCCATTTTATGCGCTACAACTCCTGTCGTACCGCTACCAGCAAAAGAATCAAGGACCCAATCATTTGGTCCTGTTACCATTTCTACAATCCTTTTAATAAGTTTTTCCGGTTTTTTACTTTGCTTAAATTTTACATTACCTTCATTTGCTATACCTTGGTGTAAATTTTCAAGCCAAATGTTATTATTTTTTACTAGCTTATCTACTTGTTTTGTTTTAATATCTTTTATGGCACTGTCTTTCAACCAAGTTATTAATGACCCATTTATAAAATAATATCTGTATTTCTTTCCGGCACTTCTTCCTTTAGAAGGAATATACTCTATAGAAACTAAACCTTTTTTAGGTAACTGTGGCATTACCCTTCTCATTAAACCACCTTGGGGGTTTGTAGTCCTAAATATGAAATCAAAATTATTATAATATTTTTTCATGGTTCTATCCACATTAGGTATCGATTCAATCTTATAATTTTTGTGAACATAGACATCTATTTTCCCGACAGTACCTCCTTTTATTACTTTGACTTTTCTATCTTTTCCTAAAGAAACTAAGATTTTATTATAGACGCCAGTAACATTATCTGATATAGGTTGAGCAATAAAAGGAACTTTATTAAAGACTAAGGTTTTATCTTTGGCATAAGCTAGGATATATTCACAAATATCAAAAAGATAGCTTTCTTGTCCAACGCCAGCTCCCGCTTTTGCTTTTAAAGTAATTAGCGTCAAGAAATTAGATGGTTTGAAAATTTGATCCATTATTAATTTAAGATGCGCTAATTCCCTGAAGTCTATATGAACAAAAATAATCCCATCTTTACTTAAAACTTTATTTAAAATCTCTAATCTATCTTTCATCATAGATAACCATATCGAATGCTCTAAACCATCATCATATCCAACTTCCTCTCCCTCGCTGTTTATCCTTGAGCCTGTATTAAAGGGAGGATCAATATATATCAATTTGATTTTCTCTGTAAAGTTATCCTCTAACGACTTCAATGCCAATAGATTATCGCCCTTTACAAGCAAATTTTGTTCTTCTTTAGGCAGAAGTTTCTTAAGTTTCTCCCATCGATTGCCTTCTGCATTAAATAATGAATTAGGGTTACCAACAACTTTTTTCTCTTTTAAAATCCTTGGCTCTGCTGCTCTCAAGTCATTCGGTGCGACCCAAATATACTCTTTTTTCTTTTCATCCCAAATTAACACTTTGTCTTTATTAAACCAACTCAATTCTAATTTTTTACATCTTGGATTGACCATTTTAGTTTAACTATCCTTTTAATCTTTAATAATTTTTCTATATTGCTTTGCCTCTTTTGTTAGTAAAATTTTCCAACCCCCATTTTCTTCTATCTATTTTAGACCTGCTTTGGAGACTAATTTTTTACTTAAACTCTCATATTCATCATAAATGCACTCTATCAATTTAATATCTTCATTACTTAACGTCTCGTCTTCTCTGAGAGGATTTTCATATTTTGCTCTTAATGCGTCTTGCAATAAAGAAACCAATTTTGAATCACACCACATAATGTTATCTTTGATTATTCTCTCGATTAATTCCAAAGGAAAAGATCCAAAATCAACCCCTGTTGTTTTCGAAATGCCTTTATTAAATAAAGTGCTAACAAAATTTTTAAATTTTCTGTGTTTAAAATGAGGAAATGCTCTTTTTAATCTTGTTCTGAAGTAAGGATAGCGGACAAATTCGCAAGAAGTTATATGAGTGTCTATTAGCAGTTTTCTTAACGGCGCATAAATTTTAGTTAGTAATAATTGCCCTGTTTCTATATCTTCTGGGGATCTTCTCAGTGATTTTTTTCCTTTCTTGTAACCAATGCCGTATGCTATGAGCCAAAAACCAACTAAGCCTGCTAATGCACTTACAAAAAATAACCAGTTTTGGAGCAAAGAGGGCATTTCTATTTATTCGTCCTCGCTTTGATAAATATCTCCCTATCCTCTGTCAATCATCATCCGGCAAATCTGTCCTGAATTCCGCATACACAGGATAATGGTCTGACACTTTCTTGATGAAGCTGAAATCTGTTACCCCATATTCAGCATTCCACCTAAACACGCCGGATTTGCCTGTATATTCCCCATTGGTAGTCGTGTCGCGCGTCATCATGCGATCGTAGGTATTATCAGAGATTGCGACTGTCGTATCCTCATCATTGCCAATTAGCTGTATCCACAACGGGAATATTACAACTAGATTATCCTCATTAAAGTAAGAACCATCGGCATTCATATCTCCAAGAACTATTATGTCTTTCTCGGAAGAACTATCATAAATATTATTTATTACGACTGCCAACTGGCTAAGTTCTGCTGAAACATCCTCTGGTTTGATGTGATTATTAACAAGCTTAAAGTCAAAATTTCCACTTCGGAAGAAGGCAACAAAAGGCTCGCGTTCAAAAACATCATCAGGATCAGCAACTACATAACTGCTCTCAAGGACCAAATCAACTGTTTTTGTATTATAAACAAAAGCATACTGCTCCTTGCTTCCTGTCCTGCCCAGCCTTTGGCTTATTATATAGTTATAATTTATATTTGTATCATTCACATAACTCAATAAGGTTGGGATTACATTCTGTTTCTTGCTTCTAACTTCTTGTATTGCTACCACATCATACCTTTTTATTACCTTAGAAAGTATATCCATAACTTCGGGCTTGCTTATCTTAGACTATCCGAAAATCTGGATGTTAAAAGAAGCCACTGTTATATAATCTTTTTTAACTTCGCCTGAGTTGCGAGTATCATTCTCAACAATACCACAACCAGTTATAAAAATTAGAGTTACTATTAAAATTACGATTAGATACTTCGGTTTCATGATTTTCCTTGAGATGGTGGAATATTCAAACCCGACCTCATCTGTCCCTTCATCAAAAAACACCGAGGACTACTTTAATTTCAGGAATCTTCCCTGAAAGAGTCAAGTAAGCTTTTTCAGAACAGTTATCACCGTGTCGGCAAACTTGCCTATATTTCTTATCAATTTATTCCTTTTTTCATTCATGCTCGCGTTACTCTTAACAATGCTCATGAGTTTGAAAAGTTTCTTTTTGTCGGCTTTTTCAGGGCAAAGCTCTTTGATGAGTGCGTTCTTCATTCCTGTAAGGTTCGAGATCTTTGAAGTCAATTCAGCATCGGTAGCAGCTTCCGCTTCGTCTAGCACACTATCAAAATCAAATTCCTCACTATTTGACATCTATTTCTCCTTTCCGCCCTA
>JABUBN010000434.1_pt1 | contig 12308 bp, 8 predicted proteins | sample 7240341 | NCBI WGS metagenome assembly JABUBN01 (sample SAMN07256345, study PRJNA390944) | subsurface metagenome | isolation source: Methane hydrate marine sediment | place: Pacific Ocean: Eastern North Pacific, ODP site | reverse complement strand
TAAAAGGTAGACCAGTTAAGAAATTGATGTATATACCATCACCAGAAGAACCGCCGGTTCCTAAAATGATGGATATCGGCTTTTTTAAACATCAGAGGTTGATTGTCTTGAAAAATCGTGGAAGAATAGATCCGGAGAACATCGAAGAATACATTGGCTTTGATGGTTATCAAGCATTAGAAAAAGCGCTTACAAAAATGACACCTGAGGAAATTATTGCAGAGATAAAGGCTTCTGGGTTAAGGGGACGTGGCGGTGCAGGTTTTCCAACCGGTTTAAAATGGGAGTTGTGTCGTAAATCTCTAAGTAATATAAAATATATTGTCTGTAATGGAGATGAAGGAGACCCTGGTGCCTTCATGGACAGAAGTGTTTTAGAGGCTGACCCGCATGCAGTTATCGAAGGTATGATTATCGGTGCTCGAGCAATCGGCGCACATAAAGGTATTATCTATGTCCGTAAGGAATACCCCCTTGCAGTTAAGAGAGTAAAGATTGCCCTTGCCCAGGCAGAAGGATATGGTTTATTGGGTGAGAATATTTTGGGCACGGGTTTTGATTTTTCGATTGATGTAGTTCAAGGTGCTGGTGCATTTGTTTGTGGCGAAGAGACAGCATTACTTGCATCAATAGAAGGAAAGGTCGGCAGGCCAAGACCCAGACCACCATATCCAACCGAAAGTGGTCTGTGGGGTAAGCCAACCAACATAAATAATGTTGAAACCTGGGTAAATGTGCCGACAATTATTTTAAGGGGTGCCACGTGGTTCTCTTCTATCGGTACAAAAGGAAGTAAAGGAACAAAGATATTTTCTCTGGTTGGTAAGATTAATAATACTGGTCTTGTTGAGGTTCCAATGGGCATTACCGTAAGAGAAATCATTGACGAAATTGGCGGCGGAATTCCTGGTGGTAAGGAATTTAAGGCAGTGCAGACTGGGGGTCCATCTGGTGGCTGCATACCTAAAAGTCTTTTGGATCTACCTATTGACTATGAAAGTTTGACTAAAGTTGGTTCAATGATGGGCTCAGGTGGTATGATTGTGATGGATGAAGATACCTGTATGGTGGATATAGCACGCTATTTTTTGAATTTCACGCAGGAGGAATCCTGCGGTAAATGCCCGTCGTGTAGGCTGGGTACAAAACATATGGTTCAAATTCTTAATCGAATTACTGAAGGTAAGGGAGAAGAAGGTGATATTGAATTTTTAGAGGACATTGGCAAAAATGTAAAACTCGCCTCTTTGTGTGGATTAGGGCAGACCGCGGCAAATCCGGTTCTAACAACAATCAAATATTTTAGGGACGAATATCTTGCGCATATCAAGGAGAAACGCTGTCCTGCACTGGTTTGTAAATCGCTAATTTCCTACGTGATTGACCCTGAACTGTGTAGTGGTTGCACGGTCTGTGCCAAAAATTGTCCGAGTGATGCGATAACCGGTGAACCAAAAGAGATCTACACGATAGATCAAAAAAAGTGCACCAAATGCGGTATCTGCTTTACAATTTGTCCGCCAAAGTTTAAAGCAGTGAAGAAAGTATCGCCACCAGTAAAGTGAAGATGAGAAGTCAAGAAGATATGAAGATAAGATTTCCTAATATCCCAGGCTCCAAACTTTTTAACTTCAATATTAGTTTGAACCAAAATGATTAAACTAGAAATAGACAAGAAAGAGATAATGGCCAAGAAAGGTGAAACAGTCCTTGAGGTTGCGCAGAGACAGGGTATCTACATCCCTGCATTATGTTATCATAAGGATCTTGTGCCCTATGGCGGTTGTCGGTTGTGTATTGTGGAAGTCAAGGGTTGGTCAGTTCCTGTTGCCTCATGTACACTGCCGGTCGAAGATGGCATGGTGGTTAGGACTGATACACCACGACTAAAAAAGCTACGTAGGTTTTCTTTGCAATTAATCCTTTCAGAACATCCCCACGCCTGTTTGATATGCGATAAAGAAGAGGAGTGTGCTCAGTATCAAGAGTGTATTGCGAAGTCCGCGGTAACCTTTGGATGTAAATTTTGTGCACGCAATGGTGATTGTGAGTTGCAGGAACTTGTGGAAAAACTTGGGATTAAAGAGATACCATTCGAATTCAGTTATCGGAATCTGGAAGTCGAGAAATTCGATCCGTTCTTTGAACGTGATTACAATTTATGTATCCTCTGTGGAAGATGTGTGCGGATGTGTCAGGAGGTGAGGGGCGCTGGAACTTTGGATTTTCAGCACCGTGGTCAGGAAACGCTCGTCGGTACTGCTTTCAATTTACCACACATAGAGACAGGATGTCAATTCTGTGGCGCTTGTGTAGATGTGTGCCCGACTGGTGCATTGAGAGATAGGTACAGTAAATGGCTTGGTTTACCCCAGCGATATGTAAAAACAACGTGTATGTTGTGTAATATTGGATGTTCAATCAAGATTAATGTCCGTGCTAACACTGTGGTGAGTTCAACGCCCGATAATAATCCCATCTGCGTGCGCGGTCGTTTTGGGATTGCTCCATTGGTCCATCATCCAAAGCGTATTACATCTCCAATGTTAAGAAAGGGGGAGCGTCTTGTTGAGGTAGAATGGGAAGAGGCTCTTGATTTTGTTTGCACTAAACTCAATGAATATAAGGAGAAAACAGGTATCCTGTTCTCTTCTCAATTGACAATCGAGGCTATTGATTCTGTTTATGGTCTTACTGATCATTTAAAATGTAAGAATCTTGCTACAACATCAGCATTAGAAAGTAGTGTTGGATCATTGAACCTGAAAGGAATAGAAAGCAATACAGTATTTATTGTAATAAATACCGACATGATTAGTGATTTCTCCGTGCTGCTTCTGAAACTCAGATCACGGTTAAAGGACAAGCCTACTTTTGTAGTAATTGATGCAGTAGCGAGTAAACTAACAGAGATAGCGGATCTCTGGCTTAAACCGAAATTGGGTAAAGAAGGGGATGTTTTAAAACTTCTCTTTGCCCAGAAAAAAATGAAGAATACCACTGCGGTTTCCACACAGAATATTAAACTTGGTGAAGATTTATTAAAGAAGAAAAATATTTACTTACTCTACAATCCCTATAATATTAAAAACATTTCTGTACCTAAATATGTCAAGAAAATACCTTTGACAGCAAAAATAAATACCTTGAAAATCATTGATATGGGTGTGGATTCTTCTACCGTGGATTTGCTGCGAGACAAGAATATCGACTCTTTATATTTACTCGGTGCAGCGCCAAAGCTGAACCGGAAATATAAAACTATTATTGTACAAGATTGTTTTCTTCCTCAAATTAGGTTTGATCTATTTCTGCCGACTGCTACATTTGCCGAGGTAAATGGTAGTGTTGTGAACATTGAGGGAAAAATTAAAAAAATACGTAAGGCGATTGAACCGTTGGGCAAATCAAAGTCTGATGATTGGATAATCACACAAATTAGCAAACGGCTAAATTACAATACAAAAAATCGCAAACCTAAGAAGAGAAAGATAATAACTCCTGCCATTGCCAAGGATAGAAGGGTAGGTGGAAAATATCCAATCCATTTAATTGTTCGAGAAAACAGTTATTCCTATAGGGGGCATTGTCTTTCTGATTTAATGAAGGGCTTTGAGCGACTGCGTGGCGATGGTTATGTAGGGGTAAATAAGAGAACCGCAAAGAAATTAAGAGTCAAGGATGGCGCAGAAATCAAAATAACGGGGAGAGCTTTGAATTTAATAATGCCAGCTCGAATTACTGAAGATGTACCTGAAAATAGTGTTCTTGTCTATTACCATCCATCGATGGGAGCAGTCAACAGTCAGCCAGTGAGGATAACAAGGAAGGATAAATAAAGGAGAAAAAGGGTAAAGAGGGGTAAATAAGGGGATGAAATTCTTAAGATATCAGAGGAACAGGATGGCAGATTATCAGACTATAAAACCATTTAACTATCTAACCATTAAACTATAAGACTATGGGACTAAAGGATTAGGAGGTATATTGTATCGAATCTTAAAAAGGGAACAGATTGTACCCAATATCCATTTACTTATCGTAGAATCAGAGTTAATCCATAAGAACGCTCATGCAGGTGAATTTGTTGTAGTACGTGCAGATGAAAAAGGTGAGCGTATTCCTTTGAACCTCGTAGATTGGGACAGGGGAAGTGTTAGTATGGTTTTTATGGCACTGGGAACATCGACGTACAAGCTTGCATCATTAAACGTTGATGACGAAATAGCAACCCTTGCTGGACCATTAGGGAGACCAACCGAGAAAGTCCAAGAGAAGAATATTGTTTGTATTGGCGGTTGTTATGGAATCGGTGCACTTTATCCAGCAATTCGTATGTTTAAAGCACATAAAAATCACATAACTACGATAATTGAAGCTCGTAGTAAATTTCTATTATACTGGCAAGGAGAATTAAGAAAATACAGTGATGAATTCTATGAGATTACCCGTGATGGTTCTAGGGGATTCAAAGGGCATGTGAATGATTTCCTGGTTGATTATATCAAGAAAAATAAGATTGATATGGTTTATGTTCAGGGGTGTACTTACCTTACTTACTTAGTGAGTCAGACAACACGACCTTTTAATGTTAAGACAATTGTTGGATTGAATCCAATAATGGTTGATGCCACAGGCATGTGTGGTGTGTGCCGTGTAATCGTCGGCGGCGAAACTAAATTTGGATGTGTTGATGGTCCAGAATTCGATGGTCATCAGGTTGACTGGGATACCTTACTTGCAAGACGCCGGGTTTATCTTGATAAAGAAAGATATTCTTTAAGTTTTTACGAATGTGAGACATATGGCTAAGAAAATTATTCCTAAAAAGACCCCGATGCGGGAACAACCACCAAAAGAGCGTGCTAAGAACTATGATGAAGTTCCGTATGGCTATAGTGAAAAAGAAGCTATGCAGGAAGCTCGGCGGTGTTTGCAGTGCAAGAACCCAATCTGCATTAAAGGTTGCCCAGTTGAAATAGATATCCCTGGATTTGTACAATTGATTGCCGAGGGAGATTTTCAAGGCGCAATAAAAAAGTTGAAGGAGAAGAATGTATTGCCTGCAGTATGTGGCAGGGTATGCCCTCAGGAAGATCAATGTGAAAAAATTTGTGTTCTCGCCAAGAAATTTGAACCTGTAGCGATTGGCAGATTAGAACGTTTTGCTGCTGACTGGGAAAGGGCTCATGGTGAGTCGTCGGTTCCTAAAATCCCTCGTTCAACTGGTAAAAAAGTTGCCATTATCGGTGCTGGCCCTGGTGGATTGACTGTAGCCGGAGATCTGATTATGGAGGGGCATGCAGTCACGATATTTGAGGCATTGCACAAACCGGGCGGTGTTTTGGTGTATGGTATACCAGAATTCCGGTTGCCCAAAGCAATTGTGTATCGCGAGGTTGATTATTTGGTAAAGTGTGGCGTAGCATTAATAGTTGATTTTATCGTTGGAAAAACAGCAACGATTGACCAGCTCCTCGAAGATTTTGATGCTATTTATATCGGGACTGGTGCTGGTCTGCCTTGGTTTATGAATATCCCGGGCGAGAATCTTAATGGTGTCTATTCGGCGAACGAGTATCTTACCCGGTCAAATCTCATGAAGGCATATCTCTTTCCTGAATATGATACACCTATAGTGCGTGGCAAAAGGGTTGCAGTAATAGGCGGTGGTAATGTCGCGATGGATTGTGCACGGACCGCGCTACGTCTTGGCGCGGATGAGGTTCATAATGTATACCGTCGTTCACGTAAAGAGATGCCAGCACGAGAAGAAGAGATCCATCATGCAAAGGAAGAAGGAATAATCTTTGATATTCTTACCCTGCCAGTGAAATACATTGGTGATAAAAGAGACTGGGTCAAAGAGATGGAATGTATAAAAATGAGATTAGGTGAACCTGATGCTTCAGGGAGAAGGAGACCCGTGCCAATTGACGGTTCAAATTTCATAACACCCATAGACACTGTAATATGTGCAATAGGCCAAAGCCCGAACCCTCTTATCCCTCAAACCACACCTGATTTAAAAATTGGTAAATGGGGGAATATCGAAGTTGATTCAGAGACTGGTAAGACCTCTAAGAAAGGATGTTGGGCTGGTGGTGATGTAGTACGCGGAGGTGCTACTGTAATCCTGGCAATGGGTGATGGCAGGGTTGCTGCTCGGTCAATACATGAATACTTAAAAACCGGGGTATGGTGACATCTTAGAAACCCAAAAGTCCAGAAATCTAAAAATCCATAAATGTAGCGGTAGTCCTTGAACTGTTAGCTTTTATCCAATGCTTGCCCTGCTAATCTAAAATCGGTATCTTATTTCAAAATCTTTAAATTCATTTGTGGCATTCATCCATTCTATTTCGACATTGTCAACTGTGGCACCGGGCGGTCCTTTATGACACCACTGGATAAATTGTTCTATCTTATCTTTTTGCCCCTCAGTAATGATCTCAACCCTGCCATCGCGCAGATTTCTCACACAACCTATAAGATTTAGGCTTCTTGCAATATCCTGGGTATTTGTCCTGAAGAAAACTCCCTGAACAATTCCTGAAATATACAGGTGTGCCCTTACAATCTTCTTCATTTTTTGCAATATTCAAGGAGATAATCAACCAAATTGTTTAGGCTACAGCTTAACAGTGTAATATATTTATCCCCTGCTCCGCAATAGCTAAGTAGCTTATCATGTAATACAATTGCACCGACCGGGAAGATAACATTGGGAACATCTACAGGAAATTTTTTATTACCCATTAATTCATAAGGTAATGATGGGATATATATTGGATAGTGCGTTCGGGCAATGACCTTTTTAGGATTTTCCAGATCAAGTAAAGCAGCACAGATTGAATAACCCCGCTTAATCTTTCTTTTTAATCCATATTCGCGGGCAATATTAATATCTATCTCGCCAACTGCATGGTATAGAAATAACAGACCTCTTTTTGTTTTAATCAACTGGGTAGATGGACCAATTTTCTCCTTCTCATGCATGAATTTCCCGGATGAGAAGAGTAAAGTTTTATTTCTCTCTTTGTACAGTCTTTGCCAGTATCTTTTATGTTTTTCAGGATTTAATAATTGTTCGATTCCGGCATCAAGGGTAGTTAGATGGATATTGGGGTGAAACCTTAAAAGAAGATATACTTTTCTGTTAATAAAAAAGGGAATAACATTTCGACTATCAAAGCAATCAACCATCCCATGATATTTGATATTTAGAAAATCCTTTGTTGAATATATCGCAATTCTATCTGCATTCCCTCCTTTAAATGGCGGTTTTATTTTGCCACAGCCAATTAAAAGATATTGTTGTTTATATTTTACAATTCTTATATCCTCTATACCATAGGTAAAATCAGTGTGGTCTGTGCCATCACCGCGGATAACTGCATTTTTTAATCTTTTGAATTTAATGCCATCACTGCTTAGGAGAGGCCAAATTTCAGAGGTATAATTTTCAAGAAAATATCTTTTAATGCCCAATTTTTGGTCAAAATACATGCCTTTTTTATAACCTTTATGAATGCGGGGAAGAAGTATTACTTTATCTTTATAGACCTCTGCACCAGGATTAAATACTGCACCAATTTTTAATCTCTTATTTTCATACCAGGTAAGACCAATATCTTTTGGTTTAACCACCGGATTATTTTCATAACAGGATAGTTTGAAGATTATCTTATTTGACTTGGTTCTTATGAGATCGCCATTACCCAGCTTCTTAAATTGACTATTCAGACTAATCATTCTTTAATAATCGATTAGATGGTTTAATAAATTCCATCTTGATAATATTGCAATATTCATATTTTATATAGTTCCAGATGCATTTTTGCTACAGATGGCCACGAGGTTTTGTTTCGGTACTCTTCAGTTTGTGTAAGGATGTAATTCTTGAAATCCGTGTCCTGAAAAAGTCTTACTGCTATTCTTGCAATGCCTGAAGAATTATATGGCAGGATTAATAGTTCATCAGAGATATTCTCCAACTCTTCAAATTTTGGAATTCTTGAGGCGATAATCGGTTTTTTTGCACCAATTGAAAGATGGAATGAGCCGGATGCTGAGCGATCCTCTTCATAATACGGAAAAAGCACCAAGTCCGATGCACCTAAAATGTACGGGATATCTTCATTCGGAAAGAATTTATTGGGAAAGATTACTCGTGATTGCAGGTTGAGTTCCTCTATTTTTTTCTTCATAAACTCCAGATATTCTTTTTGTTTTTTATCTGCTGTTGGTGCAAGACCACCGGCTATAAAAAGATAGGCATTAATATTGTTTTCGATTATTTCTTTAAGTGCCTCGAGCATTATATGGAGACATTTATGGGGTTTAACAAATCCAAAACTTAAAATGATCTTTCCATCCTGAGGTAATCCAAGCTTCTTTCTCGATCTTTGCCTATTTTTATTACCGAGCTCTGAACCATGGGTAATGATATTAATCTTTTTGCTTGATATACCAAGTCTTTCAAGAATTGCCTTTTGAGACTCAAGATGAACAATTACTGCATCAGCAAGTTGGGCAATTTTTTGTGCATACTTTTCATCTACCGTACCGCGCTCAGAAAATTGGGCTGGTCGTATACAGTGTATTGTTATTACAAGTTTCACCTGTCCTTTTAGTCTTTCAAGTAATCGCGGCAGCCGTTCATCAAATTTATAAATACTGTACTCATGCTGGATATGTACCGTATCAAAATTTCTGGTTTGATTAAAGATTGCCTCTGTATAATCTTCATTCCGATTCCAGCAAGGAATTACCTTGAAATTTCCTTCGTCTACTGAGGATGCTTCCTTTTCTGCAATTACTGTAACCCTTAATTTGGGCTCCACTGTTCTTATTCCGTGGACAAGATAGTCAGTATATGTAGCAATACCACAGTGTTGTGGTAGATATGTTGAAACATAGGCTAAGCTCATGCTCTTGCCAGAACGACTACCCTCCGCATATTCTCTATATTCATTATTATCGCAATAGCAAGTAGTGCAAGGATAGGTAGATTTAATACGCCACCAAGAAAGATAATAAAGATTCTTAAATCTCTACCTATCCTGAAATGCCGATGGACTTTGCTTTTCATAAGACTGTCATATTTATCTGCCGTGTAGCTGTTGATTAATGAGCCAATTAATGCTAAAAATCCAATGAAGATAATAGATAAACTACCAGTGATTTGAAATATATGGTAGGTTAGACCAAATAGTAGAAAAGCATCAGCATATCTATCTAAAACCGCATCAAACCAACCACCAAATTCGGTTTCTAAAAATTTCAGTCGTGCAATCTCGCCATCACAGCCGTCGAGAATAGAAGTAAATTGAGCAAGAGTCGCACCGATTAGGAGATTAATGTATCCCTTGTGAAAAAAGAATAGTACACTAACGATTGAAAGAAAGAAACAGAATAGTGTAATTGTATTGGGTTGAATTTTGGTTCTCAAAAGAAGTTTTGTAATCGGGATAGATATTGGCCTATTTATATATCTTGAAATAAAACCGTCAGATTGTTTCTTTGTCGAGATATTCAACAGATAATCTTCAGCCAGTTTTAATCGCACTGCATCATCCACATCAATCCAGTAATTCCCATCAATATCACAGGTTTTAACCTTACCCCTTTTTGCCAAAAGTTTTATTCCACCGGATAGGGATGTATCTCCTCTTTTTGAACTCTGCTCAATTGCCTTGAAGATTGCAGGTGTACAGAGAAATATACCTGTATCATAGGCATTATACTCTTTAAGATTTTTCCCGATGTCTAAAATCTTTTTATCTTTAACAAATACTTTTGTAGCATCCTTTTTATCAACAAACTTATTTCTTTTAATATTAGAATCAATTGCTAAAACGACTTCATCATTATGAATCTTTCTATTTTTTAATATCTCAATAATATTTTTATTGAAAATATGGTCGCTCATTAATAGAATAAAATTGTCATTTATAGTACCCGCTGCCCTTAATACTGATATACCATTTTCTTTTTTCCATTCATCATTATGCAGGCAGGTAATTTTTATATTTCTTTTTTTACTGAAGGATTTTAAATAATCACTAAGTCTTTTGCCATTATAACCAGTTACCACACAAAAATCGTCTAAACCAGCTTTTCTGGCAAGCAGAATAACTCTTGCAATAAGCGGCATTCCCATTAAAAATGCTAATGGTTTTAAGCTTGCCTTTGATACGAGCCTTGTGCCTTCGCCACTTGCAATTATAAGACATTTCATGTTCAATCACCTCCTTTTCTATGGATTGATTGCTGTAATTTATATTTTCTTATCTACTATTAAAATATTAATCCTAGATAAGTGCTTATTTCGTTCGCTTTACTAATTAAAACCACTGGAGAAGAGTTAGCCGCTCCCAGAATAGTTAATTTAACAAAGTTCCGTACTTTTTACCTTTTCGCCCTGCCTCTTATTTAAAGGTGTAGAAGCCGATACAAACAATGTACTTGATTCAATAGTATTCTAATATTATTATATCCAATTTTTCCTTTAGGTCAAGTGTTTAATGAGCAACCGTTAAGATACATCGTCACCACTTTTCAAGGGATGTAATGCGGCGAGTTGGCCGCATCCTGCAAGGATTTCCTGGCCTCGGGATTTTCTTAAGGTCATTGTGTGATAAGAGCTTAAAAGACATTGAAGAAATTTTTTGATTTTTTTGTCAGAAGGTTGTTTGTAAGGTAATAAAGGATAAGGATTATAAGGAATCAGGTTTATTTTCGATGGTATTCCTTTTAGTAATTGTAATAATCTTTGGGCATCTTTTATACGATCGTTTAATTTATCTATTATTACATATTCAAAAGTCACCATATTCTTTTTGAGGGAGTATTCTTTTGCTATTTTTAATATTTCTTTTAAAGGATTTTTCTGGGTTATTGGCATCATTTCTTTTCTCATTTCTTCGTCGGGAAAGTTTATTGAGATTGCCAGCTTAACCTTAAGGGGCGATAATAAAAGTGTATGAATCCCCTGGGTTAGACCAACCGTGGAGATTATGGTGTGTCTCTGGCTGATGCTAAAGCCGATTGGCGAACATGTAATCTTAATTGCATCCATGACTTCTTTTATATTTAACAGCGGTTCGCCCATACCCATAAAGACAATATTGGTAATTTTATTGTTAGTGTTTTCTTGAATAATCCGAATTTCATCAGCAATTTCATAAGCCTTGAGATTTCTTTTAAAATCCATTAACCCTGTTGCACAAAATTTACAATGTAATGGACAGCCAATCTGGGTTGAAACGCAAACTGTTTTTCTTTTTCCTTCAGGAATAAAGACTGCCTCAATTCTTTTGTTATCTTCTGTATCCAGTAGAAATTTTTTTGAGCCATCTTTGGCTTGTATTGTCTTATCTATATTTAAAGCGGAAATTGTAAATTTACTCGATAGAGATTTTCTCAATTCCTTGGAGATATCGGTCATAACAGAGAAATCTTTGGCATTTTTCTGCCATATCCATTTGAATATCTGGTCACCGCGGTAGGGCTCTATACCAATGTTGCTCATAGTATCTCGCATAGATATTATCGAGTGACTTTTCAGATTGTTCTTCATTATTCAATTATATCTAAAATTCATTCAATAATCAATACATGACAGACAATATACCTCGCTGAGAATATTGACAATTTGTTTAATATGCTTATAATAATTTATATTGTTATTGTTGAAATATATATAAATGGGGGAAATTAATGATAAACGTTCAACGCGGGTGGTAATATGTTAAAATGTCCTTTTTGTGATTATCAACTGGCTAATGAGAAAGTAGTTTTTTGTACTAATTGCGGTGCGCGCATTGCAGATGATACCAAACAATCTTCAGCATCAGAGCGTTTGAAGTTCTGGGGTGGGGAATTGAGGATGCTTTCCGTCTTTTTTGTCAATTTTTTGGGTTTTGAGAAGCTGATAGGTAAACAGGTTAATAATGATATTTTGATTAACTTGCGCGAATGCATGAATGAGGTCGAAGATATAATTAAACAATTTGATGGAACATCGAACCAGATTATTCCTGATCAACGGGTATTGGGAATCTTCGGAGCACCCAAGGCACATAAAGATGATCCATTAAGAACTGTCCGTTGTGCCTGGAAGATCAGGAATTGGTGGAAGAAGAAAAAAAATGATGTGAAATTTCTGGCTCAGGTTGATCTTACCCTTGGTATAAACACAGGTCGTGCATTTTTTGGTTACATTTTGGAGGAGTCTTCTTTCCTTACAGTAATCGGTGATACAGTCAATACTGCTGCTCGCCTTACAGAAATATCCTTACCTG
>JABUBN010000433.1_pt1 | contig 12346 bp, 11 predicted proteins | sample 7240341 | NCBI WGS metagenome assembly JABUBN01 (sample SAMN07256345, study PRJNA390944) | subsurface metagenome | isolation source: Methane hydrate marine sediment | place: Pacific Ocean: Eastern North Pacific, ODP site | reverse complement strand
TGAAGAGAGAGAAAACATAAAAGAGAAGATTAAAAAGGGTACAAAGAATGTAATTGAAGAGGTTAAAGTACATTTTGAATCAGAAGAACATTCTCATAAATCAGAAAAAAATAGAAGGATTTTAGGGGGCATAATTGTAATAGCCATAGGTTTAATCTTTTTACTAAACAGTCTATTCCCTTGGGTAGGCTGGGGCAGACTATGGCCGGTAATTTTGATTGCCGTAGGTATGACTATTATGATTCAAGCTTTTAAGAAAAAAGATTAAAATTAGAAAATTGGAATGAATTTATGTCGTTAGCTTCAAAGATAAAAGAATTAGGAGAAGAAATTGGTTTAGATATCGTTAGGATTACTAATGCCGAAAGCTTCCCGGAAACAGAAAAGCACATTATAGAAAGTGTAGAAAAGGGTTATATTCCTGAAAATGATTACTATACCTTTAAAAATATTTCAAAAAGATCTAATAATTTAAATCTGAATAAAATTAGCAAAAGATGCAATCCGAAGAGCATTCTAAAAAGAGCTAAATCTATAATCAGTGTTGCTCAGTGTTATTTGATAGAAGAAACAGAAGATATTCAGGATAAAAATCAACCCTTGGGGAAAATTGCAAAATATGATACGGGTAATTTTTATTATGATGTAAAATTAAAACTAAAAAAAATAGTTGATTTTATAAATCAAGAGACTGATTCTAAATATCAAATACAGGTTGTTAAGAATGCTAAAAGAATGGCGGATTATTTAAATAAGCATAATATAAGGATTGTTTCGGGAGGGACTGATACCCATCTTATATTGATTGATCTTCGTTCACTAAAGATAACTGGCATAGAAGCTGAAAATGCTTTACATAGTGTAAGGATTACCGTTAATCGAAATAGAATTCCTTATGATCCTGAGCCTCCTACCGTAGCTAGCGGTATTAGGATTGGCACAGCTGCGATTACTTCTACAGGTTTTATTGAAGAAGATATTGATGAAATATCTGATATTTTAGTGAGTGTTTTAAGTGGAGCGAAAAAAGGTTTTAATAAAGAGGAATATAGGAAAAGAGTTTTAGATCTATGTATTAGACATCCTCTTTATTTAGATTCACTTGAATTGGCTGAATTGATTAATAGAAAAAATAATTTCTCAGATCATTAAAGATAAAACATAATTGATAGATAAAATAAAGAATTATTTTTAATACCATAAAAATATTTTAAGTTAAGATATAGATTTTTAAATATTTGTAGGTTACTATCTTTAATGAAATATTTAGGGAAAAATATTCTATACCTAACCGATATTATGTGATTTCTACCTAAAAAGTAAACAAAAAGAAAAATTGACACACTATATCAATTACAAATATAATAAATACTAAGCATATAAAAGGAAAAGTAAAATTCAATCGGAGGTGAATAAAAGTAAAAAAACTTTTAAGAGTTTGACAATTTAAAAATTATTAGTCGAAGAGGTTCATTTTTAAAAGGTTTATATTTTAGTATAAAGGAGAAAAGAAATGAGAAAAAGTTTATTTATTTTGACATTGGCTGTACTTCTAATTGTTATTACCAGCGTATCTCTTGCAGATGATGTGGTTAAAATTGGAATTTCTGAACCTATGACCGGACCAATGGCTGTTGGCGGAGCACTTTGTATGCAGGGATATGAACTTGCCCACGAGCAAAATTCTACAGTGTTAGGAAAAACAGTTGAATTGATACTTGTTGATAATAAAAGTGATAAGGTTGAATCAGCCAGTGCGGTTTCCAGATTAATCGAAAAAGAAGGTGTGGTAGCGGTTTTTGCTGGTTATGGCAGCAGTTGTGCAATTCCAGGCGGTGAAGTTGCCGATAAAGCAGGAATCCCAATGATTTCTGCCACTGCAACTAATCCATTAGTTACTTATGGAAAAGAATATGTCTTCCGCGCTTGCTTTATTGATCCTTTCCAGGGTGAAGTAATGGCTCGTTATACTTTTGAAAACTTAGGATATAAAAAATCGGCTCTTTTGGTGGATATTGCTCAGGATTATTCGGTCGGTCTGGCAAAATACTACAGAGATACATTTAAAGAACTTGGTGGAGAAATTGTTTGTGACGTAAAATACAATACTGGTGACCAGGATTTTAGTGCTCAAATAAGTCAGGTTATTGCTTCCGGAGCAGAAGCCCTCTTTTTCCCGGGTTATTTCGGAGATGTTGCTTTGATTGCCATTCAGGGTAGAGAATTAGGATTTAAAGGGGCATATTTAGGCGGCGATAGCTTACATAACCCAGTATTAGTCGAATTGGCCGGTGATGCTGCTGAAGGTTTAATCGCAAGTACTTTCTTTGCAGAAGATGCACCTCCTATTCCAGAATCTGTAAAATTCGTTGAACTCTTTAAAGAAAAATATAACGAGACACCGAATGCTGTATCTATTCTTACATATGATACTTACAATTTACTGCTTGATGCTATTGAAAGAGCTGGTTCATTTGACCCGGTTGCTATCAAAGATGCTATAGCTGCAACAAAAGAATTCCCTGGTGCAGGTGGTTCCATTACAATTAATGAAATTGGTGATGCAATAAAACCTGCGATCATAGTTAAAGTTGTAGATGGAGATTTCGTCTATAATGCAACCGTTAATCCCTAAAGATAACTGGTTTTTTCATTAAATTTCATAAGGAGGTAGAATTATTATCCTACCTCTTTATATAAAATGAACCTTTTCGACTAAATTTATTATAATAAGTAAAAAGAAGGGCAAAATGTCATGATGCGAGCTTGTCCGTGGTGTTTTGCCCTTCAGATTAACAAAATAAAGAAGCTAAAAAGTTTAAGTAGATAGAAGTTATTAGATTTAAAGTTTATATGATTAAAAGGAGGATTCTATGCCACTAAATTTATTCTTGCAGAATTTAGCTAATGGTTTATCCTTGGGAAGTTTATACGCCTTGATTGCAATAGGATATACTATGGTTTACGGGATTTTAAGACTAATCAATTTTGCTCACGGGGAAGTTTTTATGCTGGCAACTTACTTTCTTTATTATGGATTTTTAATTTTTAATTTACCCTGGTGGGCATCGGTTATTATTGCAATTGCCTTAACTGCCGTGACTGGAATGTTATCTGAAAGAATTGCCTACAGACCTTTGCGAAATGCGCCCAGAATTTCTGTTTTGATTTCAGCTATTGGGGTGTCATTTTTTCTACAAAATTTAGCCATTGTTCTTTTTACCGGGATCCCTAAATCTTTTCACCGCCCTACTTTTTTCAAAAGGATATTTCAATTTGGCGAGATTCGCATACAATCGACTCTTTTTGCTTCAGTAATTGTTTCCGCTATCTTTTTAGCCCTACTAATATATATTGTTTACAGAACAAAGACTGGCTTAGCCATGAGGTCCATATCTACAGATATTGAAACTTCCAGATTGATGGCAGTTGATGTTGATAAAACCATATCTATAACCTTTGCTATCGGTTCAGCCCTGGCAGCTGTGGGTGGTATTTTATGGGCTTTAAGATTTCCGCAATTATTTCCTTTTATGGGTATGATGCCCGGTTTAAAGGCTTTCATTGCAGCAGTTGTAGGGGGAATTGGTAATATACCGGGAGCGATGATCGGGGGTTTATTTTTAGGTATGTCTGAAATATTATTTGTTGCTTTTTTCCCTGCATTATCGGGATATAGAGATGCATTTATCTTCACAATCCTGATCTTAATCCTGTTGTTTAAACCGGATGGTATTTTAGGCAAAAATGTTCAAGAGAAGGTGTAGTACAATGAAAAAACAAAATGAAAAATTATTTACCATATTAGCTTTAATTGTATTGGGGATATTAGTGTACCTTGCGGAAAACAATTTAGATGCTTATAAGTTAAGAATTCTTAATCTTGGTGCTATATACGTTACTTTAGGTGTAAGTTTAAATTTAATTTATGGGTTTACAGGTCAATTTTCCCTGGGTCATGCTGGTTTTATGGCAATTGGTGCCTATGTGACCACCTTATTAGTGCTTCCTACCTATTATAAGGAAATGATTTTTATACTCGAACCCTTAGTTTGGCCCTTTACTGTTATGCATGCACCTTTTATAGTTGCTTTATTGTTAAGCGGATTATTGTCTGCTTTGGTAGCAATTCTAATTGGGTTACCGGTATTAAGGCTTAGAGGAGACTATTTGGGGATAGCGACTCTGGGTTTTGCTGAAATCGTAAGGATAATCGCTAATAATATCCCTCAGGTTACCAATGGGGCTTTAGGAATAAAAGGTATTCCGGAATTTTCTAATCTCTGGTGGACTGTAGGAGTAGCAGTCTTTACAATTTATATTATTAAAGGATTGATTAACAGCAGTTATGGACGAGCTTTAATGGCAATTAGAGAAAATGAGATAGCAGCCGAGGTTATCGGAGTTAATCTTACCTATCATAAAGTAATGTCATTTGCCATTAGTGCATTTTTTGCCGGGGTTGCCGGGGGGTTATTTGCCTGTCTGATAACAACCATAGACCCCAGGGCATTTATGTTCGTAATGACTTTTAATATATTAATTGTGGTTGTACTTGGCGGCTTGGGCAGTATTACCGGAACAGTAATTGCGGCCTTTTTATTTAATTTTTCTCTGGAATATTTACGTCCTATAGAAGCCGGCTTTAATATTGGACCGATTGTAATTCCCGCAATACCCGGATTAAGGATGGTCACTTTCTCAGCTCTTCTTTTAATTGTTATTTTATATATGAAGAATGGACTTATGGGAGGTATTGAGTTCTCCTGGAAGGGATTAGCCAGATTTATCCGCAAAATTTTCTCAAATAAAAAATCATCTGAAGGGGGTACTATATAATGGAATTATTGATGGAATTATTAAATACAGACAATATAACTATGAAATTTGGCGGGTTAACAGCTGTTAATAATTTCAAGTTAAAAATTTCTCCAGGAGAGCTTGTTGGATTAATTGGTCCAAATGGTGCCGGAAAGACTACCGTCTTTAATATGATTACCGGAATATATACTCCAAGTATAAATAAGATTTATTTTCAAGATAGAGATATTACCGGAATAAAGCCTGATAAAATCGCTAAAGCGGGCATCGCCCGAACTTTCCAAAATATCAGGCTTCTGGAGAATCTGACAGTAATCGATAATGTAATGATAGGTTTTCATCTCCACCTTAAATCAAATCTTGCTGCTGCTATCCTTAAGTTTCCCAATTATGTTCGCGAAGAAGAAAGCATTTACCATAAATCAATGGAATTATTAGAGGAAGTAGAATTAGAAAAATTCAGACTGGAAAAAGCAGGCAGTCTTCCTTATGGACAGCAGAGGAAATTAGAGATTGTTCGGGCTTTAGCTACCGGACCTAAACTGTTGCTTTTGGATGAGCCGGCAGCAGGGATGAATCCTCAGGAAACCAAGGATTTAATGAGTTTTATTCAGAAGATTCAAGATGACTTTAATTTAACTATTCTTTTAATAGAGCATGATATGAAAGTAGTGATGGGAATATGTAGAAGAATTTTAGTAATGGATTATGGAGTAACTATTGCCGAGGGAAATCCGGCAGAAATTCAAAGTAATCCGGAAGTAATTAAGGCTTATTTGGGGGTGGATGCAAACTATGCTTAAGATTAATAATTTGAATGTTTTTTTCGGTGGTATACATGCTTTAAAAGGAATTTCATTTGATGTTCCCAAAGGAAAAGTAATTACTTTAATCGGAGCAAATGGAGCAGGTAAAAGTACTACTTTAAGAACTATCTGTGGTTTAATTAAACCACAGGAAGGTAAAATAAAGTTTAACGACAAAGAGATAACCGGTGTTCCTACTGATCAAATTGTTAAAAGAGGAATCGCCTTAATACCCGAAGGAAGGAAAATATTTCCTAATTTAACGGTTCAAGAAAATTTAACCTTAGGTGCTTTTGCTCGGACTGATAAGAAAGAAATTACGAAAGATCTTGAATGGGTTTATGAGTTATTCCCTCGGATCAAAGAAAGATTATGGCAAAAGGGCGGAACCCTATCAGGCGGAGAGCAGCAAATGTTAGCAGTGGCCCGAGGGTTAATGTCCCGACCAAAACTCTTAATGTTGGATGAACCTTCTTTAGGATTAGCGCCTTTATTGGTGAAGGAAATCTTTGATATCATAAAAAGGATTCACAAAGAAGAAATGACTGTCCTTTTGGTTGAACAGAACGCTTTCGCTGCATTAAAAATAGCTGATTATGCTTACGTATTGGAGACCGGGAAGGTTGTTTTGCAAGGAACCGGAGAAGAGCTTTTAAAGGACGAAGGAGTAAAAAAGGCTTATTTGGGAGAATAATACTACTGATTGCAACCCAAAAGCAAACAAAATGGCAATGTAGGGGCACGATGCATCGTGCCCACAAGAGATATTAGGTAATAAAATGGTGAGGGCACAATTCATTGTGCCCCTACAACAATTGCTTTTAAAAGCAAAGCAGTTTGTATTATTTTATAGTAATTAGCCAGGAAATTTTTCGCGCGTATGGGCTGTTTTTGTCAAGAGCGGTAATATTTACAATATAAGACTTTTTAATTAGCGGCTTTAAAGAATCAGGAGTAAAAGAAATTTCTCGATTTTTGGGATTAAAATCGAATTTTACTTTTGCCCCTCCTAATTTCATAGAAAGAGTTTTCGCATCATAATTGTCACCTTCTAAAATTGCCCCTATCTTAACAAGTTGGTTGCTTTCTATTATGCCGTCATAGGGGAAGATTTGTGAAGCATTAAGAGGGCGTTGATTTAATATCCGGATAAAAGAATTAAAAGAATTTTGGCCAAAAATTATTTGTCGGTTCAGGGAAAAGGGATCGGCATTGAGAATATTATTCATACTATTAGCATTTAGAATCCCTTCATAACCTGCTTGTATAGCTAAATCTTTAATTGTAGAACTGTAGGCACCGTAAGGATAAGCAAAGAATTTTACTTTTCTCCCAATTTTACTCTCTAAAATTTCTTTAGATAAAAAGATTTCCTTTCTGATTCGAGCCAGATAAGTCTCATAGTTTTCGTTTTTCCTGTATTTTAATAGATTGCAATGGCTTAAGGTATGGGAACCAATTTCAATATTATTTTTGGTCATCTCTCTAATCTCTTCCCAGGTTAAACTACCATTATTTTTTTCGATAAAGTTGGTATACAAAAAAAGAATTGCCGGGAAGTTATATTTTTTTAATACAGGATAAGCTAAAGTGAAAGTAGATTTATAACCATCATCGATGGTGATTGCGATTGATTTTGGTGGAAGTTGACCAGTTTTTAGTCCTTTAAGCAATTCGGAAAGAGAGATTACAGAGTAATTATGAGCAGCTAAATAATCCATCTGTTTTTCAAATTCAACAATATTCATATCATAACTGCTGCCTTCATCTTCAGTGAAATTGTGATAAGTTAAAATAGGGATAATTATTTCTTCTGCATAGATTACATTGCTAATTGGTAAAATATTATGATAGAATATTAACCACAATAATAGTGCGGATATTATAAATAATTTATTAGCGAATGATAAGACCCTTTTTTTGATTAGGAAAAGAGATAAATTTTTTTGGTTTAAAAACATAGTGAATCTTTGTAAATTTTTGTTAATTAGTTAGATTGTTTATTTTTTATTAATTATAACATATTAAATAAGTAGTTATTAACAAAATTTAGGAAGATAGACCAAAGTTTGATCATATTTAATTAGGTGATGATAATTTGAAGGTTAGAACACAGAAGAGATTAATTTAAAATTTGTGTATTACCCACTCAACTTTCCCAATAATACTAAAATCGTCAGTTTCTTTAACTAAAATAGATAAATGCTCCAAGTCAGTGCTTTGTAATATAATGTGCTTATCTTGTTTTACTACTCTTTTTATAGCAATTTCATTATTAAGCGAGATTAAGGCAATAGCTCCCTTTTCTACTTCATTTTGTTTTCTTATAATTACGATATCACCTTCTTCAATTCTTTTGCAGGTCATATTTTTATCTTTTACTCGGATAGCAAAAAAAGCTTTTGTTGAATAACTTTCTAAGCCAGGAGGAAGGGGACTATATCCTTCAATATTCTCTGAAATAAGAAAGGGTTTTTTTGTTGTCACTATATTGTAAATAGGAATTTGTTGAAAGCTATATTTGGTTTTTATAGGAGGAAGATAACCTATGAGACGTAAGAGATCCTCTGCCTTAACTTGGTAAGCCTTAGCAAGTTTGCTCAGAATTTCTGCAGAGGGTTTTCTCTTATCCCTTTCGATTAGGGAGATATATGAATTAGATACACTGGTTTTGACTTCTACTTGTTTGGTAGTAAGATTATTTTTTAGCCTTAATTCTTTTAGATAAAATCCTATTTTCATTAATACTACCTCTAATGTCTTTTTGTTTACAATTGTTATTATATAATATATTTCAAATATAATTGTAAAAAAAGGTAAAAATTATTTCAAAAAGCATTAACAATTGTAATAAATATTGATAATATTATTACATATGTAAGAAATAGACTCATAGTATATATGGTTTGTAAAATAAAAGTAGGAATCAAAAAGAATAATTTAATGAATATACTGGCCAGAAAAAATTGGAATTTCACTGAACTGGCAAGGAGAATAGGCTATTCTTCGAGTATGATTACCTTGTATCTTAAAGGGGAAAGAATTCTTACAGCTAAAGTAAGGGGAAGAATGTTAGACGCCTTAGGATGTGAATGGGATGATATTTTTTACACCATTGAGTCAGATAAGTCTCGGTGAGTTATTGGGTATATAGCAGATTTGATATTGATTTGAATGAGGCAAAGGAAAAAAGCAATTTTTTTTGGTATAATAAGAAAAAATATATAAAAGCTATATCTATTATTTTCTTTTTGATTGTTTTTAGAAGGTGGAGAATAATGTTAAACAGAAGCAAAGAAAAAACAGAATCAAAAAAATTAAAGAAAGAGCTTGTTGTTTTAAACAAAGAAAAACGGAGACTCAACAGAGAACTATCTGCCTTAAAATTGATAATTTCAGAGATAAACAGCACCCTTAATCTAAACAGAGTTCTGGATTTAATCATTCAGAAAGGCACTCAGATAGTAGAAGCCGAGAGAGGTTCGTTGATGCTCTTTGACCATAGAAAGGAAGAACTATATATTAAAAGTTCTGTAGGTTTAAATAAGAGAACTGTTTCTGCTGTTCGAATAGCACCAGGAGAGGGGATTGCCGGCTGGGTCTTCAAAGAAGGTAAACCCTTATTGATAAAAAAAGGAGCTAAAGATCCAAGATTTAAAAAATTTAAAGAAGAAGAAGAGGAATTAAAATCAATAATAAGTGTTCCTTTAAAAATAAAGAATAAGGTTATAGGGGTAATTAATGCTGATGACAAGAGAGAAGGTGATTTTTTTAGTATCGATGATTTAAATCTTTTTTCTACCTTTGCTAATCAGGCAGCGATAGCTATTCAGAATGCCCAACTACATCAAGAAGTAAAGCAACAGGCTATTACTGATGGCTTAACCGATCTTTATAATTTTAGATATATAAAAAACCGATTAGAAGAAGAAGTAAAAAGAGCACAAAGATTTAAACATTATTTAGCTTTAATTATGGCAGATATAGATGACTTTAAAAAATATAATGATACCTATGGTCATCCGGAAGGTAATAAAGTTTTAAAAAATTTGGCCAATATTCTACGTTCTAACATTCGTGAAGTAGATATAGCAGCCAGGTATGGAGGAGAAGAATTTATTATTATTCTACCTGAAGCTAATAGAGAAGAGGCCAAAAAAATAGCTGAACGTATAAGGAGTAAAGTAGAGAAATGTAATTTTGCGGATGAAAAGAACCATCCTGAAAGAAAAATAACTATAAGTTTAGGAATAACCGCATGTTTTCAGGAGAACATTACTCCTAAAGATTTAGTACGAAAAGTCGATCAAGCCCTTTATTTAGCTAAAACAAGGGGTAAAAATAGAGTTGAAGTTATTTAATAAGCCTATCCAGGATAGGGGATACTTCTTTTAAATAAGTAACTGTAAAATCTGCTTTTTCTGTATCTATACTATCAGGTTGAAATTTGTTTATCCAGATGGTAGTCATCCCCATGTTTTTCCCGCCTACAATGTCTTTTATATAAGAATCACCAACAATAATAGATTCTTTTCCCTGACAATTAGCTTTACCTAAGGCAGTTTGAAATATTTTTGCTTCCGGTTTGTATATTTGAACTTCTTCCGAAGTAGTAATAGAATCAAAGAGCTTGCTTATTTCGAACGCGTCGAATTGAAATTTTAAGAAATCGGTATCTATATCGCTTATAATTCCTATATGAATTGAATTATTATTTCTAATTTGTCTGATAATTTCTAAAGTTTCCGGGAATAATTTTAAATATTTTTTATGGTTTTCCAAAAATATTTTTTTGAACCATCGTAAGTCTTCGTTTGAAGATTCAAGATTGCATTGTGAAAGCGTTCCCCGAAAAGCTCTATCAGTTGATTCCCGAAGAGGTGTAAAGGATTTTTCTTCCGGGTCGGCATCCCGCAAAGTCATTTCCTTGGTAAATAGAAAAGAATTATATTTAGTTACCATATCTTCCGGGGAGGCAGGAAGGTTGTATTTTTGAATAACCTCTTTCATCATATGCAAATGAGCGACATTGTCACTTTCAGCACACATCAATGTCCCGCCAAAATCAAAAAATATGGCTTTGTATTTTTTTGTTTCATTTTTATTTATTTCTTTCATCTTACTCTCCTTATTACTTATGCTTACCTATGGTTTTTATGATTTTGTAGGGGCACAATGAATTGTGCCCTCTCTGTCTTTGTATTATTTCCGTGTACTTTGGGCACGATGCATCGTGCACCTACATCGAACTCCTGGATTCTGGCTGCTTTTATTCACGCAATACTCGGTACGCGATACGATTTTATTCTGACTCCTGAATTCTGGCTCCTGACTTTTTCTTTACGAGATACGATTCACGGGATACGAAATACGAATTAGGCTCCTGGTTTCTATTTTTCTCCCGATATACGATATACGACATACTATATACTGATTTATAATTATAGTCGAAAATTCTAATTTAATAAAGTAAAAATTATAAAAATTATAAAAAAATTAAGCTGGATAAAAATTGTGTAATTTTTTAATAGCTCTATTCTTTTATTTTTATAAGCAAGAGAGAAGTTATTAAGGCAAATATTAATCCAGCCCAAAAGGGTGATGAGGGACCAAACTGGAATTTTAAATATCCTCCCAGGGAAGGTCCGATAGAACCGATTAAACCGGTACAGGTCCCGATAAATCCAATAACTAATCCTCTTGATTGTTGATGAGTTATATCAGCCAGAAATGAGCCATAAGCAATATGACAACTCTGGGAAAAAATGTATAATATGGCAAATAGAGTAATGGCCGGCCACAAAGGAGAACTTAAGCTCCACAAGATTAAAAATATTCCCAGACCTGGCGCACTATACATTAACATCTTTTTACTGCCCCATTTATCAATGATTTTTCCTCCCCAGAGACTGTATATAACTGCCGCGAACCCTCCTAATGCAAAAAGCAAATTAATTTTAGATTTATCCAAATTCATTACTTCATTTGCATATAAAGATATAAAAGGTCCATGAGTAGTAAGATTAAATAAAAGAAAGAGAGAAGAAAGGGCTAAGACAGTAAGTAACATCTTTTTATTAAATAAACTTTTAAAAGAATCAAATTTATTAATTTTAGTATGAAAATGATGAGTTTCTTTTAACCAGAGTATTCTGGCTATGGCACACAAAAAAGTAACAAAAGAAGTAAAATAAAACAGGTATCTGATTTCTACTCGGGGAATCAACATCATCCCTATGGCCGGGCCTATAGTAATTCCCAAAATAACAAATAGTTCAAATCCACTATAAGCTATTCCTCTTTTATTTTTTGGAACAGATTCGGCAATCATCGAATAGAAAGAAGGTAATTGAAGAGCGCTTAAACTATTAGCGATGATAAGAAAAAGTATTAAAGTAGTCCAATGAGAAGAATTACCGGCCAAAATATATGTCATCGGGAAGAGAAAACTGGGAATAACTATTAACAGTTTGCGTCCAAAACGGTCAGAGAGTATCCCTCCTAAAAATTGCATTAGAGTATAGGAGAGGGCAAGCAAAGTGTAAGAAAATCCTACTTGAAAATCGCTTGCTCCCAATTCTCTAAGATAAATAGGAAGAATGGGGTACCAGCTAAAAAAAGCAATTAGAACAAATAGAACCGTTAAAGATAATACGGAAACATTTTGCTCGATAAATAATGATTGACGAATTTTAGTCAAAAAATTCATTAAGAGGCTC
>JABUBN010000432.1_pt1 | contig 12358 bp, 6 predicted proteins | sample 7240341 | NCBI WGS metagenome assembly JABUBN01 (sample SAMN07256345, study PRJNA390944) | subsurface metagenome | isolation source: Methane hydrate marine sediment | place: Pacific Ocean: Eastern North Pacific, ODP site | reverse complement strand
AAATGGTCTTAGAAAACAGTGAGGAGTCTACACAGTTCGCGCCTCAAAATAAGAGCGATGAGGAGCTACTTCCAAATGAAGGGCTAGATGTTAAGCTTAAATCCCCCAAAACTTCCGATTTAGAAATACCAGTAGAACGACTGGAGGAGCAGGCGATAGTAGATGACCCAGTTCGTATGTACCTTCATGAAATTGGTAGAGTGCACCTCCTCACCGCTGTGGATGAAAAGGTCTTAGCCAAAAAGCTGGAGGAAGGTAAACGCATCAATGAGATTAGACAAGACTACCTACGGAGATATGGAAAGTCCCCTTCAGCAACTGAAATAATACTTACTATGCTCAAAGAGCTGGAGCAGGCGTCTACTATCATCCATCTCCTCCAAGAACAGCTTGGTTTAACACCTACCGCCAGCTTTATAGCGACCATCACCAATGCTAAATTGCGAGATAGCATCAATAATGAGATAAATCAGCAAATAGTCCAGGCTATTGCTATCCAGATGGATAAGTCCGTACCGGCAACAGAACAGCTTCTTATCAATCTGTCAATAAATATTAACCTGTTGCCTAGGGAAATCCTTGATGCTATTGGAGATAGCGTCTCTCTAGCTGATATAGAGAATCTGGTGGCAGATAATACCTTTATTAATTCCATTCGGATTTATGAAAAACAACTCAAAACTTACCTGGGGAATATTGAGCGTGAGGCTGAAAAAGCAAAAAGACATCTCACTGAAGCCAACTTGCGTTTAGTGGTTAGCGTAGCCAAGAAGCATATTGGACGGGGCATGCCCCTCCTCGACCTCGTTCAGGAAGGGAATATCGGACTAATCAGAGCTGTGGAGAAATTTGATTACCATAGGGGTTATAAATTCAGCACCTATGCTACCTGGTGGATTCGTCAGGCTATTACCCGATCTATAGCCGACCAATCTCGTACTATTCGCATCCCAGTTCACATGGTTGAGACCATTAATAAACTGCTAAATATAAGTCGCCGCCTGGCTCAGGAGTATGGGCGAGAGCCTACCCCCAAGGAAATCGGTGAGGAAATGGAAATGCCTCCAGAAAAAATCAGAGGGATAATCAAGTTAGCCCAACTGCCAATATCACTAGAAGCACCTATAGGTGATGAGGAAGACAACCACCTCGGCGACTTTATAGAGGATCGCAATGCTTTGCCACCCCCTGATGCCGCATCCAAGCAACTCTTAAAGGAGCAAATTGATGGGGTGTTATCTACTCTCACCCCTCGTGAGCAGCGAGTACTCCAGCTCAGATTTGGTCTTGAGGATGGACGGAGCCGGACCCTGGAGGAGGTAGGAAAAGAGTTCAAAGTAACCAGAGAGCGAATTCGCCAAATCGAAGCCAAGGCACTTCGCAAGCTACGCCACCCCAGCCGAAGCCGAAAACTAAAGGATTATCTAGAGTAATAAGAACTTGGGCAACCCTCCCCCTTTATCCCCCCTCCCTTATTAAGGGAGGGGGATTGATTATATAAGAGAGGCTTCGCCTCTCTTTGACCCTCCTTTGAAGGAGAGGGGGACCAAGGGGGTGAGGTAGACTGAAATCAGCGATTAACTTCAAAAGTTGAGATTTTGGGTGAAGACTGAACGGAGTTTCCTTGTCATTGCGAGCGGAGCGAAGCAATCCCTTTTTAGAGATTGCCTCGTCGCTACGCTCCTCGCAATGACATGTATGGTGGTAAAGCCAAATTGCATTTCATTCGCTATTTGGGGAGCAGATAAATAATCCCCTGACTATGCTAAAATAGGGGAAAAGGACTATTTATTAATAGTACGAAAGTACTACCGTCTGAGGAGCTTGGTAGATGATTCCCATTAAGCTAAAGATGCGCAATTTTATGTGCTACCGGGATAATGTGCCGCCGCTCCTCTTTGATGGTATCCATACCGCCTGCATCTGTGGTGATAATGGCAACGGTAAGTCAGCTCTAGTTGATGCTATGACCTGGGCACTATGGGGACGAACCAGAGCTAAGGGTGATGATGACCTCATCCATTTAGGTCAGACTGAAATGGAGGTGGAGTTTGACTTCGCTGTAGGACAACAACCGTATCGCATCATTCGCAAGCACTCCAAGCCCAAGCGACGAGGGCGCTCAGGACGCACTATCCTGGAATTTCAGATAGCTACCGGGGATGGCTTCAGGTCAATTACAGGCGATAGTATAACCCAGACACAGCAGAAAATTATAGATGTTCTACATATGGACTACCCCACATTCACCAACAGTGCCTTCCTGCGGCAAGGTCACGCTGATGAGTTCACTGTTAAGCGACCAGTCGAGCGCAAGCAAGTGCTAGCTGATATTCTGGGGCTTTCCTTCTACGATGAATTGGAAGAGCGGGCTAAAGACCTGGCTAAGCAGCAGGAAACAGGAAAGGCGCAGCTAGACAGCGCTATCAAAGATATTAGTGATGAATTGGTCCGAAAGCCAGCCTACGAGGCTGAGTTTGAGGAAGCACAAAGTGAACTCTCCCGGATAGAAAAAGTAACCAAGGAGCAAGAATCCAGACTAAATGGACTGCGGCAGGAAAAAGAATCGCTGGAAAACAAGAAGGCGCAGCTAATCCAGCTTGAGGAGCACATAAGAGACACTGAAAGAGCCCTGGAGCGCTGGGATGACCAGGTTAAACAGCATCACACCCAGCTCAAAGAGTATGAAGAGTTGATAGCCCAGCGTTCTACCATAGAAGAAGGCTATACTCAGTTTGTTAAAACTAAGGAATTATGTGATGAGCTTGAACGCAGGTTCAGGCAATCGGTTAATCTGGAGAAGCAGAAGTCGCAACTGGATAGCAAAATAAGGGAAGCTGGGCAAAGCCTAATCACTGACCACGCCCTAGCTCAAAGCAGAATCAAGGAACTAGAAGCTAGCTCGCGAAAACTACCTCAACTTAAAAATGAGCTTTCGTCACTCCAGGTTCAATTACGCCACTTGGCTGAGATGGATGAAACACTACTCGGCAGAAGACAAGCTACCCAGGAGCTACTAACTCAGGTTCATCACCTGGAATCTAATAAAACCCAGCTAGAACAGGAAATAAAGGAGATACAAGAAAAACTTAATCTCCTGTCAGCCCAAACTGAGGCTAAATGTCCCTTGTGTGAACGGGAGCTTGAAGTAGAAGGTCTGAAGCTCATTGAGACAAAATATGCTGACGATAGACATAGCAAATCCAATTCGCTGAAGTTAAATCAGGTTGAGCTAGACAAGAAGAAAACAGAGCTAGAGTCACTAGAAAAAGAAGTATCCCAGCTAGACGCCAGGCTGAAGCAAGATAGAGCCTCAGCCCAAAGTAAAGCCAGTATCCTTAGCCAATCAATTTCTGAGGCTGAGGAGGCTAGTAATAGGCTAAATGAAGAAAGAAAAAGACTGGCTGAAATTGAGGAGCATCTGTCCAGGAAGGATTTCGCCACTATTGAGCAAAGGGCATTGGAGGAGCTTGAGGGGGAACTGGCTAAGCTTGACTACGACCCACAGCGGCACGAGGAGATACGCCAGCGCTTGGTTAACCTCCAGCAGTATGAAGAGCCAAAGCGGAGGCTGGAAGAAGCTGGTAGGCTCATAAATCAAGAAAAGGAGGCTGTTTCCAGAGCCGAGGAAGCTGCCCAGGAACTGCGTCATAGCCTGGAGGCGGATAATCAAAAAAGGCAAAGCCTGGGTGAAGAACTTAATCAACTTCCCCGGCTAGTTGATGATTTAATACAGGCTGAAACCGAATACCAAGCGCTAGCTGCACAGCAAAAACAAGCCCAGGAGATAATGTGGCAAGTAAGGGCAAAGCTACAGCACTGCTCTGAACTGGAGATAAAAAAGAGGGAGAAAGAAAGACTGCTGGCTCAAGCCTCAAGGGAGGAGAAAATCTATAGAGACCTAGCTCAGGCTTTCGGCAAAAAGGGGGTACAAGCCTTGCTCATTGAAATGGCACTTCCCGAAATTGAAACTGAAGCCGATAGATTGCTGGGACGCATGACTGATAATAGAATGCATGTAAAAATTGAAACTCAGCGGCAAACAAAAAAGGGGGATTTACTGGAAACCCTGGATATCAATATCTCTGATGAGCTGGGAACGCGAAATTACGAGATGTTCAGTGGTGGTGAAGCCTTCCGTATCAACTTTGCCATTCGTATTGCTCTATCCAAGCTACTAGCCAGGCGAGCCGGAGCCCCACTGCCAACCCTGGTCATTGATGAAGGCTTTGGCACTCAAGATAGTGCCGGCATAGAAAAGCTGAAAGAGGCGATAAACTCTATTCAAGACGATTTTGACAAGATACTGGTCATCACCCATATCGAGGAGCTTAGAGACGCCTTCCCCACCCGCATTGATGTCGTCAAAACCGCCGAAGGCTCAACGCTTGAGGTAAGCTAGTTAACTTACAGACCCAAATCAGCAGCGATTGCTTTCATTGCCGCCAGCCCTAACTCAATAAACTGGTCAAACTCACTCCCGATTTCACTGCACAGGGCGATTTGTTGCCTGTTTGCTCCAGCGGCGAAGCCCTTTTGCTTAAACTTCTTGATTACCGACTTAGCTTCAAGACCAGCCAGTTTCTTATCGGGGCGAACCAGGGCGGCGGCAGTGATTAAGCCGGTTAACGGGTCAACACAAAATAGAGCCTCGTCGAGCTTCGTCTCTCGGGGAATACCATGCGCCTCATTATGGCATAGGATAGCATGAACCACCGCCTCACTGGCTCCTAGCTCCCTGGCCAGGTCAGCCCCCAGTTTACTGTGAGTGTGCATATCCCCTTGGGTGAGTTCCACATCAATATCATGCAAAAGGCCGGTAAGTCCCCATTCCTCCTCATCCTCACCAAGGTGCTTGGCTAGAGCCCGCATAATAGCCTCGGTAGCCAGCATATGCTTGATTAAATTCGCGTTATCAACATTAGCCTTAATGGAGTTAAGTGCTTCTTCTCGGGTCATTTTCCCCTCCTTTATTTATTGTTGATTGGTCTTAAAAGTAAGGATGACATAAGCCCTATGATACTGGCACCGGCTAAGATTAGGAAAGCTAGCTGATAGCTATTCATTATATCAAATATGTAGCCAGCTACGACAGAGCTGGGGGTACTAAGAGTTGCACTAACAAATTCAACACTTCCCATAATTACACTGAGCGACCCTAATCCAAATAGCTTAGCCATCAATGGTGACTCCAAGACCACTAAACCAGAAAAGCCAAAACCAAAGATAACTGCAAACAGGTAAAATGCCCACAACTCTTTGGCTACCAGAAGCCAGAGGAGGCTAACTACCATTAAAGTAAAGCCCATAATAAGAGTTGGCTTATGCCCAATCCTATCGGCAGTGCTACCTATTATAATCCTACCAGCGATACCCGCCCCACCCATAATAGCCAGAATCTGGGAGGCACTGATTGCTGGAATTCCCAGGTCAATGGCATGGATGACAATGTGCACCGTGATAGCTATTGTACTAAACCAAAGGCAGCCGAATATAGCACAAAGCGTCCAGAATTGCCTGGTGCGAATCGCTTCACGAAGAGGTAAGCTTCTAGCTGGTAAATCTAAACTCTCTGCCTTTACTCCATTCTCACCATCTGGCAACTGCCCTATTTGAGCCGGGTCACGCTTTATAAACTGTGTTGCCGGTATAATGACTATCATGGCTGCGAGACCTACAATAGTGTAGGAGGTACGCCAGCCATAAGTAATAATGAGCCAAGTAGCTAGTGGTGGCATAATTATCGTACCCAAACTTACGCCCGAAAGAACTATGCCCGTCATCATTCCCCGCCTCTTCACAAACCACCTCGATATCGTAGAAATCATGGGAACCCAAAGACCACTCATCCCAACGCCTGTTATCACTCCAAAGACCAGATATAGTTGCCAGATAGTATTAATGCGAGACATTAAGAAAAAACCTAGGCCTAAGAATAAGCCACAGACAGTTACAACTGGCCTCGGCCCGAATTTATCGGTTAGCCTTCCTCCGGCGATGCCTAAAAGAGCCGCTAGAAATATCCGTAGACTGGCAGCTCCTGAGAGCGTTGCCCGTGTCCAGCCAAACTCGGTCAACATTGGCTCAAAAAAAACGCCAAAGATAACCCATATCCCTCCAGCCATTACCATGATACTGAAGGTAGCTAAAATCACCCCATAGCCATAGAAAAACTTGGGCTTCCTATTTTCAATCAAGTATGAATTTTCCCCGTTCAATAAAAAAATCCCTTCTAACTAAACCTAATTCACAGACAAATATAATGAAGGTCAACTATGTATTTCCGTTGGATGCTGCTCGCAGGGATAATCAATTGGTAACAGCATACTCAATATCTCTATGTAATACCCTAGTTAAATACTGCCCGGTGGCTGAAGACCTTTCTTGGGCTATTTCCTCAGGTGTCCCTGTAGCTACAATATAACCACCCCGGTCACCGGCTCCTGGTCCGAGGTCAATTATATAATCGGCATTCTTAATCACATCTAGGTGATGCTCAATGACAATCACCGTATTACCGGCGTCAACCAGACGCTGTAAGACTCTCAATAAAGCGGCCACATCCTCAAAGGAGAGACCGGTAGTCGGCTCATCAAGAATGTATAGTGTTTTGCCAGTAGACCGCCGCGATAGCTCGGTAGCCAGTTTCACCCTTTGAGCCTCACCGCCAGAGAGGGTAGGTGCTGGCTGGCCGAGACGAATATAGCCTAGCCCCACATCGTTTATGGTCTCCAGCTTAGCTCTTACCCTGGGGAAATGCTCAAAGAAAGCCAGGGCTTGCTCCACGGTCATATCTAATACCTCGGCTATGTTCTTACCCTTAAATCTAATCTCCAGCGCCTCGCGGTTGTAACGCTTCCCCTTGCATACTTCACAGGGAACAGTCACATCAGGCAGGAACTGCATCTCAATCTGGATAAACCCGGCACCACGGCAGGCTTCACAGCGTCCACCCTTAACATTAAACGAGAACCGACCTGGGGCATAACCCCTCATCCGAGCCTCAGGGATAGTGGCAAAAAGCTGGCGAATAGGAGTAAAGGTGCCGGTATAGGTGACTGGATTACTGCGAGGGGTACGCCCGATAGGCGACTGGTCAACATTGACTACCTTGTCAATATGCTCCACACCAATGATAGCATCACAATTGCCTGCCCTCTCCCTCGACCTATAAAATATCTGTGCCAGCTTCTTATACATAGTTTCATCGATAAGGGTGCTCTTACCACTACCCGAGACCCCGGTGATACAAACAAACTTGCCCAAGGGGATATGAACATCTATGTTTTTCAGGTTGTTTTGCTTAGCCCCTTTTATTACTATTTCCTGGGCTGAGCCAGGACGGCGCTTTGGTGGTAAAGGAATCTGCTTGGCACCGCTAAGATACTGGCCAGTTATTGATTCCTTGCAATTCATAATATCGGACAGAGTCCCTGTAGTCACAATCCAGCCACCATGCTCACCAGCCCCAGGCCCCATATCAATAATGTAGTCGGCAGCTCGCATCATGGCTTCATCATGCTCCACAACCAATATAGTATTACCCAAGTCCCTTAGTCTTTTCAGAGTCTCAATCAAGCGAAAGTTATCAGCTAGGTGCAAACCCACTGTCGGCTCATCACAAATATAAAGCACACCCATGAGCCCGCTGCCAATCTGGGTCGCTAGACGAATTCGCTGTGCCTCACCTCCACTCAGGGTAGCTGAGGGGCGGTTAAGGGTGAGATAGTCCAGACCTACATCCTTGAGGAAGCCAAGACGGGCTCTAATCTCCTTGAGAATTTGGCGGGCTATCATCTGCTCGCGCTCGGTAAGTATAGTCTTCTTACCATCGCTAATAGTAGCTGCCCAATCCAATGCTTGAGTAACTGACATTGAGCTAATGTCAACAATATTTTTCTCTCTAATGGTTACAGCTAAAGACTCAGGTTTAAGCCTCTTACCGTGACAAACGGGACACGGTGTGGACATCATATAGCGTTCAATCTCAATCCGAGTCCGTTCTGACTGAGTATCCTGACTTAGACGTTCCAAGTAGGGAATCACCCCCTCATAACCGGTAAAATGTTGCCTGACCCGACCATAACGATTCCGGTACTTTATCAGCTCTCCCCCTTCCCCATAGAGTATGAGTTTAAGGTGGCGCTTGCTTAGCTCCTTAACCGGGGTATGAAGAGAAAAGCCATAGCGTCTAGCTAGTATTTCTAGCTCATTGGTATGCCAAGAGGACCACCACCCGGGGTGAATTGCCCCTTGAGCTATGGAGAGCTCTTTATTGGGGATAACAAACTCGGGGTCTATCTCCAGTTTAACCCCTAAGCCAGTGCAGGCAGGACAGGCACCATGCGGAGTATTAAAGCTAAATGTTCGGGGAGCAATCTCACCCAGGCTAATTCCACAGTGGACGCAGGCAAAGTGCTCTGAGAACAGCAATTCCTCACCATCAATAATAGAAACCAGCACCACCCCTGCCCCCAGCTTGAGGGCAGTTTCTACTGAATCAGCGATGCGGCTCTGGCTGCCGCTTTGCCCAACTACCAATCTATCCACCACCACCTCAATGGAGTGCTTTTTGTTCTTATCAAGTTGGAACTCCTCAGACAGGTCATAGATATGTCCATCGACCCGAACCCTGACATAACCTGCCTTGCGCAAATCATCAAACACTACCTGATATTCACCCTTGCGGTCTCTAATCAGTGGCGCCAGAATCATAATACGACTACCTTCAGGGGTATTCTGGGTAGCATCCACAATCTGCTGCACTGTCTGCATAGCAATCTCTCGCCCGCACTTGGGGCAATGGGGGTGACCAACTCGGGCAAAAAGCAGACGCAGGTAATCATAGGTCTCGGTTACGGTGCCCACTGTAGACCGTGGATTCCGGCTCGGACCCTTCTGGTCAATAGAGATGGCTGGGCTTAAGCCCTCAATATAATCAACCTCAGGCTTTTCCATCCTGCCCAGAAACTGGCGGGCATAGGCAGATAGAGATTCTACATAGCGGCGTTGCCCCTCAGCATAGATGGTATCAAATGCCAGCGAACTCTTGCCCGAGCCGGAGACGCCGGTAATAACTACCAGCTTATCGCGAGGGATAACTACATCTATATTTTTGAGGTTATGCTCACGAGCCCCTTTGACAACTATAGCATCTAACGGCATATATTCACCCTGTTGAATTTTAGCACCAGAGATAAAACAAGACAACAAGAGCACACTCTGTTGACAGTCCAAAGGTATAACTATATTCCGCACGGGCAGAAGAGTATCTCGTTTGAGAGGATTGACAATAAACATCTCCGGTGGTAACCTTTCCTTAATATTTCACGAAAGAGGTGCTAACTATGCAACATCGTGACCCCATTATGGTTATCTTGCTCTCAATTATTACCCTTGGGATATACAGCCTTTTTTGGTATGTCACCACTAAAAATGAGATGAATGCTAAGGGAGCTCAGATACCGACTGCTTGGCTAATAATCATCCCGTTTGTCAATATCTGGTGGTATTGGAAGTTCTGTGAGGGTGTGGAACTAGTCACCAATAAAGGAATGGGGGTTGCTGTAGCTTTTCTGCTGTTATGGTTACTTGGGGCAATAGGCGAGGCTATTATCCAAAACGAGTTAAACAAAGTAGCTACATAGTGGCGTTGCATACTAGGGATCCATTTAGGGAATCCCTACTGGCCAGTGTCTATTATTCACCTGTTCATCAACATCTCATTTCGAGTCTTTATGAATCTTCTCTGAGGCATCTATCCACTATGGCTATGGATCGTGCGTCGTCAGCAACATTGGCACAACTGAGCAGCCGAGACCTTATTCAGCTTGTCTAACTACATTCCGTACGGACAGAAGAGTATCTCGTTTGGAGAGATTGACAACCCCTCATTAGAGGACTAACCTAAAATGGAACTACTGTAGTATTGGGTGAGGCGGCTGAGGGGAAGATGACAAGGGCGCTGGAACCGCAGAGTAAATGGCGATGGCTGGTGCCTTTTTTAAACTTAAAACATTATAGGAAAGGAGGGCAGAAATGTGGAAGAAAATATTGCCTATGACTCTGGTGCTGGTTGTGGTTTTTTCCTTCGCAGCGTGTGCGGGAGGACCCTCAGCCCAAGAGATTATCGCCGGCGTAACTGAGTCACTGGATGACATCACATCATACCAATTTGATATGGATATGACCATGGATATGGCTGGCGAGGCTGAAGGTGAGGCATTTGAAATGACTATGACAATGGGTTTCAGCGGCGCACTGGACCTTGAGAATAGGCAGGTGAGAGCGGATATAACTATGAGTATGGTAGTGCCTGGGGAAGATGAAATGGAAGTGGGAATGGAGATATATATTATAGATGATATGGGATACATGATGACAGATATGCTGGAAATGGAGCCCACGTGGATGAAGGAGGAGATATCAGAGGCAGATTGGGAGGAAGTGAGCGAAGGAATGAGGCTGGCTGAGCCTCAGCTAGAACTCCTTCAAGGAGCGCAGGTCGAGGTCATCGGTAGTGAGACGGTAAAAGGTATAGACTGCTATGTGTTCCAACTCATCCCGGATATGGGGCAGCTCTGGCAAACAGTTATGCAGCAAACGCGGGTAGCCGGGGAAGAAATACTGCCCGAGGTTGAGGAAATATTTCTTGAGGAAGTGTTTCGTAGCTTCTCGGTTAAGCAATGGGTCGCCAAAGATACTTATTTCATAACCAAGGCAGAGATAGATATGGTTATGGAGTTGACCCCTGAGGCTATGGGTTTCCCAGAGGAAGAAGGGGAAATGACCATGAATATCACCATGACTTTACTCGCCTATGACTATAATGAACCGGTTTCCATCGAACTGCCTCCAGAAGCTTTAGAAGCACTGGACGTCACCCAGCAGTAAGGGGGCTAACTATTCCATTACCACCTCCTTCCCCAAAGGCATAACTATATTCCGCACGGACACAGGTTTATGATATAGTATAATTAGTTATGCTAGCCAAGGTATTAAGCTGTGCTGTAGTCGGACTGGAAGGGGCGATTGTCGAGGTCGAGGCAGATATTTCGCCTGGTTTGCCCTCATTTACTATTGTTGGCTTGCCTGACACAGCCGTCCAGGAAGCCCGGGAACGGGTGCGTGCCGCTATCCGGAACTCTGGCTGCACCTTCCCTATGAAACGTATTGTAGTTAATCTTGCCCCGGCCGACCTCAAAAAAGCCGGTCCGGCTTATGATTTGCCCATTGCCGTTGGTATCCTGCTCAGTTCAGAGCAGGTGTATGCTGATGTTTCTCAGACCATAATCCTCGGTGAGCTGTCGCTAGATGGCAGCTTACGTCATACCAGTGGTATCTTACCTATGGTTGCCGTGGCTCATCAAGAGGGGCTGTCTGACATTATTGTGCCTGATACCGATGCCAAAGAGGCATCCCTAATAGAAGGCACTAAAATTATTCCCATCACCTCATTATCTCAGTTAGTTAGCTATTTCCGGGGAGAAATACCACCCCCTGAGTATAAGTCTGATGAAGTGCTGGAATACACCCCACCTCCCTCATCAGCTACTGACCTGGCTTACATTAAAGGGCAAGAGCATGTCAAGCGAGCCATAGAGGTAGCTGCTGCTGGTGGGCATAATGTAATAATGGTGGGACCCCCTGGGAGTGGTAAGACATTACTGGCACGCACGCTGCCTTCAATACTGCCACCAATGACTAACGAGGAAGCCCTGGAGGTTACCAAGGTTTACAGTGTAAGCGGGCTTCTTCCGTCGGATACCCCTCTAATTAGACAACGACCCTTCCGTTCCCCTCACTACACTATATCGAATGCCGGCCTGGTAGGTGGCGGACACTGGCCAAAACCGGGTGAGATAAGTCTTAGTCATCGCGGGGTTTTATTCCTTGATGAGCTACCTGAGTTTGGACGTTCACTGCTTGAGGTATTGCGCCAACCCCTGGAAGATAAGCTAATTACTATCAGTCGGGCTCAAGGCAGCGCCACCTTCCCCGCCAACTTTATGCTGGTCGGGGCTATGAACCCGTGTCCCTGTGGCTACTATGGCGACCCTTTTAGACAGTGCACCTGTCCGCTCAGTCTGGTTTCCCGGTATCAGAGGCGTATCAGTGGACCATTCATTGACCGGGTTGATATATTTGTTGAGGTGCCTCATATTGACTATGAAAAGCTGGCTGACGACAGGTTAGGGGAAAAATCAGATAAAGTTCAAGCCAGGGTTAAAGCTGCCCGCTCCCTGCAGCGTGAGCGCTTTGACGGAACCAAACTAACCTGTAATGCTGAAATGACGCCAACCGAGGTGAGGGAGTTTTGCCGGGCAGAAGAATCAGCCCAGAGCCTCTTGAAGGCGGC
>JABUBN010000431.1_pt1 | contig 12377 bp, 12 predicted proteins | sample 7240341 | NCBI WGS metagenome assembly JABUBN01 (sample SAMN07256345, study PRJNA390944) | subsurface metagenome | isolation source: Methane hydrate marine sediment | place: Pacific Ocean: Eastern North Pacific, ODP site | reverse complement strand
TAAGGAGGGTGAATTAAAAAATGTATTACTGGAATAAGTATAAGGGTTTATTATTATTGACTTTGATGATATTTATGTTCTTTATATTATCCGGGATAGCTTTAGCTGCTGAAGAAGAAGTAGAAAAAAGTTACGGATTTCTATCTCTATTACCACCATTGGTAGCTATTGTTCTGTGTTTTTTAACTAAACAAGTTTTAGCTTCTCTTTTTATAGGTATATGGGTAGGCGCTACCATTCTGACAGGTTGGAATCCCATAGGTGGTGTTACTAAAACTTTAGGTTATCTGGTAGAAAATACTGCTGATAGTTGGAATGCTACTATCTTACTATTTGACTTTGTAATCGGTGGGCTTATCGGTTTAATCTATCTTTCTGGCGGTGCTCAAGCCTTTGTTAAAAGTATAACCGATAAAGTAAAAAGTGCTCGTGGCGGGCAATTTACCGCCTGGCTATTTGGATTGATAATTTTCTTTGATGATTATGCGAATACTGCAATAGTAGGTAATGCCTTTATGCCGGTAACCGACAAATTGGGGATTTCTCGAGAAAAATTCTCTTACATTGTCGATTCCACAGCTGCTCCGGTAGCTTCTTTGGCTCTGATTTCTACCTGGGTTGGGTATGAAGTTGGGCTTATTGGTGATGCTATAGAAGGCACTTCAGTATCTTTAACTCCTTACACCATCTTTTTACAATCTATACCCTATCGATTCTACAGTATTTTGCTATTATATTAGTCCTGGCTATTGCCCTATCTCAAAGAGATTATGGACCTATGTTAAAAGCTGAACATCGAACAAGGACCACTGGCAAAGTATTTGCAGACGGAGCAACCCCGCTTTCCGGTGGAAGCAAATTAAAAGTATTAGAAGATGTACCCCAGAAGACTGTAAATATGGTAGTGCCTATTGTAGTACTGGTGGCAGTTAGTATGTTTGGAATGTGGTGGACTGGTGGAGGTACTTCCGCTGAATCATTTACTGCCGCAATTTCTGATGCCGATGCTATGACCGCCCTTTTATGGGGAGCTATGTTTGCTGTAATCACAGCTATATTAATGTATAAAGCCCAGGGAATTGGAACTTTAGCTGATATGATGGATGCCTTTATAGATGGAGCCAAGATGATGGTTTTAGCTAACTTAATCTTAATTTCCGCCTGGTCAATTGGTAGTGTTTGTGATGGTATCGGAACTGCTCCTTATGTAGTAAATGCCGCCAAAGGAGTTATATCTCCAGTTTTACTACCCATGGTTATGTTTATAATCTGTAATATAATTTCCTTTTCTACCGGTACTTCTTGGGGGACTATGGCCATAGCAATGCCTATTGCTATTCCCTTAGCCTTAGCTTTGGGCGTACCTTTACCTTTGGGCATATCTGCAGTATTAACCGGTTCGGTTATGGGAGACCATTGTTCACCACTTTCTGATACTACTATCATGTCTTCAATGTTCTCCGGTTCTGACCATATAGATCATGTTAAGACTCAGATACCTTATGCTCTCACTGCCGCAGGAGTTGCTATATTAGGCTATCTCCTGGCAGGAAATGGTATGTCCGTAGGTTTAGTATTGCCTTTAGGATTAATATTAGTGGTAATTCTACTTTACCTATTTTCATCAATATCTGCAAAATCAGTTGGAATTTCCTTCCCTCTGCCTGAACTTAAGGTGAAGAAAGCGGAAGAAGTCTAAAGCATATATCGTTTTTGTAATGAATAATGAAGCCATCTTGTCTTGGATTAAAAAAGAGAAGGTGGCTTCATTCTGCAATATATGGTAAAATTTAACGAAAACAATTTTTAAAAATATATTTTGTTGTTATTAATTAAATAGATTAATGGAGGAAAATTTATTAATGGTTGAAGGAAACAAAGAAAAACAAAAATTATTAACATCTTTTAAATTTGAGCCGGGAAAAGTAGAAAAAGGTTACACTGACAGACGTTTATACATGAACCTTTCAGAAAATAAGATTGAAGAAAAACCCATCGACCTTGAGGTGAAGGAAACCTTTACCGGAGGACGTGGTTACGGTATATGGTATTTATGGAATGCCGTTTCCTCAAATACAAAATGGAACGACCCTGAAAATGAAATAATCTTCTGTACCGGACCTATTTGCGGGGTTACTCAATATTCCGGTACCGGCAAAACCCATGTAGTAAGCCTTTCACCGGAGACCGGAACAGTTAACGACAATAATGTAGGAGGCTATCTTGCTCCTTTTTTAAAATTTTCTGGTTGGGACCTTTTGGAAATTCAAGGCAAAGCCAAAGAAGACGTGATTATTTTTATTGATGGAAATAAGGGAAAAGTTATTATTGAAGAGGTTCCGGGAATAAATTCAGATACTTATTTACTGATCGAAAAACTGACCGAAAAATATGCTGATGATGAAAAAGATAAAAGAAATCTTAGTATTGTTTCTTCCGGAAGGGGGGCAGAAAATACTAATTTAGGAATTTTAAATGTCTCCTGGTATGATGTGCGTCGCAAGAAAGTTCGGATTAAACAAGCGGGGCGCGGAGGAACAGGAAGTGTCTTCCGGGATAAGAAAATTTTGGCAATTGTTACCAAATATGCCGGAGTAAATGCAGGTTCTAATAATGCAGCTTATCCCGAGCTTCTCAAAAAAGCCGGGCAAAGATTAACTAAAGAAATATTGAAATTAGATCATATTCAAAACAGAATGAGAGAAACAGGGACGGTTAATTTATTGGATCATATGCAGAATTATAATTGTTTACCCGTCCATAATTTTAAATTTGGTTCACATCCTGATGCTTTTAAAATTGAAAATAAGGTATGGCATCAGCGTATGACCCAGAATCAGGGAGGCGATTCCTGTTGGATGGGTTGCGTTATGCGTTGTTCCCATGCAGTAGACGGTTTTGAATTAACTACCGGGCCTTTAAAAGGAGAAAAAGTTTTGGTGGATGGACCGGAGTATGAGACGACTGCCGGATTTGGAGGAAATTGTGGATGTTTTGACCCTGATTTTATTCTAGAAGCCAATTTCTATTGTGATAATTACGGAATGGATACTATCGGAGTTAGCACCACCATGGCTTTTCTTATGGAGTGTTATGAAAATAATATTCTTAATAAAGAGATGACTGAGGGCTTAGAACTTAATTTTGGAAATACAAAAGCAGCCTTAGAATTAATTCACCAGATGGCAGAAGGAAAGGGATTTGGTAAAATTGTCGGGCTGGGAATTCGACAGATAAAGAAAATATTAGTGGCAAAATATGGTGCAGATGAAAAATTTTTACAGGATATCGGTATGGAATGTAAGGGAATGGAATTTTCTGAATATGTAACCAAAGAATCTTTAGCCCAACAGGGAGGATATGGAATAGCCAACAAAGGGCCTCAGCATGATGAATCCTGGCTTATCTTTATGGATCAGGTAAATAATCAGATTCCTACTTTTGAAGATAAAGCTGAAGCACTCCATTATTTTCCTTTATTCCGAACCTGGTTTTCTATTGTCGGTCTCTGTAAATTACCCTGGAATGATATTGAGCCAGAAGATAATAAACAGAAGTATCATGGAATGGAAGCGGCAAAAGTTCCCGAACATTTGGAAAATTACTGCTGGCTTTTCGAGGGAGTTACCGGTAAACATATTAGTCCTGAAGAATTAATTTTACAATCAGAAAGAGTTCATAACCTCCAGAGATTATTTAATCTGAAGATGGGTTTTGGAACACGAGAACATGACATAATTCCCTATCGGGCCATGGGACCGGTAACAGCCGAAGAATACAAATCACGCAGGGAACTTTACGACCAACAACTAAAAGAGATAATTAAATTTGATATCAAAGACAAAACAACTGAGGAGAAAATAAAAGCTCTGAGAGATTACCGGGAAGAACAATATCAGAAACTTTGTGATGCTGTTTATAAGAGGAGAGGATGGGATTCTAACGGTGTACCTACTTTAGAAAATATTATAAAATTAAAGATAGATTTTCCAGAAATAGTAGAGTTGGTGAAAAAATATCGGTCATGATTAAAGTAAATGGAAGAGATAGAGAATGGGAAAAGAATTTAACTGTTGATCTTCTGCTGAAAAAATGTAAATATTCCTTTCCTTTAATAATGGTAAAAGTTAACGGTAAATATATTCCCAAGGAAAAATACCAAAATACTTTGATTATGGACAATGATGATGTCCAGGTAATCCATTCAATTGCCGGCGGATAATAAATAAGAATTTTTTAATGTAATTGATTCTAATTTGGTTAGCGTAGATGATTAAAAGCAGGAGGCTTTGGCCTCCTGCTTTTTTTGTATCCTACCTCTTGCAATTTTTACAAGCCCATGATATTATTTAATAAAGTTAGGTATGCCTAATAAAGTTAGGCATGCATATAAAATAAAAAATAATTATAAAGGGAAGATTAACGGTAATGACTACTCGAAATATGGAAGATTATCTGGAAGCGATATGGAATTTACAGGATAAAAAAGGATATGTTAAAGCAAAAGATATTGCTGAAAAATTAGAGGTAAGCCGTCCCAGTGTATCTGAGATGATTAAAAAATTATCAGAAAATGAATATATAGTTTATGAAAAATATGGTGGAATTATATTCACCGGGAAGGGCAAAAAATTAGCTTGGGAGATCAAAAAGCGGCATACTTTGCTAACGGAGTTTTTAAACATTATCGGAGTTGATGAACAAAACGCTCAGACTGATGCTTGCAAGTTAGAACACGATGTTTCACCCGAAACTATAACTTGCCTGATTGAATTTGTAGAATTTATTAATTTATTACCAGAAAGCTCCAAGTGGAAAGAAAACTTTCAAGAATATTTGAAAAAAAGAGGCTTATTGGAAAGAAACAGTAATAAAAATAAAAAATTATAAACAAAAAATATTGAAGGAGAGAGAATAAAAAGATATGATAATTACTTTGGATTCAATAGGCGAAAATAAAAAAGCAAAAGTTGTTAGCATTTCCGGAGGATGGGGAATAAGACAACGCTTAGGTTGTTTAGGTATCCATCCCGGAGACATAATAACTGTAAAAAAGAGCGCTATTATGCGAGGACCCATTTTAATAGGTGTCCATGGGAATCAGGTTGCCTTGGGCAGAGGAGTAGCTAGAAAAGTCGTGGTGGAGGCAGAATAATGAAAATTGCTCTTATGGGACAACCCAATTCAGGCAAGAGTACTATTTTTAATCATGTTGCCGGATATAAAGCAGTAACCTCTAATTTCCCCGGTAAGACAGTAGAATATACTTCCAGCAAAGTTAATCTTTTTGGAGAAATTTTCGAGATAGTGGATTTACCAGGCACTTATTCTCTTACTTCTTTCGACCTGGCAGAACTTGAAGCTCGAAAGTATTTGTTAAGAAATAATGTTGATGTAATTATAAACGTTATCGATGCATCTTTACTTAGTAGAAGTTTAGAGCTTACTCTGCAACTTTTGGAACTTAAATTGCCGATGGTGATATGTCTTAATATGATTGATGAAGCCGAACGTAAAGGCATTAAAATAAATATTGAAAAATTATCTGAAATTCTCGGTGTTCCAGTTATGCCGGCAATCGCCCTAAAGGGAAGGGGAGTAAAAGAGCTTTTTTCTATGGCCTATAAGATAGGAGAAGAAAAGGGAATAGGCAAAACCATAAATTTTAGTAAAGATGTAGAGGAAGTTATAGCCCAATTATCTACACAAATTAAAAAGAAACAGATTAATCAAGAATTTAATATACCGGAACGGTTTTTAGCTCTTAAGTATTTAGAAAACGATAGTTATTTTATGGAAAATTATGAAGAAAAGAGTAATAATCTTTTTAAAAAGATCGTCCATTTCCAGAATATACTTGAGGAAACTCATGGTAGACAATCCGATGTAGTTATTTCCTCTGAACGGCATCATCTCTCCATGAATATATATGAATCTGTAGTTTCACTTACCAAGCCTCACACAAGCCCAAGAGATTATCTGGATAATATCTTAATGCATCCGCTTTGGGGGTATATTTCTTTAGGCCTAATTTTTTACTTATTTTTTAATTTAATTTTTGGTGTGGGGAAAATAGTAGAAGAACCATTACTGGATTATTTTTATAGGCTAATTCCTTTGATAGAGAAGAGTATCAATCCAAACACCCTATCATTTTCAATAATTAGTGGTATTATCCAAGGGTTAGCCGGCGGAATAGCTATTGTTTTGCCTTATCTATTCCCCTTTTTATTTGGCCTGGCTATTTTAGAGGATTTAGGTTATTTGCCTCGCATAGCTTTTCTCTTAGACGCGTTTTTACATAAGATTGGTTTACACGGCAAAGCAATTATACCTTTTATATTAGGCTATGGTTGTACTGTTCCGGCTATAATGGCTACCAGGATTTTAGAATCGGAAAGAGACCGTTTTATTGCCTCTGTTCTGGCTACCATGATTCCCTGTGCTGCGCGAATGACTATAATATTTGCGTTAGTGGCTTTTTATATTAGCCCTCAAGCAGCTTTGGCGGTTTATATTTTAAATATTATCGTAATTATCATATCAGGAAAGATATTATCCCGCTTGCTGCCAGAGGTAACCCCGGGAATGATTTTAGAAATTCCGGCATATCATATTCCTTCTCTAAAAGTTGCTTTAGCTAAAACCTGGCTCAGGATGAAGGAATTTATTTTTGTTGCCTGGCCCTTACTTATTATAGGAAGCACGATTTTAAGTTTGTTGCAATACTATAAGATGGATTTGTTTATAAATAACTTTTTTTCTCCTCTAACTTTTCTACTCGGCCTCCCTTTAGTGGTGGGTACTACTTTAATATTTGGTATCCTTCGTAAAGAACTCTCTATGTTAATGTTGATTCAGGCTATAGGAACCTCCAATATTGCCACAGTAATGTCCGCAACCCAAATTATGACTTTTACCATCTTTGTAATTTTTTATGTTCCTTGTGTAGCTACCATTGCGGTTTTGTGGAAAGAAATTGGAAGTAAGCGAACGTTGTTTACTATAACTTTTACTTTTGTTTTAGCCGTTATTTTAGCAGCCATTACTCGATTTGTATATTAAAGAACAGTATATAGTTATTAAATTAACCAATTAACCTATTTACCAATTGCCCAATTAAAGATACAAGTTGCAGGTTGCAAGTTACGAGCTTCAAGTTTGAAAAAAAGAAGTAGGGGCGTGTTGCATACACCCTCATAGCGTATAGCGTACAGAATATTAGTTAACCAATTACCCGGTTTACCAGTTGGCCAGTTATGAGATATAAGATACAAGATAAAACTGTAGGATAGGCGGTACCCGTTTTCACGAGGATAGGCCCGCCTGTCGAGGTAGGAGTTCGATTCATCGAATCCGTTTCGGGTCGGATAAATCCGACATTAGATTAAAAACAATATTTGTATATATTGTGAGCTAAAAAATCTGTATAATTTCACTCAATATGAATTTAATTAATCAGTTAACCAATATTAAATATTACACATATTAGTGTATTTTTTTAACTATACGCTATACGCTGTACGCTCCACGCTATATAGGTTTTGAATTATAGTTTTCGCTTTTAGCTTACAAGTTTGCTAAAAACATTTGACAACAGAATTTATTTAGTATATTATGTTAATGGTAATCATTATCAATAATAAAGGACTAGTATTATGCCAGGAAGATGGGGAAAAGGACCGGAAAAGTGGTGGCACGGTGAATTTAGAGGGTGTGGTTATAGAATTACTATTCCCCGTCAAATTATTTTACAGGTATTGGATGAATCTAAAGAACATTTAAGTGCGGAAGATATATATTTAAAAGTACATGATATTTATCCGGCTATCGGCCTTACCACTATTTACCGAACCTTAGAGTTATTAGTTAATATGGGCTTGGTCTTTAAATTTGATTTTGGTGATGGGCGAGCAAGGTATGAGTTGGCTCGTGGAACCAAAGAGCCATCCCATCATCACCATCTCATATGCACTAAATGTGGCCGGATAATCGATTATACAGATTTTGTAGAGGAAGAGTTAGAGCTGATTAAAAAAACAGAAAAAGAACTTTCTAAAAAATATAATTTTGAAATTAAAAATCACACTATTCAATTTTACGGATTGTGTGATAAATGTTTGGATAAAGAAAAATAGATAATTTTTTTAATATATTTCTTATAATGGTAACCATTATAAGAAATATATTTTGAGAAAAAAACAAAAAATAAAGGAGATGAAAAGTATGCCAAGAGGAGATGGAACTGGTCCAGGGGGATTAGGCCCCATGACTGGAAGAGCAGCTGGATACTGTGCTGGTTATTCTGTACCTGGTTTTATGAACCCTTCCGGAGGTAGATTGGGATTAGGCTTTGGTTATGGTAGAGGTTATGGTAGAGCATATTGGCCTGCGAATTCCTATCCAGTAGCTCCTCCTCCTATTTATGGAGGTGGGTTTTACCAAACGCCAGTAGAGCCTAAACAAGAGATGGAGATGTTAGCCGAAGAGGCAAAATATCTAAAAGAACAACTTGAAGAAATTAATAAACGCATAACAGAATTGGGAAAAAGCAAAAAAGGATAAAAGATAAAAAATCAGTAATCAGAGTTAGTATATAGTGTATAGTATATAGAAAGGGGCGCATTGTTATGCGCCCCTTTCTATAGTGTAGAGCGGATAGCGTTTAGCGTATAGTAAAGAAAGAAAAAGTCAGAAGTAATTTATATTAGGTATTGCGCGAGAAGATAGAATTTAAGAATTAAAGGTAGGGGTTTGATCTATTTGATTACCTGGAAGGTGATAGAGTATGATGCTGATCTTTAAAATCTTAAAGCATTCTTTAATGATAAGCTTTTTTGTATTTGTTATGATGCTAATACTAGATTATTTCAATGTTCTTACTAAGGGAATTACAAATAACATCATTAAGAGACGAAAGGAACGACAATATCTAATCTCTTCATTTCTCGGTTCCACTCCAGGATGCCTGGGAGCTTTTTTGAATGTTTCTTTTATGTTCATGGCTTGATCAGTTTTGGTGCCCTAACCGGAGGTATGATAGCTACATCAGGTGATGAGGCCTTTGTTATGCTTGCTCTGTTTCCAAAAGAAGCACTGCTATTGTTTGTTTTGCTTTTTACATTTGGCATTATTTTGGGTTGGTTTTCTGACAAAATAGCTATAGCATTAAAATTCAAAGTATGTGAAGAATGTAAATTATATAAGGTACATCCTATTAAAGAGTGCAAATGTTTTGATAAGCAGACAATAATACAAAATTACCTAAAATTATCAAGTATCCGTATTTTTTTATTAGTCGGAGCTATTGTTGTTTTAGTAGCAATAATTACGGGATTATTTGGTCCTTCTTCCTGGGAATGGAAGCGAATTACATTTGCTGTTTTATTTGTTATTTCATTAGGAATTATTGCCACAGTTCCAGAGCATTTTTTACGAGAACATATCTGGGAACATATTGTTAAAAAGCATTTGTTGAGTATTTTTTTGTGGTCTTTTTCCGCAATTATGGTTGTTGAAGTTGGTTTTAAATATTGGGATATAACGGAGTTTGTGCAACGGCATATGGAATGGGTTGGGCTGCTTGCCGTATTTCTGGCAATCATCCCCGAATCCGGACCTCACATGATTTTTGTTATGCTATATGCAAAGGGGATGATTCCTTTTTCCATTTTACTGGCTAGTTCAATAGTACAAGATGGACACGGCATGCTTCCTTTACTCTCGTATTCTATAAAAGATTCACTGTTTATAAAATTATTAAACTTAAATTTTGGAATTATCATTGGATTGATATTTTACACGTTGGGATATTGATAAATTTATTTGATAACAAAAATAATTAACCCATTAAGCAAAAATACAATAATCTCTCATTCGATTATTTTGATATTCAAGAAATATTGAAAATGATTGTAGGGGAAAATAAAAAATAAAGGATAATTTATATTGAAAAAAAATAATATTAACAAAAATAATAATGTAAAGTGGAATTTCGCCATGGGTCTCATTCATGGCATATTATTTCTTGGTGGAGAAGCTTTTCATAATCCTGATACCGTACTTCCCATCTTCCTCGATCATTTTACCAAATCTAAAATGCTTATAGGGTTGTCATCTACTTTAATTGGTAGGCTTGGAGGTATAATGTCTGTGTTTCCTCAATTGTTGGTAGCTAATAAAATGGAAAACAAAACTCATAAAAAACCTCTTTTAAAATTTGCAATCACCGTACGCGCATTAAGCTGGGGACTCCTAGCTTTCACAACCTATATATTTAATAACACATATCCAAATCTAACCATTTTTTTTCTGTTTGTTACACTAATTCTGCATACATTTATGGGAGGAATTGCAAATGTCCCTTTCTTAGATATCTGGGGTAAATCATTACCATCCAACTTAAGAGGAAGATTTTTTGGCTATCGTCAATTATGGGGAGGTATTTTAGCTATCGGTTCCGGATTAATTGTAAAGAATATTTTAGGAAATAATGCCATGAAATTTCCATATAATTTCGCTTTGCTTTTTTTCTTAGCTTTTATTTTATTTAGTATTTCTTACATTGCTTTAGGTTCTGTAAAAGAACCTACTGAAAAAGTTTATAAAGAACAATTACCATTTAAAGATTTTCTTAAAAAAGCTTTTCTAATTATAAAGAAAAACAGTAATTATAAAAAATTTATTATGGTAGAAATCCTTGCAGGAGCAGGGGGAATGGCTCTACCATTTTATGTTCTTTATTTAAAAGATGTATTGCAAATTGAATTAGGAATGGTCGGTATACTTCTTTCTGCTCAAATGCTCGGTAGCGTGTTGTCAAATATTTTATGGGCTCATCTTTCAGATTTTGTAGGAAATAAAAAGGTGATTCAAATTAGCACATTTGCCGGTTTGATGGTACCAATCGTTGCATTGATGATTCAATCTAAAAATGAATTATTATATCTTCTACTATTTGCAATTATAGGATTTTTTATCGCAGGAAGGACAATAGGTAAAACAAATTACCTATTAGATATAGCACTTTCAAAGGATAGACCTATATATATCAGCCTTACCGGAACTTTATTATTTCCAGTATCGCTTTTTCCTCTAATCGGAGGATTAATTGTTCAATATATATCTTACAATATGCTGTTTATCATCACCGGTATCCCTATTCTACTTGGATTCATTTTAAGTTTTAGCTTAAAAGAACCAAGAAGTATAAAGATAGGTAAATCCTAAATTTAGGAGAATCATTAATGTGTGCTTATTATCCAGAATCAAAAGTTGAAATTAGTAGATTGACAGCAAAATATTACGATAAATTAATGGACATTTTTACCTTAGGTGCATATTCTTCGTTTATAAAAAAGGCAATTCAGTTAATAAATATTCAGCCTAACGATAAAATTATTGATTTAGGAGCAGGCACGGGTAGGAATGCATGTATAATGGCGAATTATCTTTCGACTAAAGGGGAGTTTGTAGGGCTCGATATTTCAGGTGAGATGGTTACTCAATTTGAAAGAAAGTGCGCAAGTTTACCTAATGCTAAAATTGTTAATCAAAGAATTGATGAACCTTTACCTTATGAGAATGAGTTTGATAAAGTTTTTATCTCTTTCGTATTACATGGATTCCCGCAAGATGTCCGAAGGAAAATCATCAGAAATGCTTTTAAGGTGCTAAAAAAAAGGGGGGAATTTTTCATCTTGGATTACAACGAATTTTCTATAAAGGAAATGCCCTTATATTTAAAAATTCCTTTCAAACTCATAGAATGTCCTTATGCATTTGATTTTGTTGAAAAAAATTGGCAAAAAATATTAGCTGAAGAAGGATTTAACCATTTTGAAAAACATCTATTTTTTCGTGATTATTTAAGACTGCTCAAAGGTGTAAAAAAGGCATGAAGAAAAATCGAAACAGAAAAGAAGAAAAAGGAGCTAAAGGAATTGTAAGCTTTGAGTTTGAGCAGATCGGAATTATTCGTACCCCATATATTGATAATGCCCCTTATCAGCCAGTAGAGGAGGAGGGCAATTTCCGTATAGTAGTTGAACCCCAATATACCGATGGACTCTACAAACTCGCTAAATTTCGCTATATCTATGTTATTTATTATATTCATCGTGTAAAGCGAGAATTGTCAATGGTTGTATCTCCCCCTTGGACTGGAGGCACAGATGTAGGTGTTTTTGCAAGCAGGTCACCTGTTCGACCGAATTGCATTGGGATTAGCATTGCTCGTATAAAACGTATCGTAAAAAACACAGTCTTCACATCGGGCTTAGATGTGTTTGATGAAACCCCATTGCTCGATATTAAACCTTACATTAAGGATTTGGACACGAAAGGTGATGCAAATTATGGGTGGATTAAAGACTTAG
>JABUBN010000430.1_pt1 | contig 12378 bp, 12 predicted proteins | sample 7240341 | NCBI WGS metagenome assembly JABUBN01 (sample SAMN07256345, study PRJNA390944) | subsurface metagenome | isolation source: Methane hydrate marine sediment | place: Pacific Ocean: Eastern North Pacific, ODP site | reverse complement strand
ATGTTGACAACCTCAAGGGTGAAGCTTTAGAGTTCATTAGGTGTAGATCTTGCTTCTTATAATCATCAAGATGAAGATATGACGATAAAATATCAAATTTGGGATTTGGGAGGTCAAGAGGAATTCGTTGAAATCAGAAAGAAACAGTATAAAGGTGCTGAAGGTGGCCTTCTCGTCTTTGATAAGAGTAGAGATATGACTTTTGAAAATCTAGATACATGGTTAGATGAAATAAATTCTTCAATTGATACACCAGTTTTTCTTTTAATTCTAGGGAATAAAGACGACTTAGTATCTGAAGAGTTTAATAAAGAATGGGATGAAAAAGCATTAAAATATATCAAAGACAACGTATCAACTTATTCAAACATCAAGCTATTGGGCTATTTTTCAACCTGTGCTTTGCATGGTAGTAACGTAGAAAAAGCTTTTGTAAAAATAGGAAGAGAAATTATCAAAAGAAAAAGTGACCAAATGGTGATTTAGTTTTTAAAAAGAATTTTACACAAGTAAATAGTCATCAAAAAGAAAGAATTAAAACTGATAACATTAGAAAACGTGTAAGAATACTCTGGTTGTTACCATGGCAGATAGTATAATTGGACAATTTATTGTTGGCTTATTGCCAATATTAGTTTTCGTAGCATTATATCTCGGATTTTATATATGGGGAAGAAGGAAAAATAAAAAGAAGAAAGAAGTGTATGTCAATGATATTATAACAGCTATGGATCCATATATAGAAAATTATACTAGAAAAGATCCCACTGATAGACAAATTGAACTAAGAACGCAGTTAAGCGAAGATTATATAGTAAAATCTGCATCTGCTTGGATTTTATTACTTCCAAGAACAAGTTTTCCAACAATGCTAGTTGATGGTTTATTTTTTAGAAATAAAGATTCTTTTGGTTTAGCAGCTAATTTCTCAGAAAAACCCAGAGTCATTTTTGAAGTCATACCTTATCGCTCAAAATCTGCTATCCGAAAGGATTTTGATTATCTTGTTGCAATTGATGACATCGACACTACAGAGCAAGAAATAAATAGCACTTATCTTATAAAATCAAACAAACCAAAAGTCATTAATCAGCTAATTAGAAGCAAAACTTTCATAAAAACAATGAAAGATTATCCAAAGATCATTCAATGGATTTCTATAAGGACAGATGAACCTCATTTTGAAATGAAATTTGAATTAACTGGGAATCCAGCAGACTTACTTGCCCTTACTAAATTTACGATGATTCTTTTGAAATTCTTTGGAAAAGTAGTAGAAAACACTAAGAGTTTACCTATTCCTGTGATTCTCAAGAAAGAAACAAAGAAACTCTCTGATAAAGAAAAGGCTAAGAAAGAAAAAGAAAAAGAGAAATTCATGAAAGAAAGAGAAAAACGTAGGGAGAAAGCCCGAAGTAAGGAAGAAAAACAAGCAAAGAAAAGAGCTAAAGCTGAAGATAAAGCAAGGAGAAAAGCTAAATAAAATAACCTTGTTTTGCATTTCTTATTTATTCAAAATTCCAATATTCTCCAACCAGAAAACATTTCATGGAAGAATTTATATATTACCTTTTGAAGGAGTTTTTAACTTTAATCTATATTACACCTATTTTAACTATATTAGCTAAAACATTAAGAGTTGAAAAAAAATGATAAGTAATATAGACAAAAACCCTACAAAATTAAAAATAATAACTGATAGCTCCTGTGACTTACCTGATGCGTTTTTAAAGGAATATGACATAGATTATGTTCCTTTCTACGTTAACATTGATGGAAAAAGCTATATTGATAGAACAGAACTAAAACCAGAAGTTTACTATAAGCAATTAAGATCTATTAAAAATCTACCAACAACTTCTGCACCTAACCCAAAAGATTTCTTCGATAAAGTAAATTCAGTAGTTAAAGATTATTCCTCAGTTATAATAACAACAATCTCTTCAAAACTATCCGCAACTTACCAATCTGCAAAAGTAGCTTCTAAACGTTTAAGAGAAAAAAGCGTTTATGTCTTCGACTCATTATCTGGATCTGGAGGTGTAGGATTATTATGTCTTGCAGCTGCAAAGCTAGCTAGAAAAGGACTGAAAGAAGATAATTTGATAAAAGAAGTTGAGCGAATTAGAGAAGAGACAATTTTGCTTGGATACGTTGATAACCTTGAGAATTTAGTGAAATCAGGTAGAATATCCAATTTTAAATATCTCATTGGTAGATTGATGAAAGCCAAACCTATACTCCAAGTGAAAGATGGATTGATACAACCTCTATCAAAAGCTACAGGAAAAGAAAAAGCTATTAAAAAAATGCTTAACATCTTGTACAAGCGAGTTAATAAGGATGTAAAGTATGATATTATGATAACTCATGGTGATGATCATGAAACTTCTGAAAACATTCTAAAACAGATAGAAAATAAAGTTGAATTAGGAGAAAAGATAGTTAATTTCTTGACACCTGCTTTAGCAACCCATTTAGGGCTTGGAACTATAGTTGTAACACTATCTCCAAGTGTTGATTAACTCTATTCTTCTATTTTTCTTTTGGTTTAAAACTCAAAGCTTTAGCAATTACTTTGTTAATATTCTTCGTGATATCTGAAGCCATCAGTCCGTTACCAAATTGTTGAGATGCTAATTCACCAGCAGCTCCTGAAATATACGCACCTAAACATGCTGAAGTATAAGCATCATTTGTAACTGAAAAGAGCGTTCCTATTATTCCTGTTAATACATCCCCTGATCCTCCAACTGTCATCCCTGGGTGACCCGTCTTGTTGAATTTAGTTTTAAAACCGTCTGATATAATGTCAATCTGTCCTTTGACAAGAATTACTGTTTTGTATTTCAAAGCAATTTCAGCAACCAAACTTGCATCTTTCCTTAAATCATTGTAGAACTTTTTGTTGAAGACTTTACCAAATTCACCTCTGTGAGGTGTCAATATTGTATCATGCATGGAAAGAAGTTGTAATTCACTTTCAGATAGAGCTGATAAAGCACCAGCATCAATAACGATTTGTCTTTTCAGTTCACTTTCAAGAAGTTTGTTAACACTTTGATTTGTTTTTACAGAATCTTTCATTCCAGGACCTATAATAAAGGTTGAATTTCTAGTCTTATCTTCTTCCATGATAAGTGAAATATCTGAAGGATCAATTTCATTTTCTTTTGCGGGAATTGTAATAAAATCTGGAGAATAAGCTGCTAACACTTGTCTTATATTTTTAGGAGTTAGGATGAAGACCAGATCAGCTCCTGTTCGAAAAGCACCAAAACCAGCTAAAGCTGGAGCACCGATGTAATCATCAGATCCCCCTATTATTGTTACTACACCATTATCTCTTTTATGACTATCATTTTTTCTTTTAGGATAATTCCATTTCAAATCTCCTAATCCTACATACGTTTCAGCTTCTTCTGGAATACCAATTTCTTTTACAATTATAAGAGATTCAGAGAAATCATTTGATTCAACTTTATTCTTTCCCAAACATACAATTTTCTCAGGATTTGATATGAAAATAGTGTTATTAGACGTAGGATTGTATCCAGAGGGAGTATCTATCGAAATTATTTTTCCTCTAAAATGAGAATTAAGATATTCAATTACTGATTTATAAGGTTCTTTTGGTGTTCCTGAGATTCCTATCCCGAGAAGTGCATCAATAATGAGTTCATTATCATTGATATTGTTTTTAAATTTTCCAAATGCCTTCTCATCTTTAATTCTAATAATCTTATCATCTGTTAATATTTCTGTTAGTCTTTCAAAGTTTTTTTGAGATGAGAGAGAATTAAACTTGTTTTTGTTTCCAATTAGAGCCAAGGTGCAGTTATATCCTTTGTTAACCAAGAGTCTTGCAGTTACTAACCCATCTCCACCATTATTTCCGTATCCTGCAACAATAAGAATACTATTTTTTTTTGCTTGTGGAATATTAATAATCTCCTCATATACAGCTTTACCCGCATTTTCCATCAATTTGATAATCGGAATCCCCATTGCAAAAGCATTCTCTTCCAAAGCTCTTACTTCAGTAAAAGTACTGTATTTTCTTTTCATCATTAATTAAAAGTCTAATTACTGCTTTAAAACAATTATTCTAATATATAAAAAAAGAGAGTATGTTCAGACATACTTCAAAGTTTTTTTAGCTTTTTCATGTTCTTTATCAAGCTCATCATCTAATACATCAAGTAGAGTAGATGTTTGCTTTATTACTCTCACATAGTCTTCATATGATGTCTCGAGAGAGTTAAGAGAATTTTCGAATAACCCTAACGATGTTTGATCATTTTGAACAAAAGAAAGTGTTTTACTAATGTTCTGGGCTACATTCTTAAGAAGTGCGATTACCTCTTCCTCTTTTTTGCTTATATTCATCATTTTTTTAGGTGTTTTCAGGGGGAAATCTAATCCGTCTATTTCTACCATTAATGTATATGTTCCAGCAATTATTTCTTCCATACTATTCAACGTTTTTCCTAGATTTTGTAATGTAAGTAGTACATCTTCTTTTATTTCAGCGAATTCTACTTGATTTTCATTGGATTGTTTGAAAGATCTGAATATTTTTTTTACATCATCAACAATTTGTTGTGATTCGTCAGTCCATTTTTTTCTAATCTCTTTGAGATTACCAATAAAAGAGCCTATGGCATGTGCCAAGGAATCAGTTTTTCTTACTGCAAAATTCATTGTATCACCTTTGATGATATTTGGATGGAATGAAAACAGTACTCGTTCTGAAATAACTTGAAAAAAGTTGCGAATATTCCTCCAAACATATATATTTAATATTATGCATGCACTAATATAAAACTTACCGATACTACTATATGGTTCTGGATATTATACAAATACGTAATTCTTTATATTCCAAATGCATCTGTGTGAGAAAATCTGTGGTCTAGAATAGAAAAAATACCCATCTAATTTTTTTCTGTAAAAGGTCAATAATCGATGATTTAAAAATAACCCCTTCTATAATGTTCTTGTGACCTATAATAGTGCGTCATCAGATGTGAAAGGTAAAGCTCTTGATGTTCAGCTTTATATTGCCCAATGCTCAGTTTTAGCACATAATCTATTATATGTATCAGAACCTAAACCCGGTGGAGCATCTTTTCATAAAAGTTTTACTGATACGAAAACTGAACATTTTCTCGCAGGTGGGAGCAGCTTATTTGGCCCTATTTTTGAACTTTCTAAGAGAGGGATATTAGTAGCTCAAAACCATCTATGGTACGATGATTCTGAGATAGGTTTGTTTATCACTAAAGCTCTAGACGGCGCAAGGAGATGGTACCAACCAATAGGCAATACAATTCTAGGGACAATTCTAATGTTTTCTCCCCTTACAGTAAGCGTTGCACATTATTTTGCTAATGAAGGGATGAAAACTAATGTAAAACTAGATTTAGATGTTGTTGTTGCTTTGAGTGAAAGGTTCTTAAAAAATTCAACCACTGATGATTGTATACATCTTACTCATGCTTTAACTAAAAACGTATCTACAGACATTCTACCTTCAGATAAGGATGAAGATGATTTTTCTTCTTTTATTAGGATATATAAGCATCAAAGAACTAACTTGTACGATTTCACAAAATTCTATGAAGAAAGAGATTTAGTCTTTTACGAGATGAGTCATAATTATAAGACGACCATTGCGACTGGATTCAAAACACTAACTAAGGTCTATGAGGAAGAGCATGATTTAATGAAAGCGATTTCACACACTTATTTAACGCTACTTGCAGAAAGAAAAGATACTCATATTGCAAAAAGATTTGGAAATGAAATCGCAAGTGAAATCCAACAAATGGCGAAAAACATCGTGAAAGCTGGTGGAATATTCACTGTTGACGGTACGAAAATGATTGATGAACTTGATTATTACTTAAGAAACTCGAGACCTAAAAAAATAAATCCCGGATCGATTGCAGATATAACTACTACAACTATACTTCTAGCATTATTAGATGGATACAGACCTTAAGAACATAATGAAAAAATTTTTGATAATTCTTCAAAAGAATCAGCAGCGGATTTGTATTTTTCAAAATCAAGAAATAATGTTCTATTTGGAAGTTTGAATATTATGCTAGCATTATCAGTCGTCATAATAAATTGAGATAATAACTTAGCATCATACAAATATGAAAATCCTTTTTCTCCTGCTTTGAAAGAATCGCACAGAATCTTATGTTTGTGTTTTTCATTATCTTTCTTTAGGGATTCTAAAGAGCGTCTAGAATAGATTTCTATGTCTGTTGGGTTAAACTTTTCAAAGAAAGTATCCTTTAATTGCTGGTTTGACTTTGTTTTGAATTCCTTAAAAGTAGAAACGTTGAAGTCTTTTATTTTTATAGCTATTACAATAAAAACGTGGGGTAGACTAATCGTCAGTATAAGTGAACCTTCAAGAGATAGATGATATGCTATTCCCAATTTAGAATTCCATAAAGAGGTAGTTATTTTTCGTAGACTCTTACAAAATAAGTGAAATATAGCGAAACTGTCAAAATTATAGTTTTGTTTATGGGCTTGTACTACCAAGGTTTCAAAAGAATCGGAATAAATTCCAAAAGCTATTGATATTTTACTCTTTTCATCAAATAATTCATTGGCTATATAGATTCCACATTGATCTAGTATTTTTCTGCATATACACTGAAAACCTCTGAAAACACTGACTTGACCTCTAAAATCTATAAGTTGTTCTTTGTAGAGAGAGAGAAAATCATTGGAAATCTTAGTAATAATAAATTCTGCATACTCATAAGGCATATTATCTGAAATCTGAAAAATAAATACTAACTCCTCAGCTAATGATAAAATAAATTGACTTTCTTCAAGAATTACTCTTGAAATTTTCTCCTTTTCAGTTTCTTCAGCAAAACGTAAAAATCCTGCTAATAACCCTGAAACTAGAACTTCATCTCCTCTGGTGTAATCTTCAAAATCAAAAAGTGGGATACCATCAGCTGTTATTATAAGGATTCTTTTGATTAACGTCTAAATCGCCCCCTCTAATTTTAAACTATGGAGAGTGTATCGAATATCTGTTAAACTTGGAGGACTTCCTATTATCTTTTGATTTGCAAGAATAGATTGAATCTTTGATTCAAGATCTTTGATTGAAGTGAAAGAATAAGGTTCTTTGAAAAAAACATATTCATGATGATAAAAGGATAATAGATATTGATTCAAGATTGCGTGATTTAAGCAGATGTAGAAGTTTGATTCTCCAATTTGAACTCTGTTGTTCTCTTTATACATAAGATAATCCAATTTTCTGGAAGCGATAAGAAGTAAACGATTTAAGTAATTCGAATTAGATTCTGTAAAAATTTCATGTGTACCAAAGATAATAAATTTACCTCTCCTCTTTTCTGCTAAAAGAACGACAGGTTTACTATCCATCAGAGCAAGAGGTGTATAACTCTTAATACCGTTTTCTTTCATAAAATGAGGTTCAGAGTTGTAATTGATTACACGTGATTTGTTTATAAAAAGTTTAGAGCCAAGTAATCTTGTTTCATATGGGATTCTAGGGAGGCCATAAACGTATTGTTCAGAGAGATTTATTCCAAGTTCCCATCTCAATGCTTCAAACCATCGACCTAATTCAGGTAATGCTCGAGGTCGTGGAAGAGTTAAAATCAAACACCCTCCTATATCAATATATGAAATTAGCTCCAGATACATATCTTGAGAAATTTTCTTTCGAGGAAGAGTAATAAATAGAATGTGGGATTTCTCTAAGATAGATCTTTCTAGTCCAGTAGCATAAAACCGTTTCTTAACGATTTTGAACTTTACTTGAGCTATATCTTGATTAATGAGACTTGTTATTTCTTTTGCTTTGATTTGTTCATCAAGTGACATATCTACTGTGCAAAGTCTCATTGAATAATTGTATAAACATTAGAATATAAATTTATTTGGAGTTAAGTTACTGTTTAGTTTTTTTAATCTGCTCTGTAGCTTGCAAACTCTTCCTAAGTGTTCTTCGTAATTTTCTAGCGGCTGTATTTTCAGGATGATGAACCAGAGACTGAGTCACTTCTTTGTATGCTTCTTCGTAATTTTCTTTGGCTTTAAAACATATAGCTCGAAGAAGATGAGCTCTAGAGTTCAAACGAGGAGTATCAGTTTGATGTTCAGTTGTATATTTTATTATCTTTGCAGTAGTATCTAATGTCTTATCAAAATCATGTTTTTTTACATATATTCCCGCTAGTTTAGATAAGATACCAATGTTATTTGAGTCTACTTCACGCAAATATCTCTCTAAAAGTTCAATTCCTTTCTCTTCGAAATCAATAACTGTATAATAATTAACTGCTTTAATTACCAGATCCGCTCTTAAAACACCGTCAAAATTCATTGTCTGATAGTAGACTAATAAAAATGTTCCTAATCCTAAAAGAAGAGCTACTACTTGTGATGATATAAGTAAGGCATCTTTGGTTACAATAGCAGAATTGATAGGGAGAAATATTACTGCAAGGCTGATAATAGATGTTATTGAAATCCAAATCCAAAAACTTCTTCCAAAAAGTATTTGAAATTGATTCTTTTTAGCTGTTTTTTCATCTTCTCCTTCAAGTAAGGGGAAAATTCGAAGTGTATCGGTTACGGTGATGTTGCCAGCAAATTCTAGAAACTCTAGAGTTATTAAAGCAGCAAAATTAAATAACAAAATAGTTCTTGCTTCAGTATTAGGTTCTATGTATCTAGCCAAGAAAAGTATATTTTGGATAATTATTGAAAATAGATTATAATTTCTTAATGTTTTTATTAATGATAAATAGATAGATTTAGTATATTGGACTTGTTTAGGTAATGGTCTTACACGAAATCTTGAGATTCCCCAACCAATTATTACTAAAACTAATGCTGGAAAGGATATCCAAGCCAAAGTATCTGAAGAATAAACATCAGAAAAGGATAATATAAGAGCTATTGTTCCTAAAATTAAAACAACCCAATCTTCATTAGAGACTGTCATATCGTAATTAGTTTGAAACATTCCAATCACAGTTGCTAATCATTTCAAGTTTTCAGATATTGATAAACATAACGGAAGGATTATTTGAGAATTGGATAAGTTTTTATTTGTCATTGAGTATTTTCTCTTGATGCCTTCCAAAAAAAACGATAACCAAAAATCAATCATGTTGAAAGAAGATATTCAACAAAATGTTGCTCTAAAACATGCAGAAACTCTGAGTCTTATAGAAATTGACGACCCAAGTAACCTTGTATGTTATCACAAAGTTTGTCATAAACCTCCTTCTTATTTAATTGGTGCTCTTTTACCCGGCATTTGGATAAAAAACATTAGAGATAATAAATTAGTACCATTCATTTATGTTTCTTGTATTGAACACAGGTTAAAACTCATTGATGCTTTACCTAGAAAGACATTAACAGTAATCTTGCAAGATATATCAGGAGGCTCATATAAATTGATTAAGAATATCCTTGAAAATACTGCAGAAGAAATTCTATAATATGTTTACTTTTTTACTCTTTTCTTTTTAACAGGTTGTTCAACATAATTTGCGATGTTTAGTGTTATTTTCTCTAATTCTTTTTGTTCTAGAACTCTAGCCAGTCGTTTAATTGCTTCCAAATGATGTACAACTGCATCAAGGTAAGAATAGATATCTCCTGGATATAATTGAATATTGAAGCTTTTTCTGATTGCGCTACTTATCATAGTTGGAGAGTAGCCCTTCATCCTATAGTCTATTAGTATCTTAGAGAAGTTTATTTCCCCACAGTCACAAAAAGGTATGTCTAAACATTTACAGTTGAAGATATGCTTGGACCAAATAGTAAAAGTTTCCATAATCAATTTTGTGGGAGATTTAGATCCCCAGCCATTACCTGAATAAAGATCTCCTATAGCTCCTGAAAATATGTTTGTTGATATCCGTGTTTTCAAAACCCTTTCAATTTCTCCTTGGATTTTTGAAGATAAGTGAGCAGATCTAAAAGTTTGAATTCTAACTGCTAATGTTAAAGCAAAATCATCGGAGTAACCTTTTCTTATTTGTCTCTTAATTTCCTGCACTAATCTCAAAGCGTAAGATGGAGCTAAGAATGATTGTGAAACAGCTTTACCTAAGTTAGTGGCGTAGATATTCTTATTTTCAACATCTATCATTTTCATTTTCTTTAAAACTCTCATCACATCGCTAATAGGAGTTGATTTACCTATAAAATTAGCAAAAACTTTCTTATCTCTTGAAATATTGAATATTTTATGTGATACAACTGTAGCCAATACTTCTTCCTCCTCTTGTAAAGTATCAAGTTCTGGGTTTACATCTTCAATTGGCTTTGTTAACAAATCAAAAGCTATTTGCTCTTCAGTAGCATCTTGTCCAGCGAATATTTTCCTTCCAGGTTCGATAAGCAAATACACTTTACCCTTGTCATGATAACCTAATCTTCCTGCTCTTCCAAGAATTTGATGAAATTCTGTTACTGTAAGCCATGATATACCCATAGCAAGATTCTCAAAAACTACTAATGATGCAGGGAAATCTACACCTACACCTAGAGCTATTGTAGTTGCAACTGTCGAAATTGTTCCTTTTTCAAATCCTCTTTCAACTTTTTTTCTCTTATTGAAAGTTAATCCAGCATGATAATAAGAAGCATTTACTCCTTCACTTTTTAGTTTCTTGGCAAGTTTCTCGCAGTTTCTTCTAGAATTTGTAAAAACTAATGTTTGACCCTTAAAACCAGTACTAGAAACTATTTCTTCTTCTGCTTTACATAAATCTACTAAATATCTTATTCTCTGATCTTCTGTGTCAGTAAGAATAGTGTGAAGTTCTAATGCTACTGGTCGATCGAGGTATTTTACACATTTTGCTGATAATTGCTTTGCTAGTTCTTCAGGATTTCCTACAGTTGCAGATAAATAAATGAATTGAGCGTTAGGGAAGTGTGATTTTAGTCGAGCTATCAGGCCATTTAAGCGAAAACCTCTACTTTCTGACATCAACATTTGGATTTCATCAATAACTATTGTTCCTATGTTACCTAACTCGCTAGATTTTTCACTTCTTAAAAGATAATCAAAAGCTTCATATGTTGCTACAACAATACCAGCTTCTTTGTAATCATTGTCAATAATAGGATTAAATTCTCCCTCAACTTCGATACGACTCATTCCAACGCGAATTGCAGTTTTGATATTCAATTTCCTGTATCTCTTTCTAAATTGTTCATATTTCTGATTGGTGAGAGCAACTAAAGGAGAGAGATAAATCACTTTTTGACCATTTAGAGCTTTTTTGATACCAGCTAATTCCCCTACAAGAGTTTTTCCTGATGTGGTACCACCCACAATTAATAATGGCTCATCGTCAAACAATCCATTTTTGATTGCTTTTTCTTGGATTGGGAGCAAAGTTTTGAATCCTTCAGCGATAAGCAAATGCCTCATTCTCTTTGGAAGACCTTTAACGTCTGAAATTTTAACTTGTACCTTTTGCTTCTTCGCAGGTATAATGTCATAGAGGGTTGATTCTGGATTCTTCACAGGATCTAGTTCTAAACCCAATGTGATTGAGTCTAATACATCGTCAAGATTTTTGGTTCTTTGAGCTTGTTTTTCGTAAAATCTTGTTAAACCAGTAGATACAACTAGATTCTGTTTCTGTAATTCACTTTGTAATTCTTTTTTACTACAAAACTCACAAATACGGAAATTCTTATACTTTACCGATTGATCATCAAGAGAAGTCCAAGTATTCCGATGCATCAAACAATACCAACACACTTTTGCGACTTTGGGTTTGGAAATTTTGAAGGTTTTACAATATTCTGTGAAATTTTTATAATTCCAAGGTAAATCTGTATATGAGGAGATTATTAATATTCCACAAGCAAAAAAAAATAGTATTCTTATTGTTGCAGGATATAAACGCTAGAACTTAATCCTAATCTTGAGTACCGAGATACTCTTAGATAGTTTTTTTCATATACAAATTGAAGTCGCATCTTAATTAAGGGGTTTTTGCTATCTCTTTTTGTATCTATATAAAAATAAATTATATCAGTTGATAATTTAGCTTTGTTCCAATTCAATAAAAAGGCAACATAAGGTTTACGTAGTTTCATTAATAACACCTTATTGGATTATTTGATTTTGATTTGTATTAAATAGGCGCTTACTTTTTAGGTTCTTGTATAGTGTGACCACATCTATTACAGAATTTCGTCGTAACAGAAACTTTTGTTTCACATTCAGGGCATGAGATTATGAGAGGTTTCCCACACAGTTTACAAAAATTATGAGCTGGAACTTCTTCAGAGCAATGAGAGCAGATTATTAGTTTA
>JABUBN010000429.1_pt1 | contig 12407 bp, 15 predicted proteins | sample 7240341 | NCBI WGS metagenome assembly JABUBN01 (sample SAMN07256345, study PRJNA390944) | subsurface metagenome | isolation source: Methane hydrate marine sediment | place: Pacific Ocean: Eastern North Pacific, ODP site | reverse complement strand
TGTCGTTTAATTGTTATTTTCTCTCCCGGCTTCCTCTTTTCCCTTGATAAGCCCCTTGATGATTTTTAAAGCCCTCGAATACTTAGCTCTTTCTCTCTCTGTCAGGTCTTCCTTCTTCAATTCCACCTTATAGAAAGTCTTTGTTTCTTCTAAACTCCTTAGATTTAACACCATTTTAAACCGCTTCCTTTCTTATAATCACCGCCTTTATATTAAATTTTAATGTATGATTCCTTGCAGTTATTGTGAAATCTTAAAATGCTTGCCTCTGTCATAAGACCCTGGATCTTACACCTGGCGATATGGGGATTTGTGTCTGCTAAATTTTTAAATAGACCGAAAGCCCTGGCCTTTTTCCATTCGGTAATACTTTCCCTTAATTCCTTTCTGCTAAATTTCGTTAGATTCTCGCACTTATAGCAATCCTCTTTGCCGGCTTCGATTTTCTTCAGGATATCCTCTAATTGATTTTCCTCTTTCCGGTAATATTCTTTTCTCCGGTATTTTTGCCAATCCAGCCAGGTAGAAAGAAAACTGATAAGCGTCCTGAGCTCATCATACCTGCCGGGCAATACGTGCCTGGCCTTTTTCTCTTGTTCTAACCTTTCCTTAATACCTTGAATCTCTTTAACGGTTACTATTTCAAACATCACAACCCCCCCCTTTTGATTATCCTGGCTAATAGATTAAACAATATTCCTCTTATGGCCTAAGTGTGTAGCAAATAGAAGGATTTAACACACCTGATATAACTTGACTGTTTAGAGTAGAGCCAAATCTATATTCTTGACCTCTATCTCTTTATAATGAGCCACGCCTTTATAAAGAGGATTCTCTAAAATATATTTAACCGTCCGGCCATACCACCGGCCTCTACCGCTTGAAGTGGGGATATTCAACTTATTCAATCCCCTGGCTATTTCTCTCAATCCCATTCTTTTATATCTTTTCATTTTAAAGATCAACCGGATAGTTTCGGCCTGTTCTTCATTGATAATAAGAGTTCTGTTTTTAGAGATATAGCCCATCGCGGTAGATCCACCGGCAAAGCCCCCCTTTTGAGCCTTATTGATCCTTCCCGCTAATAACCTCATAGTGATAAAAGCCTTCTCTAATTCGCTTATTATTCCCATAAACTGACGAAATGCTTTTCTCATCGGGTCTTTGCTCGATAGGTCCGGTTCTTTTATACTTATCAATTCTTTATTAAGCAGTTCCAACTTTTTAATTGAATATTCCTGTATGTAGAGGTCCCTGGCCAGCCTATCAAGTTTATAAATCAGGACCCCCTTAATATCTTTGTTATCTTCAAGATAATTAAATAATTCTGCTAAGCCCGGCCTATTTTCCAGTTCTGACGATCCGGATATTGCCTCGTCTTTGAATATCCTTACCAGTTCATAATCGCTTTTATCAACATATTCCTTTAACGCCTTCTCCTGAATCTCGATAGTGCCTTCCTCTTTTTGCCGATCCGTGCTTACCCTGGCATAACCAACTAACCTAATTAGCTCTTTCATTTTTTTATTCACCTTCTTTTTTCCCGTTTCCTTTTGCTTTCATAAACCGGGAATTTTTCGATTAAATCAATCCCACCATCAGGATTCAGAAAGGGATTCTTTTTATCTTTCTTTATTCTCCGATTCATAATATTCGATATCCTCTCAACGTCCTCGATATTTTCTTCTGTTCTTCTTTCTCTTTCGGGCATAATATCACCACCTTTTTTGACTTCTCTTATAAATTCGGAAGTGCCAAAGATAGATCAGCCTTGACTGGGTTCCCCTTCTTCTCTCCACTTCCTTTGATTAAGAAATTTCTCCAGGTCCTTCTCCTTGATTCTCCAAACCCGGTTAAGTTTATAACCGGTCAGCTTTCCACCCCGTATAAAGTTTTTTACCGTATTTTCGTGAACGTTCAGCCTTTGAGCTACTTCTTGAAGAGTTAACATCACAAATCCCCCTTTATTTTTATTCTGTCTAATTTTACCACCATAAACAACACTTGTCAACAATAATAGATAACTATAAGAAAACAGATAAAAGTAACTGACATATTATTTAGTAAGCCCGGCCGGAGAGATCACCGGGATTCTTTAGCAACCTATTTCCTTTCTATTTTGTGAACGCCGTTCACTCTTTAAATGTCCCCTGCCCCCTTAAATAAACGTTTTTTAAGAGGGGGCAGGGGACCGGCAATCCGGTGAACTCTGGAAAGAAAGCCGGACTGCCGGGATTCGATCCTTTAATTTAAAATCTAATCATCTTCTATTTTGTTTGTATTTTGTATTTTTTTGTCAATTTATCTTTCCTTTTAATATCTTCTTTTAATTCTTTGCCTGATTGATAAGATATTAAGGCCATTGCCGAGAGAATTAATATTGGGATCAAACACCACCACATTATTTTGATTACCCCCTTATATTTATTTAATAACTTGTCCAGAATGACCCTGCTCCCAGGTAACTAATTACTTTACTGAGGCATGCTACAGCAATATTCCCGCGTTCGCGGGAATGATAAAGTATATACGATATACTATATAGTGGAGCGGATTTATCCGCTCCTGTCTTCATGCGATACTCTATACACAATACTTGATACGATCCACGAGATACGAGATACGAATTAGTAAACCAATTGACCAATTGACTAATTAGTTAGTCGTTAGTGAATAGTGAATAGTCGTTAAAATAGCCTTAAAAACGATTCTAAGCACCTTCTAAGCGATAATTTTATGCTCCCCTGTATGATTTTATGCACCTTATATAAACTTAAAATCCTAAAAATAGCTAAAAGATATGAGAAATAAGGCTTTTTCGTTGATTTCGTTAAAATCAGGCCTTCAAATTTCGCTTTTAAGGGGGGTCTTTTTCTAAATAGGTATAATCATAAGCGTAAATTCGGTATCTTCGTTAAAAGCTTGTTTCATATCTAATATTCTTAGTAAAATTTTCATATATGGAAAAATTAGCAAAGACTTTGAGCCATTGATTCTTGAATACCCCCGCTCCCCTTCTTTTTAATAAACTTTTATCTAGGGGGGGGTAGGGGTCGGTAGCCTCAGACCTATTAGTTTTACTTTTAATCCTCTCCTAAATAAGTTTTCCTTACCCCTTCATCTTGTAAAAGCTCTTCTCCTGTCCCTTGCAAAACAACCTTACCAATCTCCAGTACATAAGCATAATCAACTATTTTTAAAGCAGCGAAAGCGTTCTGTTCAACTAAGAGTACAGTAATCCCTTCCTGATGGATTTTTTGTATAATCTCGATTATCCCTTGGACTAATATAGGAGCCAATCCCAAAGACGGTTCATCTAACATTAAAAATAAGGCCACCTAAGAAGTTCTAAATACTTTTTAGATAGCTTTCTCTCCGGTACTTTTCTGATCATCCAAGTCTGCTTACTTTAAAACACCTACTCCTATTTATCTCTCCTCTTAAGAGGGACATATTATTTGTGTATCATTTGTGCTGGTAGCCAAGTAATTATCTGAGGGAATACTATACAGAGTGCTAGGGAGATCATAATAATAATAACAAAGGGGATTACTCCTTTTATTATATCGTTCATAGTGATTCCCAGCTCTGCTGGAGCAGTACCACGGCAAACAAAGATAGACATGGCCATAGGAGGAGTAAGAAAAGCCATTTGAAGGTTTATGCAAATCATCATACCAGCCCACAATGGATCAAATCCCAAAGCTTTGATAATAGGTGTGAATATCGGTACTATAATAAAAACAATCCCTATCCATTCGATAAACATTCCTAAAAGAAAGACAATCAACATTACTACAGCGAAAGAAGCCCATCTTCCACCCGGAACAGACATAATAACATTGGATACCACCTCACCGCAACCAGCACTCATAAACACTCCTACGAAAGCGTAACACATTCCTGCTATAAGAACCACAAAAGCACTAATTCTAAGTGTTTCTATTGCAGCATGTTTCACAAGATACCAGCTGAATTTCCGGTAAGCTATAGCTAATAGTACAGCAGCAAGACTCCCCATCGCTGCTGCTTCAGTTGGAGGAGCTATACCAGTGAAAATCGTTCCCAGGACTGCTAATATAAGTAATACCGGAGGAAGTAAAGACCTCAATAATTTTGATATTTTCTGTATGGAAGATACTTGTCTTTTTTCAAGCGGAATAGGAGGTCCTACCTCTGGATGCAAGTAACAACGTATTACGATATAAGTAATATATAAAGTTGAAAGGAGAAGCCCGGGTAAAAAGGCTGCCATAAACATCTTTCCTACGGAAAGTCCTGCTTGCGGTCCATAGACAACTAACATAATACTGGGGGGAATTAATATTCCAAGGGTACCGCCAGCGCAAACTGTGCCTGCAGCTAAAGATTTATCGTAGCCTCTCTTCACCATTGGCGCCATTGCGATGAGTGTCAATATAGTAACAGAGGCAGTTATCACTCCTAAACACGCAGCAAGGACAGTACCGAATACTATAGTAACAACAGCCAACCCACCTCTAAATCCGCTTAAGGTTTCGTATAATGCCTTGTAAAGTTCTTCAACTATTCCTGAATATTGGAGCACAACTCCCATAAAAGTAAAAAGAGGAACAGCGAGATAAGGATAGTTTAGTGATAAGGAATAAAGACGAGTATATAATATGTGGAATGTTATATCTCCTCCAAAAAGAAGATAACCGAATATTAATCCTACGCTGCCTATCACGAAACCAATGGGAAAACCGGTCAGGACGAGACTCAGCACTCCTCCAAACATTAGACTGGTAACTATTTCTGGACTTAATTCAATCAAGTGGTTCACCCCTTATAAGAAAATGCAAATCTCGAATAAATTTAGCTATACCTTGAAGTGTTAAGAGGAATATCCCCAGGGCAAAAATAGTTCTATACGGTGCGGCAGGTGGATACCAGAAAGTGGATATCATTGTCTCATTAATTCTCCAGGCCCTTACTGCCCAAGAGATGGAACTTATCATTAATGCTCCCATTAATGGAAAAAAAAGAATTGTGGCACAGATAACATCCAATAAAGCTTTTTTTCTTGGGGAAAGATTATGATAAAAGATATCCACCCTGATATGGGAACCATGCAGATAGTCATATGACCATCCAAGCAAATAAAGAGTCCCACCAGCCATGATCAAGGTATCGTATGCCCAGAGGGTAGGCGCATTAAAGAAATGTCTCATTATAGTGTCATATGCGCCTACCAGGACAAGAAGACAAGCACACCATCTTGCCCAAGAGCCAACGTGTTCGCTTATAGAATCAATACCCCTAAGTATCTTTTTCAATTTAGTAACTTTACTATTACTGGACAGAGGAATAAGCCTCCCAATAACTGTTCATGGATTCTAAAATCATATTATATATAGGACTTTCTTTGGCAGCTTTTTCCGTGTAATACTTTTGTGCTTCTTCCAAGAGGGCATTTTCTACTTCTTCGGGAAGTCGATATACTTCGCATCCATAATCTTCAAATTTCTTTACCGCTTCGATGGAAGTATATACTAGATATTCATGCTGTGCTTGTGTCCATTTATCTATTTCATCCTGTACTAATTGCTTAAGATCATCAGGAAGTTCTTCCCAGGCTTGTTTGTTGATAAAGAAAACTTGAGGATCACTGGGAGCTCGACTAGCGGATAGAATAACATATTTGGCAATTTCGTAGAAATGCATATCCCAATTTGATGCCAAAGTAGAGTATTCAAAGGCATCAATTGTGCCTCTTTCCATAGCCTCATAAAGCTCACCACCAGGTAAAAATACAACAGCAGCACCCATTCTGGCCAGAATCTCTCCGCCATCACCAGAACAACGCATTTTCAGACCTTTAAGGTCATCCACAGTTCTTATAGCAACTTTGGAGTGGAGGAATACTTCCCCAGGTAGTGGAGATAATGCACCCGGAAATGTTATTACATTATAACCTTCCATCATCTTATTCATCAATTCTGCCCCACCGCCATAGTTAAACCATGTCCGTAAGGCTTCTCCAGGTAGACCGCCTGGTCTGGAACTGATCAAACCAGCAGCTTTCCACTTATCTAAATTATACATAGGGCAGGTATAGGCCATCTGTAAAACACCCTGATCCACAGCATCAATTTCCTTAGTTGCCGGAACGACAGAACCACCAACAAATGCTTTAATTACTAACCTGCCGCCACTTGCTTTTGTAATAGCTTCACAGAGTTTGTCATGGAAAATTTGCGACGGGTCGGTAGCTGGGCCATGGCCTGAAGACTTCCATACAATCGTATCAACTGTATGTGCAGAAGTAGCTCCAAACATTAACAATACTACTATTACAATAACTGAAATTAACAATACAATACTCTTTTTCATTTTCTTCTCCTTTAAATATTTTAATATTCTTTCTAAAAATACAATTATTTTTCTATATCTCATCCCTCCTTTTTTTTCTTTAGTTCTTCTTCAATTCTTTCCCTGTCTTCATCGCCACTACGAAAGCGTAACACATTCCTGCTATAAGAACCACAAAAGCACTAATTCTAAGTGTTTCTATTGCAGCATGTTTCACAAGATACCAGCTGAATTTCCGGTAAGCTATAGCTAATAGTACAGCAGCAAGACTCCCCATCGCTGCTGCTTCAGTTGGAGGAGCTATACCAGTGAAAATCGTTCCCAGGACTGCTAATATAAGTAATACCGGAGGAAGTAAAGACCTCAATAATTTTGATATTTTCTGTATGGAAGATACTTGTCTTTTTTCAAGCGGAATAGGAGGTCCTACCTCTGGATGCAAGTAACAACGTATTACGATATAAGTAATATATAAAGTTGAAAGGAGAAGCCCGGGTAAAAAGGCTGCCATAAACATCTTTCCTACGGAAAGTCCTGCTTGCGGTCCATAGACAACTAACATAATACTGGGGGGAATTAATATTCCAAGGGTACCGCCAGCGCAAACTGTGCCTGCAGCTAAAGATTTATCGTAGCCTCTCTTCACCATTGGCGCCATTGCGATGAGTGTCAATATAGTAACAGAGGCAGTTATCACTCCTAAACACGCAGCAAGGACAGTACCGAATACTATAGTAACAACAGCCAACCCACCTCTAAATCCGCTTAAGGTTTCGTATAATGCCTTGTAAAGTTCTTCAACTATTCCTGAATATTGGAGCACAACTCCCATAAAAGTAAAAAGAGGAACAGCGAGATAAGGATAGTTTAGTGATAAGGAATAAAGACGAGTATATAATATGTGGAATGTTATATCTCCTCCAAAAAGAAGATAACCGAATATTAATCCTACGCTGCCTATCACGAAACCAATGGGAAAACCGGTCAGGACGAGACTCAGCACTCCTCCAAACATTAGACTGGTAACTATTTCTGGACTTAATTCAATCAAGTGGTTCACCCCTTATAAGAAAATGCAAATCTCGAATAAATTTAGCTATACCTTGAAGTGTTAAGAGGAATATCCCCAGGGCAAAAATAGTTCTATACGGTGCGGCAGGTGGATACCAGAAAGTGGATATCATTGTCTCATTAATTCTCCAGGCCCTTACTGCCCAAGAGATGGAACTTATCATTAATGCTCCCATTAATGGAAAAAAAAGAATTGTGGCACAGATAACATCCAATAAAGCTTTTTTTCTTGGGGAAAGATTATGATAAAAGATATCCACCCTGATATGGGAACCATGCAGATAGTCATATGACCATCCAAGCAAATAAAGAGTCCCACCAGCCATGATCAAGGTATCGTATGCCCAGAGGGTAGGCGCATTAAAGAAATGTCTCATTATAGTGTCATATGCGCCTACCAGGACAAGAAGACAAGCACACCATCTTGCCCAAGAGCCAACGTGTTCGCTTATAGAATCAATACCCCTAAGTATCTTTTTCAATTTAGTAACTTTACTATTACTGGACAGAGGAATAAGCCTCCCAATAACTGTTCATGGATTCTAAAATCATATTATATATAGGACTTTCTTTGGCAGCTTTTTCCGTGTAATACTTTTGTGCTTCTTCCAAGAGGGCATTTTCTACTTCTTCGGGAAGTCGATATACTTCGCATCCATAATCTTCAAATTTCTTTACCGCTTCGATGGAAGTATATACTAGATATTCATGCTGTGCTTGTGTCCATTTATCTATTTCATCCTGTACTAATTGCTTAAGATCATCAGGAAGTTCTTCCCAGGCTTGTTTGTTGATAAAGAAAACTTGAGGATCACTGGGAGCTCGACTAGCGGATAGAATAACATATTTGGCAATTTCGTAGAAATGCATATCCCAATTTGATGCCAAAGTAGAGTATTCAAAGGCATCAATTGTGCCTCTTTCCATAGCCTCATAAAGCTCACCACCAGGTAAAAATACAACAGCAGCACCCATTCTGGCCAGAATCTCTCCGCCATCACCAGAACAACGCATTTTCAGACCTTTAAGGTCATCCACAGTTCTTATAGCAACTTTGGAGTGGAGGAATACTTCCCCAGGTAGTGGAGATAATGCACCCGGAAATGTTATTACATTATAACCTTCCATCATCTTATTCATCAATTCTGCCCCACCGCCATAGTTAAACCATGTCCGTAAGGCTTCTCCAGGTAGACCGCCTGGTCTGGAACTGATCAAACCAGCAGCTTTCCACTTATCTAAATTATACATAGGGCAGGTATAGGCCATCTGTAAAACACCCTGATCCACAGCATCAATTTCCTTAGTTGCCGGAACGACAGAACCACCAACAAATGCTTTAATTACTAACCTGCCGCCACTTGCTTTTGTAATAGCTTCACAGAGTTTGTCATGGAAAATTTGCGACGGGTCGGTAGCTGGGCCATGGCCTGAAGACTTCCATACAATCGTATCAACTGTATGTGCAGAAGTAGCTCCAAACATTAACAATACTACTATTACAATAACTGAAATTAACAATACAATACTCTTTTTCATTTTCTTCTCCTTTAAATATTTTAATATTCTTTCTAAAAATACAATTATTTTTCTATATCTCATCCCTCCTTTTTTTTCTTTAGTTCTTCTTCAATTCTTTCCCTGTCTTCATCGCCATCATAGATACCATTTCCTTTGTACAATAGTATGAATAATAGACTTTTTTCTAATTCTTTTTTATATAGTTCGCACAAACTTTTTTATGATTAACCAAACAATGTTCCCCTTATAGCCCACGACCTTAATTGATTCTTTATTTTTAATTACGATCATCACCACCTTTTAAATATCCCTGCCCCCCCCTGAAAAAATGTTTATTTAAGAGGACAGGGGACCGGCAATCCGGATAAAGGAATTGGACAGAAGTCCGGATCACCATATTTTACGAATTAGTTTTCTAACTATAATTTTTTTTTAAACTCTCCTGGCTATCTTCTTCGGATCACCGGAGGCCACCCTTGAAACATCGTTAGCTTTCCTTACCAGCTTATAAAGAAAAAATACTAATTTAACCATTTTCTTATAATCTCCACTATCAACCTTTTAGGATTAAATAAGAAAAATAAGATCTTATCAGCAATAGCCCGGGATAGCTTAATAAATTTCTTGATCATATATCTTTCTTTACCCTTTTTTAATTATTCATAACTCCACGAATCTGCAAAGGGATTATACTTAAGAACACTACCTGAAGGAGCGTACTCCCATTTATTTTGGAAGGGATTATATTTTAGGCTACTATTAGGATTTTCATAAGACCATTTATCTTCAAATGGATTATATTTTGTTTTATCTTTAGGATAAGCAAATTCCCACTTATTTTCAAAGGCATTGTATTTTGGGTCCTCATCAGGCGTGGCAAATTCCCATTTACTTTCAAAAGCATTGTATTTAGGAGTACTACTTGGGGGAGCATATTCCCATTTATCCTCAAAAGGATTGTATTTAAGATTACTGCCCAGGCTATATTCTTTTTTTTGCTCAGGAGGGGCATATTTCCCTCCACTACTATCGCCACAGCCCGATAAAAATACAACTAATATTAAAAATAAAACTACAAAATAATATTTCCTTTTCATTTAATTCCCCCTAAAATAAAATTTATTTAGTTATTGTATCCTGTTTCAATGGTAAACATTAATTGCTAATTCATTAATTTTTAATGAATCTGCTTTCTTATCAAAAGTTTCGATTAAAGCATAATCAGAATGGCTTTGACCGGGAGAAAGGGTATAATTTTCGTACCAGGAATCATAATAAATATTGCCATCAATACAATTTACAGTAAAATAAATCTTGTAATCATATACAACTTCATCGCTATTATTTTTAATGGTATAATAGGCGTGTACCATCGACCACTTTTCTAAATATTCATAATATTCTTGATCCCAATTGTCTAAGGTAATTACAACATCTCCTGATGGTTCGGTCTCTGTTACAGTTATAAGTTTAAACGTTGAATCTATAGCTCCTTCATCATCTGTCACGGTAAGTCTAACATTGTAGTTCCCGGTAGAACTAAAAGTATGATTCACTATCTTCCCACTCCCTGTGTTCCCGTCTTTAAAGTCCCACTCATAGATTAAGATATCCCCATCAGGGTCATAAGAGCCAGAGGCGTCAAAGAAGACTTCCAGAGGTGCTACGCCACTATTGGGGTTAGCAGTAAAACTTGCTGTGGGTGATTGGTTAAGAGGTGGGACAACCCCGCAACCGACTAATACCGAAATTAAAAGTATGATAAGGACCAATAACGAAATTCGATTCTTCATTTTTTTAAAACTCCTTTCATTTATTTAAAAATAATCTCCTGCAAAATTCTGTTTAAAATCTCCCTCTGGCTCCGGCTCTTTTTAATCTTGAGATTGATGTTTATATCTCCGTTATCTTCTACCGATATATTTAAAGACGATGGTCCGGATAATTCTATCGGCTTTACAGGCTCAACTTCTGCTATCGGCTTTAAAAGGGGAGTCTTTTTCCTTTCCTTTCGGCTAGCCATTCCCTGAAAGGCTTTTTTGATGATACCGAAAGTAACGTCTAACATCGCCTCTTTATTCTGCAGAAATTCTCTTTGATCGTCGAAAGTTATCATCACCCCGACCCTACGAGATATCGGCTCATAATCCCTAACAAATAAAGGTACAGATCCCAAAGAAGTATAGGGAATTTTACCCCAAAGCCTCAAAACCTCTTTTTTCCTAAGCATGATATAACAAAACAACAGCCCGTTATAAGAATATTTGATGTAACTTTCTAAATATTCTTTCCTAATCTGGCCTCTTAAACCCATGATAAAGCGATCTAACTCTAAGTATAAATCGGTACTCCACCCTGCCCGACCTTTAGTATGAAATTCCTCGTCAAATTTCTCTCTCATCTTATTACTCCTTTCGATTTTTTCTTTTCTCTCTTCCAATAACTGAGATTTAAAATCATAATCGGATAGCTCCTTCTCCATAGTCAAACTCCTTTTAAACAACCCTGCTCCCCTCAGAAATAAGGTTATTAAAAAGAAGAGGAGCAGGGTCGGCAATCCGGAGAACTCTCGCCAGAAAATCCGGATCACCGGAATTCGATTCCTTTTAGGTATTCTTTTTCACTGTAACTGCAGGAATTTAAAACTTAATCACCTTTCTGAATACCTTCCCTTTTTCTTATTTCATTTATCGCGTCTCCAACAGTCTTAATTTTTTCCGCATCTGCATCTGGAATTTCTATACCAAATTCTTCCTCAAAAGCCATTATAAGGTCAACTATATCTAAAGAATCTGTACCCAGATCATCAAAAAAAGAAGAATCTTCCGTAATTTTGCTTTCATCAACTCCTAATCGGTCTACGATTATCTTTTTTATTCTTTCCATTGGCTCCATTCTACACTTCCATCTCCTTTCATAACCTTCAAATTTCGCTTTTAAGGCCCTTGTTTTTTTCGATAGGTACAATCATAAGCGTAAATTCGGTATTTCAATCTTTTTTTATTAATAAAATATAACTATTTGAGACCTATATTTATCAAAAATTTCGGCTGCCTAATAATATTTTTTCATTATGCAACCAATCTATACTCTCTATATTTTGTTTAATCTATCTAACAGAATCAGAATATAGGTCAAACAAAAAAGCAAGTATTCTATCAAAATAAATTCTATTATTCTGTAACCCTTATTTTATATAGCTTTCTGAATTTAACAGAATAAGCATTGTGTTAAATACAAAACTCTCCGGACCTGGCCAGGAGAATCGATCCACACCAAAAAACAAAAAAATTTTTATACCCCTTAGATAGCCTATTTTTTTGCCAAACCTATGAGCCACACCAAGGCCACACCAAGCCACACCAAGCAATGAGGAATCGAAAAAAAAATTCCTTTGTTTCCAACGGTTCCAGGCCTCGATTTTTCGATAATTTTCGGGTTTTTTTGCATTTTTAATTTATTGTATTTATTTTATCTTACGA
>JABUBN010000428.1_pt1 | contig 12415 bp, 11 predicted proteins | sample 7240341 | NCBI WGS metagenome assembly JABUBN01 (sample SAMN07256345, study PRJNA390944) | subsurface metagenome | isolation source: Methane hydrate marine sediment | place: Pacific Ocean: Eastern North Pacific, ODP site | reverse complement strand
ATTCATCACTACTACATTATTCGCTGTAGCTGCTTCAAGGTCAACATTATCATACCCGGCACCAGCTCTTACCACTATCTCAATACTTCCTGAATTTACCGAAGACCAGGTTGTTAAAGCAATTAAGAATTTTTCTGGTACGGGATTATCAATCATGTCAATCTCTCACAGAAGTAAGGAGTTTGTTTCAGTTATGGAAGAAACCATGTTTTTATTCAGGGAACTGCTCAATATTCCTGAAGGTTACCATGTCTTGTTCCTTGGAGGTGGTGCCAGTTTGCAATTCGCTATGGTTCCTATGAACCTGATGAACAAAAAAGCTGCCTACCTGAATACCGGAAGTTGGGCAAAAAAAGCTATGAAAGAAGCGAAAAATTTTGGAGAAATGGTTGAAGTCGCCTCCTCTGACGATAAGAACTTTGCGTATATTCCAAAGAATTATAAAATTCCTTTTGATGCAGATTATCTTCATATCACAACAAATAATACTATTTATGGTACTGAAATTAAGGAGGATATGGATGTTGAAGTCCCTTTGGTAGCTGATATGTCTTCAGATATTTTCAGCCGGATGGTTGATGTGTCAAAATATGTTCTTATTTATGGTGGTGCGCAAAAGAACCTGGCTCCTTCGGGTGTCACATTTGTTATCGTTAAGGAAGATGCCCTGGGAAAGGTAAATCGTACTATACCAACTATGCTTGATTATACAACCCATATAGAAAAAGGATCAATGTTTAATACTCCCCCATGCATAGCAATATTTGCAGCACTGCAGACACTAAAATGGATAAAGAACCTGGGGGGTGTGGAAGTTATGAATAAGATGAACCGGGAAAAAGCAGAGTTATTGTATAATGAAATTGGCAGAAACAAGCTGTTTATTCCCACTATTACCAACGAACAGGATCGTTCAATAATGAATGTTTGCTGGGTGATGAATAAAGATTTTACTTCCCTTGAAAAAGAATTTCTTGAGTTTGCCACCGAAAGAGGGATGGTTGGAATTAAAGGTCACCGCTCGGTAGGTGGTTTCAGAGCTTCAATTTATAATGCTTTACCTAAAGACAGTGTTGAAGCAATTATTGCAGTTATGCAGGAATTCGAGAATCATAAAGCATAAATTCTCCAATTAGAAACAAAGAACATAGTTTCACAAATTGATTAAAAAACCTTAATTTTCAGGTTTCATAAATAATTAATTAATAATCGGTAGTCCACAGTCGGCAATTGCTTTGGCGATAGATATTTATCACGTAAGTAGAAAAATCGTAAAGATGAACTTTACTCTTGACCACTCAAATAAGAAAACCCAATATAGTATAATTAGCCCTGTCTTCAGGTTGCCGACTGCCGATTGTAGACTGCCGATCCCGAAAATTAGCCATTATCAGGACATAAATATTGAAATTCTAATACAATTAAATAAATAACAATGAAAAAAATATTAGTAGCAACCGTGAAACCATTTGCCCCTGAAACATTACCCCTTATAAAAAAGATTTGTGATGAAGCCGGTTATGAAATGGAGTTGATTGAAAAATATGAAAGCCAGGAAAATTTTATTGGAGCTGTAAAAGGAGCTAATGCCCTGATAATCCGTTCAGATAAAGTGACAAAGGAAGTAATAGAAGCTGCAGAAAACCTTGAGATAGTGGTAAGAGCTGGTGCCGGGTATGATAATGTTGACCTTGAAGCAGCTACAGCGAATAATGTAGTAGTGATGAATACACCCGGACAGAATTCTAACGCAGTAGCTGAACTGGCCCTTGGAATGATGGTTTATTTTGCACGTAATCTGTTTAACGGGAAGCCGGGTACCGAATTAAAAGGAAAAAAACTTGGAATGCATGCTTATGGTCACGTTGGGAAATTAGTAACCAATATTGCAAAAGGATTCGGTATGGAGATATTTGCTTTCGATCCCTATATTGAAAATGATGATATACGGAAAGATAATGTTATTCCGGTTGACTCTGCAGAGGAATTGTATCGAAAATGTCAGTATATTTCTCTTCATATACCGGCTAATGAAAAAACAAAAGGATCTATTAACTATGATCTCATGAAACAAATGCCTATGGGAGCAACTATTGTAAACACTGCCCGTAAGGAGGTGATTGATGAAGATTCTTTGCTAAAAATTATGGAGGAGAGAAGTGATTTTAATTATCTGGCTGACGTTGCTCCCGATTGTAAAGATGAATTTGAACAAAAGTATGATGGGAGATATTACTTTACTCCGAAAAAAATGGGCGCTCAAACAAAAGAAGCAAATATTAATGCAGGAGTTGCAGCGGCAAATCAGATAATAAATTTCTTTACGAAAGACGATATTACTTATAAAGTCAATTAGTTAAATGGTTTTTCGGTTTGTTCACTTTCGTTTCCGGAAACCTGATTCTCTGTTTTTCGGGTATATCCTAAAGTACACAGGTAACCCCGGCTAGTTTATTATCTTTTAAAAATAAAAGTGTTAGCTATAGAAATAAAGAAGTGAAAAATATCCGGGTAATATTTGTGCTATTTGTTTTATTTGTTTCATGTAGTCCTGTGGAGAAGACAATAGTTACTCAGGAACAGACTGAGCAGAATATTTACCCCCAAAGTAATATCCGGAATATCAGGTTTAAACCTTTCGGGGAAGGGAATTCTGTTTACATCTATTTTAAGCCTTTTACCTGGAAAAGCCTTACAATATTGCAGGGGTATCAGTTCTCAGCCGGGTCAATTAGTGATATGAGACGTGATTATCTGGTATTTAATAATGCAACGTTTCCGTTTTATCTCTATATGGATTATTATATTGAAGTCCCGGAAGGTTCCCAGACAGCCAGGAAACGTTGCAGAGCTGAAATCCGGATTAAAGAAAAAGGATCATGGAAAGTTGAAGTTTATCATTAAGTAATTTAAATTAATTATAAAATTATGGCAGTACTAAAACCATTTAAAGGGATTAGGCCAACCAGAGAAATTGTTGAAAAAATAGCCTCCCGTCCTTATGATGTTTTAAATTCGCAGGAAGCGAGAGAGGAAGCTAAAGGTAATGAATATAGCTTGCTTCACATTATAAAACCCGAAATTGATCTTGAACAGGATGTGGATATACATAGTGAAATAGTCTATAATAAGGCTAAAGAAAACTATAATGAATTCATGCAAAATGGATGGTTGGTCCAGGATAGTAAAGATCATTTTTATATATATGCCCAAACAATGCATGGCAAAACACAATATGGTGTTGTTGGAGGAGCTTCTGTTGATGATTATCTTAATGGTGTAATACGGAAACATGAACTCACCAGACCAGACAAAGAAGAAGATCGAATGAAGCATGTGCGGGTTAATAATGCAAACATCGAACCGGTTTTCTTTTCTTATCCGGCTCACTTAGAATTGGATAGCCTGGTTAAAGAATATGCTGATTCAAATGTTCCTGAATATGATTTTGTTTCTGATGATGGTATCAGTCACCATTTCTGGGTGATAAAAGATGACGAGGTAACTAAACGAATTGTTTTACTTTTTAAAGAAATCCCTTATACTTACGTGGCTGATGGCCATCATCGTACAGCCGCTGCAGCCAGGGTGGGTGAGGAGAAGAGAAAAAATAATCCTAACTATAAAGGTGATGAAGAATATAACTTTTTTCTGGCTGTCCATTTTCCTCATAACCAGCTTACAATAATTGATTATAACAGAGTAGTCAGGGATATGAATGGACTTGCACCGGGGGAATTCCTTAAGAAACTTGAAAAGGGATTTAGTATTGAAGAAAAAGGAACAGATATCTATAAACCAGATAAACTGCATAACTTTTCAATGTACCTGGAAGGGAAATGGTACTCACTTACAGCGAATGAGAATTTTTACGATGATAACGACCCGGTAGGAGCATTGGATGTAACAATACTTACAAAACAGGTATTAGATCCGGTTCTTGATATCAAAGATTTGAGAAGATCAGAACGGATTGATTTTGTGGGTGGAATCCGTGGGTTAGAAGAGCTGAAAAACCGGGTTAATTCCGGGGAAATGAAAATTGCCTTTGCTTTGTTTCCTGTTTCTATGAAACAATTAATCAGAATTGCGGATACTGGTAATATTATGCCACCGAAAACTACATGGTTCGAACCAAAACTCAGAAGTGGATTGATTATTCATAGCCTTGATGATTAAAAGGTATAAGAATAATGTTTTGCAAATTAATAAAGCAATATTTGATTGATATTTAAAAAGAGAAAACTTAGAAAAACATAATAATTCATATAAAGTCAAAAAAAAAAGTTTAAATGAAGACTATAAGGTTAATATGTGCAGTTAGAAGCCTCAGCCTTAGCCTTCTTATTAAATAAGTTTTATTACATGCACATAACTTGTTGTAAATCAATAAACAATTTTAAAATTCCGATACGTTTAAATAAATGAATCAAAAAAATCATAAACAAATCAGATTTTGTATTTAGAAAAAAAATATTAATTTTACTTTCAGTATGATGAAATAGTTCAAATAATTCTTTAAATCAAATAATTATGGCTAACAACTTTTATCGGTTTAAATTTTCAATGACATTCATGCTAATTATTATTAGCGCTTTAGTCATTGGTTGTAAGTCGGGCGGGAAGGGGGACAAGGAACCGGTGTTCGATGTAGATATGGCAGAAATTGATGAGGCTCTCTTTGATAATATCAATCAGGCAAAGCAGATTTTTTATTCTATGCCTTCACCTCTCGAGACAGCTCTGTTAGTTAAGACGGCCGGTGCTCTATATAATGAAGACCTTCTTAACTCCATTGATAATGCGGGTAATTATACTACAAATCGCAGTATGGCTCTTAATCTTGGAATTTATACCTGTGATTTAAGTTTTGCCAGCCTTTACGACCAGACTCAAACTTCAATCTCTTATATGTCTGCAGCTAAAAAAATGGCAGACGGACTTGGGATTCTTGATGCAATTAGTGAGGAAACTCTTGAAAGACTTGAAGAGAATGTGAACAACAGGGAGATGATCATGGATATTGTTTCTGAAACTTTCATGAACTCCAGTTCATACTTGCAGGAGAATAACAGACAAGCTCTTTCCTCAATTGTGCTTGTTGGTGGTTGGGTCGAGGGATTATATCTTGCTACTAAACTTGTTGACAAGGATTCTTTCGAAGGGAATAAACTGGTGACGAGGATCATAGATCAGAAATTATCACTTAATATCGTGATGAAATTACTTGAGGACCAAAAAAGTAATTCTGATGTGGCTGCTATTCTTGATGATATGAATGAGTTGAAAGCTATTTATGAAAAAATCAGTATTACTACTTCGGCAATAAGTACGTCATTTGATGAAGAAACTCAAGTTACAACACTTGAATCTGAAACAAAAAATAATTTCACGCCTGAACTTTTTGCTGAACTTAGTGCAAAAGTTGAATCACTTCGGGAATCTTATATTCTTTAAATCTTCAATGTTATGAAAAGGAGTTTATTTGTTTTTATTATTATTGCATTATTCTTTGCGTTTCCTCAATCCGGTAAGTCACAGTGTAAAGGTTATGCAAAAAAAATATGTAAAGCTGAACTTAACCCGTTTACACATGATGGGAATTATCATGCGGCTATACTGACCGAAGGGGAAGAAGCAGAACTTTATAAAACTTTTTATTCTGATCAGGAATACAGGATAGCAATTTGTGGAGCTATTGGCCAGTCAAATATTGAATTCAAAATTATGGATGCGCATAGAAATGAGCTGTACAATAACCGGAATGACGACTATACTAGTGTTTGGGACTTTAAACTGGATTCAAGTCAACAACTTAAATTAGTGGTTAAGGTATTGAATGCAGGAGATGAAACCGAAGAACCGGAAAGTGGTTGCGTAGCAATTATGTTTGGTTTTAAGGTTAAGTAACTATTCAAAATTATAAAAGAAAACCACCTTCTGAAAAAAAGGTGGTTTTTTTATATAAGCCAACATAAGAATTCATTAATCTATGTTCTAAGTTTTGGTCGTAAATATTTTCCGGTGTAAGATTTGTCGCATTTAATAAGCTCCTCAGGAGTTCCTTCAAAAATCAGGTTACCCCCCTGTTCACCACCGCCGGGTCCCAGATCAATAACCCAGTCTGCACATTTTATTACCTCAAGATTGTGCTCAATTATTAATATTGAATGCCCTCTTTCTATAAGGGCATTGAATGAATCAAGTAACTTTCTTATATCATGGAAATGCAAACCGGTAGTAGGTTCGTCAAAAATAAATACAGAAGGACTGATACTTCTCTCTTTGCCTAAATATGAGGCCAGCTTAACCCGTTGACTTTCACCTCCACTTAGAGTGCTTGATGCCTGACCTAATTTTATATAACCTAACCCAACATCTGATAAAGGTCTTAATTTTTCAACTATTCTCTTTTCCAGGGAATCTTCTCCCGGGCTAAAGAAATCAATAGCTTCGTTTACAGTTTGTTCTAAGATATTGTGGATATTCTTACCTCTGTATCTGACATCAAGTATTTCTTTCTTGAACCTTTTTCCTCCGCAGCTTTCACAAACCAGTTCAACATCAGCCATAAATTGCATTTCAACCTTGATGATCCCTTCACCGTGGCACTCATCACATCTTCCGCCATCAACATTGAACGAGAAATGTGAAGGACTGAAATGATTATATTTTGATAATTGTTGTTCCGCATATAGTTTTCTTATCTCATCATATGCTTTCAGATATGTAACAGGATTTGAGCGGGAGGACCTTCCTATTGGGTTTTGATCTATAAATTCAACAGAACCCAGAGAGGATGTATCTACTGTTAACTGATCAAATTCGCCGGGTTGTTTGCCATACTCATTGAGATGTCGTGAAAGAGCGGGATATAAAACTGATCCCACAAGTGAAGATTTTCCGGATCCACTTACTCCCGTGATGACTGTTAAATTGTTTAAAGGAAATTTAATTGTAAGATTCCTCAGATTATTTTCCCTCGCACCCTGAATTTCTATAGAATTATGCCATTTTCTTCTTATCATGGGAACAGGAATTTGCATTTCTCCGGTTAAATATCTGGCTGTCAAACTGTTCTTTTTACTGTAAAGTGCTTTGTTGGTTCCATGAAATACAACTTCACCACCTAATCTTCCTGCTTTTGGTCCGATATCAATTATTTCATCAGCTGCCCTGATTATCTCTTCGTCATGCTCAACAACAAGAACAGTGTTCCCTAGTTTTTTCAGGTGTTTGAGAACATCGATCAGCCTTGAAGTATCACGTGGATGCAAGCCTATTGATGGTTCATCAAGGATATACAACGAACCTACAAGGTTACTTCCCAGTGATGTTGCGAGATTTATCCGCTGAGATTCGCCCCCTGAGAGGGTGGAGGATAACCTGTTTAATGTCAGATAACCTAACCCCACATTTACAAGGAATTCTAACCGGTTACTAATTTCAATTAAAAGTCTTTTGGCAATTTCCTGCTGATGTGAGGAAATTTTTATCTCTTTGAAAAAAGCATAAAGCTTATCTACAGGCATGTCAACAAGATACTGAATTGATTTCCCTCCCACTTTTACATAGGAAGCTTCCTTTTTCAGGCGTTTACCTTTGCATTCCTGACAAATAGTTTTGCCCCTGTACCTTGAAAGCAAAACCCTGTATTGAATTTTGTATTTTTTTTCCTCCAGATAATCAAAAAATGTATTTAGCCCTTTAAAGTATTGATTTCCATTCCAGAGTAAATCCTTCTGATCAGGACTCAATTCAAAATATGGTTTGTGTACCGGGAAATTAAATTTGTCAGCATTTAGAATAAGTCGTTCTTTCCACTTTTTTAGTTTATCCCCCTTCCAGCAAACAATAGCATCCTCATAAACCGATAATGCTTTATTTGGGATGACAAGGTTTTCGTCAATACCGATGATCCTTCCATACCCCCCGCATACTGGACATGCTCCAACAGGATTGTTGAAATTAAACATATGAACAGTAGGTTCTTCAAATTCAACTCCATTAATTTCAAACTTATTGGAAAAAACTTCATCAATAACTTTGTCTCCACTAAATATTTCAATTTCACAGTATCCCTTTCCAATCTGGAATGCTGTTTGAATCGAATCATCAATCTGCCCTGCAGTATCAGTATCTTTGATTACTATTATCCGGTCAATAACAATTTTTGCGTGCTCTAATTCCTCCGGTTCTGTTACTTTATTTATTAATTCATCTATCTTTTTTATCTGGTTGCCAGTTTTTATTCTTGTAAGTCCAAGCTTTTTTAAGTACTCTAAATATTCCGGTATTCCAAATTTCTTATCTATGTAAAGTGGAGCCAGAATGAAAGCTTTGGTTTTTTCAGGAAATGAAAAAAGAAAATCTGCTACATCTTTAACCTGGTGTCGCTTTACAATTTTGTTTGAACCGGGTGAGTAAGTTTTTCCAATCCTGGCGTACAATAATTTGAGGTAATCATAAATCTCTGTTGTAGTTCCTACAGTTGACCTGGGATTATGAGAGTTTATCTTCTGTTCTATTGCAACTGCCGGGGGGATTCCTTTGATATAATCAACCTCGGGTTTACTCATTCTTCCAAGAAACTGCCTGGCATATGAGGATAAACTCTCAACGTACCTGCGCTGTCCTTCAGCATAAAGAGTGTCAAAAGCCAGTGATGATTTTCCTGAACCCGATAAGCCTGTGATAACGATAAACCTGTCTCTCGGGATAGAAAGATCAAGATTTTTCAAATTATGTACTCGTGCTCCTTTTATCTCAATTACTTCTGTTTTTTTTCCCTTCTGCCGGCTGTCAGGTGTCTCTTTACTGGCATTAAATCTCATGTTGCTGCAAATATTTTAACATTATTTAGTAAATTTCAAAAGTAATATTTTTTGATTAAACATTTTTTTTACTTTAATTGCATAATATTAAGATTAAACTAAATACAGGAGGACTGCCTAAGGAACATTTCTACTCCAATTGAATTTAACCAGGAGGTAAGATAATGATTCATAATTTACCTGATTATGAACTGATAGAACGGTTCATGAATGGCAGTCAACCAAGTATTGAGGAGTTAATTAATCGCTACAAAACAAAAGTATATACTTATATTTTGCTGATGGTCAAAAATCAGCAGCTTGCCGAAGATCTGTTTCAGGAAACATTCATTAAAGTAATCCAATCACTTAAAATGCATAAATATAAGGATAACGGGAAGTTTGTTTCCTGGATAATACGTATTGCTCATAATCTTGTAATTGACCATTTTCGTAAAGAGAAACAGATAAATACCTGTAATAACGAGGATTATGAGACTGACTTGTTTAACTCAAGTAAGTTTTCAGCAAAAAATATTGAACAATTAATTGTGCATGACCAGATAATCAAAGATGTCAGGAAACTTATTGATGAATTACCTGATGATCAAAAAGAGGTTGTTATACTTAGGCATTATGGCCAACTTAGTTTTAAAGAAATTGCTGAGCAAACAGATGTAAGTATTAATACTGCCCTGGGTAGAATGAGATATGCACTTATAAATATGCGAAAGATGATTGAAGAGAAAAAATTGAGTCTTACCTATTATTAAGAGTGAAGAAGTTGAAAGTTGAAAGTTGTAAAGTTAAAAGGGAAGAGGGAAGAATGAATCGCAGAGACGCAGACGCAAACCAGCACCCAGCACCCAGCACCCAGCACCCAGCACCCAGCAACAGTAACCAGCTGACAGGTTTTTCAAAAAGATTTCCACTCCTTAAATACTAAATCTTCGGGGATAACGTTTTAATGTATATCAAAACAATAATTATCTGCCTATGGAACAAAGTTATACTCCTATCCCTTTACTCAATAATAAATTAGATAACGACACAGACTTGTACCACCTTGAATGGCAGGTGGAACATTCTTTTAGTGACGTTTTATCTCTTCTTTTTCTTCTTCAATTTGATGTTAGAAAAGAAGTGACTGAGAAATTGTTTCGACAAATAGAACAATCCTGAAGAGTGAAGAATTCATGTTTCATATGTCGGTTACAAATTATACATACCTTTAAAGCATAATAAGTATACGGATTTTGCGAACGAAGTGAAGCAATCTTTCATGACTTTTCGTAAAGCTCATGACAGTCCATCTACCTACTCAACTCTTCACTCTTCCCTTTTGCCTTCTGCCTTTTGCCTTTTGCCTTGACACTGGTTAACCAGATTAACAGTATGACAGGCAACAATACCAGCTGTTTCTGTACGTAACCTGCTTGTTCCCAGTTGTATTGAATAGAATCCGTTTTTGGTTGCCTGATGTACTTCTTCTGAAGAAAAATCTCCCTCAGGACCAATTAAGATCAGAATATCATCTCCTATTGTTACCAGTTCTTTTAATTCAGGATTAGATTTTTTGTCGCAATAGGCGATGAATTTATTGAAGGAATGTTTTAAGGATACGAATTCTGTGAAATTTGTTATTCTATTTAATTTTGGTTTGTAGGCTTTGACAGATTGCTTCATCGCTGAAACAATTACCTTATCTAAACGTTCGTTGCGAATGGTTTTCCTTTCAGACCGCTCACAAAGCAGGGGAGTAATCTCATCAATGCCAATTTCAGTTGCTTTTTCAAGAAACCATTCGAAACGGTTGATGTTTTTTGTTGGAGCAATTGCAATATGAAGTTTGAAATTCTTTTTTCCAACCTCGTGTTTACTGCTTATGATTTCAACCGTGCATTTATGTGAATCAGGTGTCTTGATCTTTGCTTTATAGTATCCGCCCTTTCCGTCAACAAGGATAATTTTATCACCCACTTGTAAGCGGAGCACATTTATACAGTGTTGTGATTCCTGCTTCTCAAGCTGGTGTAACTTCCCCTGAATGCCCGGTGTATAAAAAGTATGCATCGTTATATAAGTATGAAAAACAAATTTAGCAATTTCCTGTTAACCTATATGTTTGTTAGATTATTTGCAGGCAGGAAGGATTAGTGTACAACTATTCCGATATATTTCTGAAAATTATTATAGATTTATTCTTTCTAAAAAAGCTAAAAATGACAAGGATCGGATTATTATCAGACACCCATAGATATCTTCACCCTGATATATTTGAATTTTTTGGGGAGTGTGATGAAATCTGGCACGCTGGTGATATAGGCGATATTGAGATTGTACACAGGTTAGAACAATTTAAACCGTTAAGGGCAGTTTATGGAAATATTGACGGTCATAAGATCCGTTCCGGTTTTCCGGAAAATCTCCGGTTCATTTGTGAAAAGAAATCAGTATGGATCACTCATATTGGTGGTTATCCCGGAAAGTACGACCGGCTGGTAAGAGAGGAGATACATGAAAACCCTCCCGGATTATTCATTTCCGGACATTCACATATACTTAAGGTTATGTATGACAAGGAACTGGATTTATTACATATAAACCCTGGATCTGCTGGTAAATCTGGCATTCACAAATTTATAACCGCGGTCAGATTCATTATCGATGGCATTGATATTAAAGATCTTGAAGTTATTAGATTGGGAGAAAGAGAAAAGATTGTATAACTTCTATAATTCTTCCTCGTCACTATTTTCATATAATCTGAACCTTCTCAGGAACATCTGAAGTTTTCTGTCGACTGATAGCATATATATATAAGATGTCTCACCACTTTTTACATCTAGTCTTCTTTGACCTGTCTTGAGTGCCTGAATGGGATCTGTGAAGCTATGGTTATTTGAAAGGGCTTGCATAACGCCTCTTGTATATGCGAAATAATACCAGGTTTCATTATCAAGTTTGAGATACAGATCAAACATGTCACCGCTTTTCTTCTTTTGAATTTCAAAATATCCTTCAGTTTTTACGTTCAGTTGTTTATTCATAATATTACCAATACCTATCTTTCCCACTGAGCGATATGAACTGGTTTCCTGGTTCCATTTTAACTTAACATCTGTTAAAAGTATTTTGTATTTTCTGATCCCTTCGGGAAGTTCAGCCATTATTCCAAAAAGACTTGATTCCTGTGATAATGAATTAGCCTGTTCAACACCTATCAGTTCCCGCATACCTTTTTTATATTGCCCGGTGGTCATATCAACAGGCTCAAGTGTGGGTATTACAAATATATCGTTAGCCGCAACCATCATAGCTTCATCGGAAAAGAAGAAATCAAAACCTAACATAACACTCATTGTTGTTAGTTCTGATTCTGATTCATGAAGAGTATTTCCAACAATAGTAATTTTAACCTGTCCATATTCCACAGCCAGATCAAGTGACCCTTCACCATAAAGATTACAATAATTTTTATCAAAGCTAAGCAGGTTGCCTGGTAAACTTTCATAAGTCAATTTTTTCCAAACTACCTATTTTGTAATTATCTGAACCTTCATCATAATACAAATAACCTTCGGCTTGCGTTATAAGGTTAT